>Ga0307511_10003932_pt1 | contig 15173 bp, 17 predicted proteins | sample 13_EM_MG_FD_200266 | JGI IMG/M metagenome (GOLD analysis project Ga0307511, IMG submission 200266) | Populus trichocarpa ectomycorrhiza microbial communities from riparian zone in the Pacific Northwest, United States - 13_EM | ecosystem: Host-associated > Plants > Roots > Unclassified | place... | reverse complement strand
GCTGGGGCAGTAGCATTTTTGTCCATGGATGTGCTGGTGCCAGTGCTGGTGCTTGCGTTGGCCATGGTTGGGGGAGCTGTTGCTGCTGCTGCTGCCGGAGCTGGAGGTCCTGGAGCGGTGGGAGATGTTGGGGAGGATATGGGGGACATTGGAGGTGGGGAGGACATTTTGTGTGGTTATGCTGCGGGGTGTACCCTCCGCGTAGTGATTTCGTTTGTTGTGAGGATTCGACCTGATCCCCGGGTATTGGGATGCGTGTGTCGGATCTCTACATGAAATATGTACTTGACGCCTTATCGATAAGGATACTAATGTAGGGGCGAAATATGCAGCCTCACATCTAAAACATGATACATACATATCACTGCATTCAAGCTCTGATATTTTCCTAGATTACCGCCTTATTTAGAAGATAGCTTGCATAGTTCAGCCAACAAGAGAAGAAAAGTCCCTTCTCATTCCCCCAAATCCAAAATGCAAGCGTGTATCCAACAACCCAAAGATGAAAGAAAGATCATAACCACATAGCCAGCTTGCCCAAACCACCAACATGGCAAAAAACTAAAAGATGTAAGACCAAAGTAATAAAAGAATGCCTAACTATGCATGCCTAAACCTCGTCAATTGGCATGGCATAGGAAAAATGTAAATCCGCACCTCCTGAGCTTACTACATGTACTATCCGAGGTATTAAGCACGACCGGCACCCAAAGCCTTCTTCATCTTCGCAATACACTTCATCACATCAATCTTATAATCCTCCTCAACGTAGTCCCCAGAATTAATTGTATGAACCTTCATCCTCGGATGGTACGTTAAATTTGCTAGGAGCTTTGGCGTAATCAGGAAATACCTAGGTGAACCATCAATTAGCTACCACTTCCCCTCCTAGAAGTAAAGCCAACTTACTGTGAAGTATGTTCCTGGCATGCAATATTAACCATCCTGTGATGTACCAACCTCTCATTCCTCGGGTCCATCCCCTGGTTAATCTCGTCCACGACCCTGAACGGAGCTTGGGCCATAGACTGCAGCGCCATAAGATAAAACACCGTCGACACCGCCCTCTCACCGCCCGACTGCCTCTGATTCGTAAGTATCTGCAACTTTTCGGACTCTCTGAACTTGACCAAGATCTGTATCTCCCATTTCTCGAAGTCTTCGGTTTTGTTAACCTTGACTTCACCCGCGCATCCAATCTTCTCAAAGCTATCTGTGAACGCTGCGCTGATTTTTGCTACCACTTCATCCAATGCCGGTTCCCATTTGGCCTTTACCTCCTCAATGGCCGTTTCCAGCTGATCCATCTTGACCTGCTTCTCCTGTATTGTCTTTTGGAGTGTCTCGATCTCCTTGGCCCGCCTCTCATAGTCCCGGATGGCATTAGGGTTTCCTTCGTGTAAAAGGGATAGTCGGCCTTGTATGACATCAATCTCCGTATCGAGTTCTTCGAGTGAAAGGGCACGCTCATTGAGGTTTCTGAGGTATTCTCTGTCCTCAGGTGTAAGATCATCTTCTTCCAGCAACTTCTTGATAATCTCGCCATCGTCAAGTGCCTCTTTCTTGGCGCGAACCATCTCCACCTTTGCTATAGGAGGTTTAGCAATCCAGGACTGAAAATAGAGGGGTCGTAAGTTTTACCTTGAGCTACTTCAACCTCCTTCCTCTTTAGCAAATCATTGACTTCGGCATTCTTTGATTCCAAGTGCGTAACATCAGAGTTGGCTTCAATATCCCACAATTGTAATTTAAGAAGCTCATTCTGAAAGTTGATATAACTATTGACCATAGTCTGTGGGAGTGTGAGCAGAGGCGAAAAAGCAATAACCCCAACGCCATGGTGAGTCTTACAGCGAATTGCAAGGCTCCTTTGGCACGCTCCATGCACAGAGCAGACAGTTGCTTCCCAAGTTTTTCGGCCTCTTGCTTATAGTTGCCGTTCATCTTCTGGGCAAGCTTACTTTCCTCTTGCTCTGTTCTGAACCTTCAGTTCTGTATAGGCTAGAAGCAGGAATGAAAAGAATCATACCTATTCTGGTCCCGAGCGCAACCCATCGCCGCTGAGCATCAACCTTCCTGTCCTTCTCCTTATTGATCTCGGCCTGTCCGAATGTATTAGATATATTTGGTACATGTTTTGGCTCACCAAGATGCTAACCTTCTCACGATTTAACTCGCTGATCTGCTTCTGTATAGCGTCATATCTGCCCTTGGCCTCATTGACATATTCCTCAATTTCGCTGCACTCAAAGTTGAGAGCTTGCATCTTATCCTCCAACTGCTGCTTGGCAGCTTGATCAACTGTGGAACACAGGGTATGTTAGCCTTGATGGCCTGAAATAGGATAGGACAGACTATACATACCCTGTTGGGTATTGAAAATACTAGCACGTGGGATACTCCGAGTGTTGACAGACTTCGCGTCATCACCATATTCTTTCCTCCACCTGACGGTATAGTGGTCACGGCCTGTCACCCAACTTTGGAAGATACTCTCGAAACCATTATTCTCCTGTGGACTGAGCGAGCGAAGTGTGACTGGCTATATCACATAATGGAACGATTTTATGGTTAGTCATTAAGGCGGATTACATTAGTTATCAAAGGGGACACCAACAGTGGAATGTATTCTTGACTCATGACACAACATGTTCAGCACGGGCTCAGGGCCCTCAAGAAAATCCAAAGCCCACCCATCCATTCGATGCTTCTGGCGTAGCTCCTGAATAGACATAGGGCTCCGTTGGCGTTCCAGGGTAGGGATAGATGTCCCAGAGTAATTCATGATGGTTACCTCTGCGAGACCCATGCCATTATTTCCGGCTCTTCTACTACCGAAGAATTGATTCATAAGCAATTGGTAGTCCTTCTGGCTTTGGCAGGTAATGGCCTGTATTTCACTTGTCAACACCATGAAGGCAGAAATTAATTTGGGATAAGAGTCTTACCAATGCATTGCTTCTTACAATGCCCTCGATTACTTCCACATACCTCTGATCTTTAACCCGGCACTCTATAAGAGGAGGTCCAAAGACGGGCTTCTCAAACTTGTCCGCATTCTCCTTGATCCAGGTATATGCCCGGTACGTATCCCTCGATAAGTTGGAAAGTAGCTTCTCCCGCTGACCTGAAGCTGACTGAAGATTTTCTAGTCTGAGAGAATCTCATGTGAGCACTTTCCTGCAGCTAAAGATCTATAGAGGAGGCCATACTCTCCAATGATATTCTGGATCTCTGCCTTCTTCGCCCGTCCCTTGGCTACCTTGGGGTCTACTTCTGCTTTTATGCTCTCAGTCTTCTCTCTCAAGGTTGCCATTTCCCCACTTTTGTCACGCTGTGTACAAAGTTAGTAAAAGCCAAATTGAGCAGCCAGAGGATATGTACCATCCGCTGGTTATAACCATGCACATCCACCTCCCCTGGTTGATTTTGATATTCCTCCTTCATCTTCTTTATTTGGAACCTGAGTTTGATTTCTTCGTTCTAGATATAGCAGAAACATTAGTGGCACACCAGCAGAGAATCCCATTAGCTATAGAAGATGCTCACCTTTCTCTCTCTCTCTTTTTTCGTCGCTGTACTTAGTTCCGCTCTCTTGTCCTTAATCTTGATCTCTGTCTCATCTAGGTACTTCCTTTTATATTCTATCAACTGCTTTTCTTTCAGCTCTACTTGCCTCTTTTTCTCCCTATAAGCCGCCGATACTTTATCCCTATATGCTTTCTTCTGGTTGACTCTCTTCAGTGTCGGCTCTTGCGCCTTCCTGAGGCCTTCGAACTCCCGCTCTAACTCTTTATGCCGTGCCTTCGCGGTGTGCGCAACTGTCCGTGAAACTCTATACCTTGCAAAGGGCTTCGCGCGCGCGTGCATTTCGATCTCCCGAAGCACGTCCCGCCGTTCCCGAAGCCTGGCCACATCTGGTTCCAATGCGCGTTGCCTGCTCTCGAGATTGACCAGGGTCGACGTATCGGCATCATGTTGTACTTTCAATGCCTTTTGCTCTTTGCCTATTTCCTGCAAAGCCTCGTGCCATTCGAGTACCTCAGGTTTAGCGGCGGCCCTCTGAGTTTCGCGTAGGAGATTGACGGGATCTAATGCAGCGAATTCAGCAACCCTGTCTTGCGGGAGGAACTGACAAAGGTTGTCGATTTGTATCGAAAAGGACTTCATTAACTGTTGGACACTCTTGTACGTAGCCGTTTTCCCTACACAACATACAGTCAGCATTTATGTCGGACACTCAGTAGACAATTGAGTACAGACCGCTGATGAAGAAAAACGACTTATTGTTCTCAGTTATAGTCCTCTTGATCACCGGGTTAACCTCGTCAGTTGGTTTCCCTTGAACTTCAATCTCAATGCTAGCCTCTTTACAGCCATGCTTGACATATGCACCAATGTCCTTTGCTCGTCCAAGATGCTATAACCCCCCACAAACACCTGTCAGCACCGTGAACCTGCCGAAGGCTTTGAGAAGATACTCACAATAGGGCTCCAGCCCAAGCCTAAACAAATTGCACAAACCAATGTACTTTTGCCCGTCCCATTTGGCCCAATAACCATGTTCAAGCTTGGTCCCGGCCTAAATTCGACATTGGTATACGTAACAAAATTGAACATTTTAACCCGTACAATTGCCCCAGATGCATGCTTTTGCTTCTTTGGGTTTCCCTGTTCGATATCTTCTAGCTCCGTCTCTTCATGTTCTGGAGCTCCACCAAGTCCATCATCACTCCCTTCTTCTTCGTCGTCCTCATCCTTAACCAGTTGCAAACCGTCTTCCGTTTCCAACATCTCCCGTTCGGGGAGTCCATCATCCTCTCCTTCTTCTTCGTCTTCTTCCTCTACTTCCTCTGATTCCTCTTCTTTCTCTACTTCTTCGTCACTATCCTGATTTATCTGAAGTGCTGGGCTTTCCGATTTCACCCTGACTTCATTCACTCTGCGGAATGTCTTATCAACCCTAAGACGTTTATTTGGCATTTTATTCCTTCCATCTCCGTCACTATCTTCATCTTCATCCTCTTGTTGTAAGACCTTACGGCTCCTTCCCTTGGCTGGCAGCTCATCGTCGCTATCAGCCCGGGGATGCTTGACTGCCTTGCTGGAGATGCGGGCAGGCATAATCACTGGCTCTCCTTCGCTAACACTTTGCAGGCTGTTCGCAATTATGCAAAGTATTCGTTTGTATTTGTCTATTTGTATCGTTGGATTGACCTCTGGCTGGGATGGTGGGGTTGGTTTGGTGGTGCAGCTTGCACTGTTTGCATGAACTTTTACGCGGGAATGCAAACAAGGGAACGCGTTGGGTCTCCACTAACCCGCTTCGGGCTTAATTGATGGCGCGAGATTCTCCTTGGCGGTTAATTCTGTAGCTGCATTAAGCATCGGTACCTACGTAAGTATTCTGATGCTGAACACACAAAGACTCGGTATATTTACACTTGATTGTAGCTAAACATTTAGATGTGGTATTTATTCACGAGGCTAATGCGGCATCCAACTATCAAGAACAGCTTGCTATTTTCATACCCCTTAACATAGCACTACAAAAACTCAGCTCTAATATAACAGCAAATACGGCGCCAATTCGTTTCATGGAAAACCCAACCGCTTAAGCATGTGAATGCCGGCTAAAGTAGTCTATGACTCCCGGCACCTGTTATCCCACAATCCTAATGCATCACACTATCATACCAATGCTCCAAGGGATGCGCCAGTACTTATGCATCTTCCTTCACCGGGGGGGTAACCGGAACAGCTTGGTATAGACAGATCAAAGCCGAGTGGGATTCACCTAAAGGAGATGTTAGTATCAGTGATTACACTTCAGGTACTTGGCAAAACCTACCACCACCTGCCAACCCCTCAATCTTGTCCTCAGTGACCTCAGTGACCTTATCGTCATTGAAGAAATACCAGGTCTTTCCATCGCCGCCCTTCTTTTTGACATACGAGCAATAATGTCCCGAATCCGAACTCGCTCCCTGATGTGTGACCACTCCTAGCAGTTCATATAATCCAGTGGCATTCTGCCCGTCGTCCTTGACCATCTCGGGGTCCACCAACCCAGATATTTCCTTCTCCCAATCAGGTGCTTCACTACTAAGGAGCGCTCTGGTCACTGCCTCTTGTTCAGCCTCCATCTGGGCCAGTGCAGTACCCACACTGGAATTGTCCGCCCTGTTGGCGGCCCGATTCGGGTCCTCCGTGCCAGGCGAGTTGCGCCTTGCTCTCTTGTTTGCTCTTTCACGGTCAAAGGCGTCCTTACGGAGATTCCTAATCTTGTCTCGGACCGGGATGAGCTTCAACTTGAGCTCGTCACTGCAGAACTCTGTCGCATCAAGCTCAAAGGGGAATGTGACTTTTCGCATAATCTTGGTTTTTTTATTGATATCACGTTTCCAATAGAAACGGACAAAGTGGCACTATAGCCAGAATATTAGCACTGGCCACATGATCTTTGGGATGGAAGCTTACTGTAAGGTACTTTGGTAACCTCGTGACGCGGGTAGTTTTTGTATACACTGCTTCTCGGTCTAGCGTTGGAGACTGCTTCTCAATCTTCTCCGTCAAACTAGCCAAGATACCGTCCCGCATGAAATTGGTGGTTCCCGAGATATGACAGTCCAGCTTCAAGAAGGTATCCCCGGACTCAACCGGAGGCTCGTCTGGGGTTTCTTCGTCACACTTCAAAATGGAAGTCGTCTTTCCAGCAAAATATTTATCGACAAATGAGGTTGTAGCCGCGGCTTCATCAGTGTCAGATTGTACCTTCAAACTTTGGCGGAGCTGTGTGACGATCTGAGACCAACACTCCTCGGCATCTTGTTGCTCATACCTTCCATCTCGTGTTTGTTGAGCAAACTGGGGGAACGCGGTTCGAAGAGTTTGAAGAAAAGCAATTGGGGAAAATCCGGTAAGGGTAGATCCCATTTGCTTGTATAGGTCCCTCAAAGCACCTGTTAAATCTGTATTCGCTCCACCTAATCCATACTCCGCCATAAATGATGCAGGTGCTGGAGCTGCAGCTGCTTTGTACCGTAACAATTCCTCTTGTAATTCCGGAACGAACCGCAAGGCTTGCAAGGTCGAGTTCATGTAGCAAGTGTTCCCCAGGTTCTGAAGCCCCGCAGGAATGACGCCCTTCTGTTTTGCTCTCTGTTCTTCTGTCATGTCCTCCAGGAAAACAGGCTTCTGGGTAGGTGCCTTGAGTGTATCGGAAGAGGGGGTTCCCATCATCATAAACTTGTGGTTTGGCTTGATATTGAGGGTGGACAGGTCAGTCTCATCCTTGAGCTGCCCACCCTTGACGAGGATCTTCTGACGCTCTGGCTCTACACCAGTTAACGAGAAAAGCTGGTACTTGAAGACTTCTCCTGTGCCAGAAGTATCAAGCTCAATATTGTAACGCTTTCCACCATGGCTAACGATAACTTTAGTTGAGAAGGAATGTTAGCACTTTCATAGTAGTGAGGGGCTTTTGGGCTATGCTGACCTGGGACGACACTCATATTTCGTCCAACACTTGAAACAACGCGGGGTAAGACTATACGAAGGAACTTTGGGGTTGTGGTAGAGCTCGTCGAGGGGAAAGAAAGCCCTTGAAGTTAAGGGTAAAACGATAGCGTTACAAGAAGCAAGCTCAAGCTCTCTACGTAGGGTGTCAAGAGGTGGGGCACTAGCCTCAACTCAAACCCCCCCCCACCAGGGTTGTTTAGCCACCCGACAGTGATTTCTAATATCCCAAGAACAGAGCACCGAAATTTGAAGTACGTGCAAATAAATAGTGAAAAAATACTGGAAAAAATATATATACATATATGTATGAGAAGATAACATGGGCGGTTCACAACAAAATTTGGGTATAATTTGCTATGCAGTACTGCGCAATCGCAACCCCATTTGCAAGCAGCCCCGCTACCTAAGTACGTATACTTAGCGGTACATTACCAGTTCCGTTGAGCCTCAATCACAATTACGCTTGCCAAGTCTTCATGGTGAACAAAGCTGGTTGCCGTAAATTAAATATACAAATCACCTCCCGCCGAAAATCAACTGTAGAATCAATTCCTTACGAACCGTTACGATTCCACCAACTCCCAAAAATCATACACCCAATCTCAGCATGGCCACCGAAATCGAATTGGAAACATCAATGGTATGGTAGGCCTTACCAGAGCTTCCAGTATCAGTCCGCTAAACGAAAAACAATGACTTCGCAGGGGACTATAGTCTTAGAGCTCTATGACGACCATGCTCCAAAGGTATGGACGACCTCTTCCACCCCTCCGATACCCTTACTAACTAGACTCGCCAGACCTGCAAGAATTTCGCCACTCTCATTCAGCGCGGCTACTATGACGGGTGTATAGTATGTTGCCTATTTGACGTATCCATATCTTTCGGCTAACGACTCCTGTGAACAGTTTCACCGAATCATCCTCGATTTTATGATACAGGGCGGTGACCCCACCGGCACCGGCCGTGGCGGCGCATCCATCTACGGTGAAAAGTTCGCCGACGAAATTCACCCTGCTCTCAAACACACCGGCGCCGGCATCCTCTCCATGGCCAATTCCGGGCCCAATACTAACGGCAGTCAGTTTTTCATTACACTGGCACCTACGCCATGGCTGGATGGAAAGCATACTATTTTTGGCAGAGTCGCGAGCGGAATGAGGGTAGTCCAGCGGATGGGCCTGGTCAGGACTGGCCAAAATGACAGGCCCGTGGAAGATGTGAAGATACTAAAAGGAAAAATTAAGGAAGTTGTAGGTTAGGTGGAACTTGTTGTTTGGCGCGCTGTATGCATATTACCGGGGCAGTAATGCTGTAATGTCTTAATATTGTATACCACAACGCTATGCTAACTATGCATTGCCATTTTCCTGTACCTGCCAAAAATTTCTTGAGTGATGCTGAACAACGCGGCCTTTTAAAAAAATATGCCCGGGCACGAGGCCACCAAGGACCCCACCGCACTTCAAAGACGTCAGCCCATCATTACTGTTAACACCCTCTCACCCTTCCTCCATCTCACAACCTTGGCTCCGTTCGGCCTCAGTTTCCTGTAATACCCATGCACCACATTCTCCCCCACCACAAATCCCCTCTTCCTATACCACTCCAAGGCCTCCTCATTCGCCTCCCACACATGGGCATACACCTCCACTACTTCCCACTCCCTTCCATCTTTCCCTCTCCTATCTCCCCCGTTCAATAGCCACTCTATGAGCTTTCCACCCACTCCTACTCCCCTGAACGGTGATAAGACGCCCAGCGTCATGATGTAAACCCTCACTTTTCTCTTCTCCCCTTCGGATCCAGGCCCTCCACTACTGGGCCCTTCAGAATCTATATCTTCAACCCTTCCCCGTATCCCGCCCACACATATATCCTCCCAAAAGGATAATCTGGAGACCGCTGCTGCGTCAGCTTCGGCTAGGATCTCGCGGTAGAACGACTCGGGGTAAGGGACAGGGAGAAGGAGAGAGTTCAGGCGCTTTAGTGAGGCAAGATGAGCCGGGGTTGTGATGGGAGTGATAGACAGTTGGGGTGAGACCGTCCGGGTGGTGGTTGCGGCAGTGAGTTGGTTGAGTATGCTACTCCTAGTTTTGGGTGGCGAAGATGAGGACGCCATTGCTATGGGGTATATAAAGGTCTGTGGTTGGAGGGTAGGAGATTATGAGGTGGGTATAAGAACAAAAGCAGAGTCTGTGATCTCAAGTCTTAACCTTGAGGAAGTATGCTGGATATGAGTCCAGAAAATGATACTCTTTGAAGCACTTCTGAGTGCCACGTTCGCTCGAACCTGTATCCTATATGTTAGCTCCTAGAGGAGAATAAAAACTACACATGCCTTCTCTGCGTAGGTGCAACACACCAAATTATTTATAGACTGCAATACCCACGTCCCTCCCAGCATTCTACTTTATTCTTCCAAAATTGTATCTCATGGTACCTAGATGCAGCCTTTGGGTCACAGCAATCGATAATCTCGGAACTGATGATGCAAACAAACAGCTGCGGGAGCCTGAGTAGTCGCGAGACGACCCCTTCTTGGCATGAATGTTGACAAGACAACTGATACCAACAAATGGGGAATTCCGACGGTCAACAACCCCGGGCTGTCATGAGAGGAAGCCCCCCAGAACCCACCCCGTATACCTATCTAGGATGATTCAGGCTCAAGTTTAGCCTCATTTGGGTTCTGAGACCCCCCGGCGTTATGTAGTTGGGATCATTGACACGAATAGAGCAACTCTGATGTTGGGAGCCTGTTTGGGTCTTTACAGTACACTTTAATTTCCATTCTTGATATACGAAATATATACTCTCTAGATTATTGCTTATTTCTATCAGCCATTGTAACCCCGTTTCATTAACAACTATACCCGCTTTCTGAACGAAGCGTACTTAGCTCCTAGTAGCTAAAGCCAATACATTGTCTTGTTTCATCTTATATAATATAATGTTAATTTCAGCTTTCATATTCGCACCATGAAGCACTCCTTGCTGTAATCAGCATTGACACTTCCACGGTTTACGGCTTCACTGTAGCGAGCCTATTCTGGCGGGCAATTCAAGGAGGGGTTGGTATTTGTTGTAGTGTATACCAATGGAGAAAGAGTCGGTAGGTGACTCCCTAGCCTCAAGCCAGGCGTTCGTCCAAACCCCGAATGTTGGGGTGATATTGACTGTGGTGGAGATTACGCCCACAGAGTTACCCTCAGCTTCGACGAGTGGAAACGACAACACATATGACGATATTTGTTACAGTCACAAGAGGTCTACCAGGGGTCCCGAGTCTACTCGAACAAGATGAATGTGGAAGTGAGTATGATGGCTGGCAATTCATGACAGCGGCCTGAAATAAAAGGCTTATTAACTGAAATATTGAGTCGTCTAGCACGCCAGTCTTGCAGCTCCCATGACTTTCTAAAACCCGGGCCTAGAACAGGGAATGTTCGCGGGTGATTCAGACATTCACTGTAATTGTGTGGACTGTATGATGAGAAAAGAAGAAAACAATTTCAAACTGACGCCCAACCAGACCCTAATACACAAGAAAATACCGAGAGATGCTATATGAGACACGAAGCCTTGACCTCCTGTTATATGCCGTTCGACCGATTCCGAAAAGACCCCAAAGAGATGTCCGTTTTGTCCATTTTGTTTATTTCGGAAAAAAATGGTACAGCAGAACTCCCCTCCCATCCGGGCCCAAACAGACAATATCCCATTTAGCAAGAGGCCGATTTTTCTCTTCCCAATGCCCCGAAGAAATGTAGGCGGAAAAGGTTGTAAGCAGGTGACAAAAAAAAAGCTGAAATTTTTCATTTACCCCCCCCCAAATCACAGGCTTATGCCGCCGTCTTCCTGAGTTTAGCGTGGGCCTTCCTGACTTCGTATCTCCTCTGCTTCCTGAGAACCATAACCTTGAATCGGTCGAAGTCGGTTAATTCTCGCCTGGTGTTCCTGGAGGCAATCTTCTTAGCCCAACCGGAAGCACCCCACTTGGCATCAACATCGGCCTCCTTCCAGTACTTCTCGACAGTTCCAGAGCGGGCGGCGCGGGGGATCTTGGAGACGAGGATGGGGGTCAAGGTGACATGGGAGAGGGAGATGGCCTGGCGAGGGGCACCAGAAGTCTTGGCTCCATCGATGAGAATCTATGTCGTCGGAAGGATTCTGTAATTAGCTTCCGATACTGGCTTACAGTGCTCCGGGAGTGAACATACACGCTTGTGGTCAATGATCTCAACAATAGCAGCGAGCTTTCCAGCATAAGGTCCGTCGCTGATGAGTACGATACGGCCTACTTCGACAAGTCTATAGTTCCAAGAACTAACATTAGCCCCAGTCCCGGCAATCCTCCATCCCATCAAATATCCATGTCCGATTCTGATTCCCAATTACAAAAATTGAAAAGGTATGCGTACCGCCAGTTGGAGGCTTTGACTTCGGAGCTCATTGCAAGGGTATTGAGTAGTCGATTGGTGGGCTGGGTGTCGTAGGTCGAAGGTTGCTGTTGTCGTCGTGATAGTATAATAGACCTTCCGGCTGGTGGTTACAACTCCACCACGCTCTAGTGTGTGGGAATCGCGGCTTGGCATCACGCACAAAACAGTAAAAATGTGACAGTTAGGGCACCTGCCTAAAAACCCTGACCCATAGATCCTTGAAAGCAATCCAAACATGAATTATTTATCGCGTCCACCCCCACTCCACAACAACTCCACATCAGCAAAATTCACTATCGCATCCCTCCTTACTATGGATCTTCTATTTGGTATGTTTTTTGATTATTATTTCCCAAGTAATGTTCCACACAATGATGAAATAATTTGCGACTGAGGAAAACTTCCGCGAGTTCACGCCTGATCTCACATGCGGGGTTATCCCTCATGATCTTAATTCTTACATATTCTGAAAAAATTACCTTCCATATTTACCTGGCAATCTTGCAAAACTCTTCAATTGGTGTTGAAGCCGCCACTAACGGTTGTTTCATAGACAATTTATCCTTGGGGTTCTTCAACTGACTGGAGCTGATCGATGATGGGCTACACAGAGGCCGTTGCCTCGGCCAAAATCAAGTAGCGCTACTACAATATTTAGCTAACTGGTGAGTCTTTACTTCACTCTGTTCTTTCTACCGGTTCCTATGACGAAGACAAATGCACAATCTTGTATGATTCTCAATATGATTGTACACCATTTTAACACCAAGATCACTGAGGAAACCGCAACTCACCGCTTTTTGTCAATTAATTGCTACTACAATAGTTGCTCGTAAGCTAACTAAATCCTTAGACATTTAAGTAGCACGCCACTCATGCTTGCAGCATCATTGGAAATCAGCATATCAAAACCATTGACTTGGTCCTCTTGGGCTCAACGATAATTGCTAAATGCATTCTAGTTCTGGTGGAGTCACCTTTCCCAGATATACCCGGATGTGTTTCTTAATACAGTATTACGCAGGTCACTGCAAGAGTCCACATCAGACGCACTGCAAATGGATTAATGCATCAAAATAAATAAATCTCCACTCTTTCCATGTGCTGCAACGCGTATCGCCTGTAGACGAATATAATCAGACCTTCTGGGAGGCATCAGTTGATTTACATACTCATCTCAAGTACCATCCCACGAACCCCAGCCTTTCACAATTTGGCTGCCGTCATTTCTTTTGACGGGTATTTTAGGATTTCTGGCACTATTCAGGCACAAGGTCCAAAGAAAGCTAGCTGGTGGTAACCAATTAAGAGATCAATGCACCCTGCATTCCACACGTGTCCCTGCGCAAGCCAACACTCAAAAACAACGACGCATGTGCGTGATGCACGATGACGTTATTTCAGATGGGCTGCTACTAAAACGAGCACCGGCCCATGCAGGGAACGCCGTAGTCCGCCCACAGTTTGTATCTCTTGTTTGTTTTCATTTTCTCTCCCGCCAACCACACCACAACAGTGTCAACCTACTACTCAATGAGTGGGAAGTTCGATTTTCACACGTGACATACACCAGATGGGCGAGACGGGCGTATCCTTATACCCTTGATTGGATAACTGTGTTGGCAGGTGCTCCTGGAGCGCCTATGCTTCGGGCAGTGTCCCTAGTTCTGTGCGTCGGAGGACTAGCTATTCTGACCGTCACATGCCCCACTCCACTCGTCCCCACTCCCGGCGGCCGTCCGATCAACGTTGACTATGGCCCGCGTCCCGTCTTACGGGGTGGGGAGGCTACATTTAGAGTATGTATGTCAATTCATGCAGTTGAGAATTATTCCCAAGTACCTACTAGATACCCTAGTCCTATACCCCATTCCAGCCTCTGTTGTTATATTTGTGCAGTCAATATGTGCCAAGGGGGCTGGTCTCTTGCATACACGCGCTTGATAAAATGGGTATTTTCCGGCAGTGTGTAGGCTGTTGACCACACCGATGGGGGTAGGTCCTCCCGGGTGCCGACCGGTTCCCATCAAGTCACAGTTGGACGCGCTTCTTCGTTCCATGCACACTATACTATGCAATGAAGGAGAATTTGCAGGAGCTTTGATCGTGTGCAGGAGGATCGCAGCAGGTTACATTTACAGACATACGCAAGCCATCTAGTTACTTTGTCGTGTCGAGTGCGCATGCATCCCCACGTCTTCACCAGCACGATAGCCACTGGGGCTTGGGTAATGGGTCAGATATCGCAAAGAAGCTGTGTCCACGAAGACTGTTCTGTAACGTGCCTTCACAATTATGCTGTGCTCTGTCTGTTCATGATCAGACGCTCCACATTCGCTGCAACAATATTGCCTGTCATATCTTGTGACTTCTGGTTCTCACAATTGAGCTCATCCCAACGGTGATCACCAACAACCCTGTGCGGACTATAAATCCCTGTTCCACTCCGCCTGGCGAGTACACATCATTCGAACCCGTCTACCTTTAAAAGCAACCCGAACTTGAGCGCAGCTCCAGCAGTGGTCATTCTGCAAACTCACCGTCACTACGGATACTTGCACGCGAGTTGTTGGTCTTCATACTGTATACCTTGAGGTAAATTGTTAAGAACGGCTCCAGGACCTCCACCTCCGCCTTTGGCTCAGGGACACACGCCAATATTTTTTTTTTCGCAGTTTCGCTCCCCAGAGTATTGTACCAGTACCCTCGGTATCAAATCTGACACCGTAACGGCTTAAAGGCTAAGGCTGTGTACACCGTTATCTGCTATCCCAATAACTCGAGGGTTTTCACCAGTCCTGTGCGATCTTTTGCAGCGACCCATTGTGAGGTTATCGATATTGTTATTATACTCGCTTTCCCCTTTCCTGTGGCATCACTCGAGAGCAGCCGAGAGCCTGACACTCGCTCACCATACTTCCTTACATTTCTTTACAAATTTGTTGCCGTTTTGAACAAGCAGCCTCCCCCCCTTCATAACTAATTCATAGGCTACACTCGTTGCCTCTCACCCATCTCATCTCCCCAACACACGCACTTTTTTTCTCGCTCTTAGAGAGACGCAACGCCTCATTCTTTACGGACTGGCGTAGTGTATACAGTCTCCTTTCTTATCCCCACCCCCCGAGATATCTCTCGAGATCAGCACGGGCGCCCTGACCTAGGGTCTCAGTGCTATCGATCGGTCTTACAGAAGTCTTCCCCTTC
>Ga0307511_10003930_pt1 | contig 15177 bp, 11 predicted proteins | sample 13_EM_MG_FD_200266 | JGI IMG/M metagenome (GOLD analysis project Ga0307511, IMG submission 200266) | Populus trichocarpa ectomycorrhiza microbial communities from riparian zone in the Pacific Northwest, United States - 13_EM | ecosystem: Host-associated > Plants > Roots > Unclassified | place... | reverse complement strand
GCGGCAGATGGGTTAGGATGATTTTGGTTTAGTCTCTTGATGTTTAAATTATAATGGCTGTAGATGGTAGGCGGGCGCTTGTTACGAATATGTCTTAGGGTTGGTTGTTAACACTGGAAAGCGGGGGGTTACTGTGATAGTAGGGGATAGGTGCTATATGCTCTAATAGATATAGCACTGCAAATCGAGGAAGGCTTTCGAGCATTAGCTCTTTTCTTTTCCAATTTACATTCCATTAGTACCCCCTAGGAGATATTGTAATGATTACCAGGCTACAGCTGCTTCCTTGTTAGTCTCAGCACCGGTCTGGTTGTAACCAGACTAAGTTTATTCTGGCTGCTAAGTATGTTTTTAGCAGTACCGGTACCACGGTTTAGAGTATATATATCGATATACTGTATATACTTCCTTAGTATACCAATTGCGATGGAGACTATCTCGGTGAAGCCGACTCCTAACGAACTAACGTCAGCTATATAACCTGGGCTTGCCGTCTAGTGAGAATATACTTAGGTACACAGGTAATCCACAGCCGATATCATGCATATGATAGTACGGGCACGACATCGCTCTCCTGCTACCGGTAGCTGTGAGTTTGCACCTGCCTCACTAAGAAACAATCAATCATTTACACTCGCCAGCTGCAGCATTCTCCTCTTGTGGATGAATGAATATTAGCTCACTCTGTACAGTGTACACTGCTACAGGCCCGCACATTAAGTCACCTCGATCGTAGATCTAGGTAGGCAAAAGTGCACAGTTGGCCTACTTAGGTATTTATAATTACCTACCTAGGTGGGCAGCCAGATGCATATGCCTCCTTGGGAACACAGCCCCAACGGCCATGCATATGTACGTCTATAGGTGTACTGCACTGCACCATTCTTCCGGCCTAGTAGATCTAGATTATCTATCCGTTGGTCTCATCACTATCATATATGGCCGCGGGCCTGCCAGCGCATTTTTATACTAAGTTTATTGGTGGGACTGCAATCAACTTTACTCAAGTACCCACATAGCCACACGCTGACAACCTGGGCCAATCCAAGCGGCTTTAAGACTGATGACAACTCAATCCGAAGAGCTGTTTTGACCTCTAATCGCACATACCGTACGGCCGTACCCCTTGCAGTCCTAGACATGCAAATGATGGAACCGCAGGACCGATAAGCAACCTAATGGGGGTAGTGTACACAGGCGGCTCCGGGGCGAACCAAGTGGTAGGTAGTTGTAGCCCACTTCGCAGGGGTAACCAGGCCAGCAGACTGGCAGCATGAGCGGCAGGCGATGAGAGAGACTTGCACTTGGAGGACATGCAGATGTACATTCCGTGCCATGGGCCAAAGCCACATCGGCATACCAGGCAATTGAAGGGTGCACAAGCTAGCAGCCTAGGCAATAGGCACAGGAGCCATCCTCGGGCGCGCATAGGGGGCCACGCATGAGGGGCTCAGGGTCCTTAACTACCTAGCGAGCAGAGGCATCGATATGCATCAGGAGGCATGCACGAGCAAGTCCCACGCATGGCATCAATAGCTATATAACCAGCTGACACTGACTAGCCCTCTCACAGCATATCCCTGGGCAAGGCAGACCGAGACCCTTATGAGTCGCACAGCGGAGTCACTGGGGTGCCCTAATTGTTGTCCCTCTACCAAGATGGCAATCACATTGTTTTCGACTGCGCAAGCCCACGACACCATGCCATAAGAACTGACCTGATCGGCACAGCGGCAACGTGGGAAGAGCTCGGTGGAGGGAGGAGGAAAAAGGGGACTAATGGGATGCCGTAGTGTTTTTTGGGTATCTGTACCGTGGGGTGATTTGAGCGGCAGACATCATATTCTGGCTTCACATACCTAGTTAAGCTTCTGCGTGTATTATTCCCTTAGTCTCTTGATCTACCACATGGGCTGGTGTATTAACTTGCCCAACGCTTACACATGGTCCCCTATAGGAAGTAATGAGCCTTTTTTTTAAAAAAAAAATCTTACATCCCCACGATTACTGGTTTTACAGCTGATGCAGGGCATATAGATTCCATATCCAGGTTGACAAGACAAGTATACATTCTTTCCATCTGAACGACAGTATATCTCCCCAGAGTCACAATTACTGGAGTACGTATGTATGTAAATACATTTACAATTCTAATCGGCTAGACCTGCTGTGGGTGCCCAGCCTGTTAATTGTACCGTATCGTACCCAGCTGATATTCATGAGTTCATTGGGCCTAGCTACGGAAGGGGTATTCTAGGTTTAAAATAAATAAAAAAAATCGAGTCTCCTCCTCGGCACTGGCCAGTCACCAAATCATGACCAACAGCATGTTCGAATTCGAACTGACGTGCATACTACATGAGCAGGTCGTTGCGCCGCACACATTAAGAGCTCCGAATTCGGCCTGACCATACCAATGGCAAGAACGCCAGTGCCCCACTAATGAAGTTCGCCTCAATTCCTACGGGTGCCAGGCACATGTGCGAGTCATAAACTATGCAAGCGTATCATTCCGATCCCATGCTTAGAGAGCACCCGAAATGGTGATCAATTATGATACCAATTGCGGGCCTAAGAAGCACTTAACGCAACATAAGGGATCGTACGTGAATTTGTTAGCTGTAGTTTTGGGCTGTGGCAGGCGCCGGCATGAATCCGGGGGAAACTGAGGGTGTTGTGTATATGTTCTGGGCCGCTCGCGGGCATCGTACCCACTATGCCACCCACGGGCACTTTAAATAATTACTCAATTTGGTGTATAATGCACTTAAATTGATAAAGGTTTACGAGTACTGATTTGCCACTAAATCTTTTTATTTGATAGCGGTATACCTAGCTGGAGCTATCCCAGTGACTACATTAGATTCATCTATTTCCAAGTTGATTGGATTCTCCTCTAACAGTTCAATTTGTGTTCGTTCATCTAGAGCTGAGAGGTTACCACAGTCATGATCTGTTGACACCTGTTGCATAAGTCTAGAACCTGCTTCAATTTGGTTTAAAATCGAAGAATTGAAGGTAGCGTAGAAATCCGCGAATAAGAAAGTACCACCTTGCGCCTTACGTAGATCCTGTAAGTAAGAAACAACGAGGGTTTTTTCTAGCGTGAAAAGAAATCATGCTACAAGATGTAGACAAAAAGTTGTTATAATCGTTCCAAAGTTCACTGAATTCCATACAGCGCATCAATATTTACATATGCATAAATATTCAGCACAAGATGGTTGTACAGCCAGGTAGCAAAAAGTTCCAAACGCTGCATAAGGATGCAGCAAATGTCTTATCCTTTTCCAATACAAAATCCCACAATATGTAGCGTTTGGCCTCTTTATGTAGGGGGGCGTTTGAAACTTTTTGCCACCTAGCTGTATGTAGCCTGAGCCATAGGGCCCCCATGGATAAGAATCCCCCCTTGGATAGTAACCCTCTATGCATAAGAAACTAATTTTCAAATGCCTCCACCCCACTATTGCATAAGAAACGTTTCTTATACACGGATTCTACGGTAGCAATAAACTCAGCATCCTCCTCTCCATTCCATTCATCATCAGAGATGAACATGATGAGTTATTAAACATCACCAGCATGTTCTCCCTCATTTGAGGAGCTTGAGGCAATGTTTCTGAATTCTCCTCTCTGCCGTCTCCCACTGATCAAAAGGAAGGGTACGTGATGTGGATAGGGTTGGTCAAAAACAATTTCATAGTGAGTTTTGAGTGTAGCAGAATGTTTTGTTCAATTGACATTACTAAATTGAGTAATTATATAAGCTACCCGCGGCCCGCATAGTGGGTAGATATGTGCGGCCCAGGACATATACTGTAGAAGCCTGAACTTAAAAGTAAGACCTTCCTCGCTAGCTTATAGTCAGATTTATTTGGAAGTGCTGATGCTATTATATAGTGAAATAACGTCCTAGGCCTGTGCTTTATGTACTAAGTAATCAAGCTTAAGTCTGTTAGAGTAAAGTTGCAGACACCTATCTCACTTAAGAGAGATTAGTTAAAATTCTATGCCTGGGCGCCACCTTAGGCGATATCGATGCTGGTGATATCACCAGCTTTGGGTATAGAGCACTAAAGATTATAAACCCTAAGCATTGGGCGCGACATACCATCAAAACTTGCGAGTAAGACCTTGGCCTTAAACACAGGTCGTCTGTCACGGCCAGCCTATGCTCGGAGTCTTATTCGTGGGGGTGTCTTAATCAGAGGTACCGGTAGGTCTTATTCAAGGGGCTACTTGGTTGGATTCTTTATTTCTTCGCCCAGTTGCATTCTACTGTAGGTTCTTGGCAGCTACTCGAGCTTATTTTGCTCATTCGACCCCTCGTCTTTATTTGTCTTCCTCATCATAATATTACCCCCCAATTCGTGGGAGAATCTTGAACTATAAGTAGGTCTTACTACGGGTTTTTACGGGATTGAGATCTAGATCTGAGTGATCGATCGCGGATTGTGGCACTGTATTAGCATTGGCCCATAAGTACAACCCCCCACAGGGGTTTCCGGGATTCCTAACTCTTGATAGCGGGAAAATTATCGAATTCTTGGAGGCAGGCTCTCTTTGCTCTCGTGTCTATTAAAATCCATTACTTAGCTAGGTCGTTGATATATATATATATGTACGGTTGTCGCTGACACTAACATACTGATTACTATTATGCGCGCTCACCTTCGCCGGTATATCCTCATGATCACATCATCTGCCAAAGCAGTTCCAGCTAGCATACCCTACCTAAATAAGTAGGTGCCTTTCCATATGTAGTAAGTGGTCTTGGAGCACGGTGTACGCTTGCGGAAAATAACCTTTCAAATATACAGACTACAAATCTAAGGTAACGTCAATCTATATACTGTCATATCTTGTACCGCACTCAGGACCGTTCGTACACTTAACAAGACGTGCTCAGCACCAATAGCAGTAGTCTTTCTGGTCAGAACTTTTGTTGAGGTATCTTGTTCCACTCCCCGTATACTATACAGTGCGGACACTAATTACTGGCAGGCTGGTGGGAGTCTGTTGTGTTCAGAATTTCTATGATTTCGAATTCATGATTACGGTAAGCATTACCTGTTGACTTAATGCATATGCTACCTGCTGATCTCTCTCTATGAGAGGTGGTGCAACGGTAATCTGGTTTAGTCTTACTTACTAATGATTGGTTTCACAATTCCAGTCGCGCCAGTGACGGCTTCTAGAAACAGGGACCCTTGTAAATGACAGGCATATGCATCAGACGGATGAAAATAGAACTTGAGGCACCACTAGTGAACGTTGAGGGCTCATCATTACGATGCCGAAATATATCAGATGTTCGTCCAAGATTTTCAGTTAATCAGCCGTCACCACCAGATCTAGATTTCCTTCTCCTCTCTTCGCCGTGTTTCTAGTCCTTTGCGACCCATGTCCCGAATTGATTTCAGTTAATGATAACCTTATTACCCTTTCTCCCTTTTAGAACTCTTCAAGGCTGCTGGGATAGCCTCTCATATACCCTTTAATTTGTGGATTTATTAGACGATTTTATGAAAATTGCCATTAACACTATATTGAGTATCACAGAAGGTGGCAGGTCCCCATATGCGAAGAAGCCTGCGTTATAATTATCGATATCGAATTGGAGGGAAAGCAATTCCTTAACTCTTACGCTTCCTGATAATCCTGGCCGATAAGACAAAGAAGGCGATCTCTGAGGGCGGTAACTCAGTGAGAACTCAAAAGCTATTGGACGAAGGATTCAAATCTGCGTCGCTATACACGAGGCGAAAGAGAGTCGATAGGGCCAAGATTGGCACACCAGTAGGACCAGCGGTCATGGAGCATGATAGTAACACCCAACAATTAGTGGCGGTAGCTGAAGAATGGAGAAATCAGACCGCTGAGAGAGCCGATACTAGCCCTTCGAAGCCTGATGGGCTCACGAGCCTCTCCACTGTGTCTCTACCAAGCATGGCCAACATCAAGCGAGTAGAGACATTCGAAACGGACGATGATGTGAGCTCTATTGACGATGCATTTGCGGTGCATACTCCACTACGACCACGGAGCATACTTCCCGACCGAGATCAGCGCCGGCGGTCACGCTCGCTGCCTGGAGCTTCCATTTTCACTACAGGTGGAATTTATACAGGCGCACCCATGGCTCCTAATAGATTAAGACACACGGAGGAGGGCACAGAGCAAAAAGGGAAAGAAAAAGAAATGGCAAAGAAGGGAGTAATCGATTTGAAAGGCGGGGATGAAGGGAAGGACGAGAGACAGAATATGAGCGAGGAAGGAAAGCGAAAAGAAGATAGTCAAGCGACAGCAGGTCAGCAGTGGCCGTGGAATACAAAAGAAAAGGACCAAGAGAGCAAGATGGAATCGCTTGTTGATTTTCGACTCACAAGCGAGTCCCTTCCTTTGTCACCATTGGTAAATTCTACTGCCGATCGGGATACATTACATGAACGAACAGGGCATACATTGGTATATGAAGATGTTTTATTTGAGCTAATACCGCAAAGGACAGTCAGCGGATCTTCTATCTGGCTGGGCTCTGATACAGTCTCGTCAGAAGGATCGAGCAGGAGAAATAGCGTTCCCTCCCTGTGGGAGAAGCCCCAAGAAGTCATTCCGGCTTCCACTACGGCTTTGCCAATTCGCTCTGCACCTATACCACCTTCAGTTACCTGCTTAGAAATACCTCCACCAGCCAATGTGGATCCTCCCAATCCAGTTATTCAACATACACTCCCGAAATCGGAGTATGATAGTCCAGTTCAGGCGAGACTTATCATAGGCCCCGCCACAGAAATCTTCATCCCAGTAATACTGGAAGATGCCTATCGGCTAAACGCTTCGCCTCCTAGAGTGATTTACGAGGAAACTCCGCAACCTGGCTCCTCTTCGGGGATACCGCTTTCAACTGAAACGCCTCCACAGTTACTTATGCCCCTGCACCCCCACAAACCGCTAGTTTTGCGGAGGACTACAACCCTCTGCTCTCCCGGGGTAGGCAAGACTAACCAATCCCATGTACCCCTCCGCCAGAAATCGATTAGCAAGCCTCTTGTAGCAATGGAGTCCGTTGGGCCATCACCACCAGCTACGGCGAATGATTTGGCCGTGAATCCACTGTTCATGGTACCGACAAGACACCCACCACCGCCTTTACAAAGGTCGCAGTCACAGGCGTCAGTTCGAACGGCACCATCCCCCGTACCAAGCAGGAGACCTTCGGGTGGAGATATAATTTCAACGGGTTCATTCGATAGTAGCCGTCTGGTTAGAGAATTACACACCCCATCACTTAGCAGCCAAAATTGGGATAAGGATAAGAATAACGAGGTTATACCAGAGACAAATGCATTACATCTGGCTCCGACCGCGCCGTCTCCGAAAGCCCCGCCGTCTCCGAAAGCCCCGCCGTCTCCGAAAGCCCCGCTGCATCAGAATCCATCCTTGATAATTTCAGGTGACCAGAAACTTCGGCAACGTTCCGTATCCGGTAGTCGTCGGCTTGTTCCTGCCAGCTTGAAGGCCACTCTTCCTTCCTCTCCTCGACCTGTCAAAGGCATCAAATCAATCCCAAGCCCTATTTCAATTCCTACGCATAATCACAGCTTCGAACAGGCTCAGGCAGGTGAAGACAGTTTGAAGAGTCCTTTGACTGGGAAATTAATTTACTCTGCACCAGAGCCCTCTCCTTTACCTGCTACTACGCCCCGTCGTGCCTCCACACTACATCACCTGACCCAATACTCTCCTCGCCCGCAGTCATGGACATATGCCTATATTCCCTACACTATACCTCGAATTGGAGGGGGCGTGATCGAGCGCGAACATCGGCTGAAGCTCGCGACTGGAAGAGCGGCGAAGCGGGCACGGACCTGTAAAGGATGTGCGATACAGGGCGGCGGTACGGGGGAAGTACAGATGTGGTTTTGTTTAGAGGGGGGTTGCGGGTGGGAGCTGTGTGGGGAGTGTGTTAGCAGAGAAAAAAGGAACCAAGGTGAAGTAGCCATAACGCCGGATAGAGGATCACGTTAATGTAAAGGGAAGAGGTGACGGGGCAACTCTTGGAATAGACAAAACTTAATACAGTTGTTTCTTTCTTTCTTTTTTGTTTTGAGAGGAAAATAGACAGAAGGCAAGTACTCAGGCAAGCACTGGCAATTGTATTCTGTTCCTGTTTGGTGTACATGTTGTAAATCCCGGAGGGTATTTCGGTGTGGGTCGACTGCGAGGTTATTATTATACTGGTGCGTTGATCAGAGGAGGAATGTTGGAAGCTATTGTTGTATAGGTTACTTTGAAATTTCCTGATATCCATTTGAGTTGCTTCTCGTTGTTACTTTTGCTTTGGAAGGAGTTAATCAGACTTAATGCCAGTACGAATTTGTGTTTCCTTCAATTTCGTAGAGATCGTGGGTATTTACGGTGCGAGTTAGACGGTAGTAAGAGTAAGGATATAAGAGTATTATTAATTGTTATGAGCGGTCTATGATGGAAAGCGACTGATGGTCCTCTAATTGCTTCCCCATTTCCACCTATTGTGTCTTTCGAGATAGGGAATGTAAAACAACCGAACTTACATCAGCAGCATCGAATAATTTGGCCCCATCGATAGCCTTGAATGTAGTCTATAGACCTACGGTACTTCCTCAAATGTTAGTTTTGGTATTGTAATAAGGACCCTACCTAGTCTTGGCGCAAGTCCCTCCCAATACTCCTGAACCCTATTGGTCATAGAAGGGCTCGGGGAAAAATTATTGATAGTTGTTTTCATTCAGTGCTCATGAAATTTTCATTACCCTGAGTTGCACTGTAGCCTAGGTTGGTTGTCGCCTAGCCTCCTGGGATGGTTCACAGCCTCAGCTAGCCCGCCTGAAGCTTATTGGCCTGTCCCGTGATGTCATCTCGAGCAACACGTCTCCCGGGACTGTGGTTCATTCAGTTCACAGCCTTCGTCCCCTACACTTGTGTCGCCTTAGATATCTTTTTCAAGTAGGATTTTGCAGGCACCTACCCGCTTCAACAGGACCCGGCATCTCATACTATTTAATCCTGCTCCCTCCCACACACACAGCACCTATTGGTACAGCAGTTTTCCCATCGTTTAGGACGTGCGTTTAATCTTGATCTAGGGCTCCGACAGTCAACACTAGGGTAACAGCATTCCAATAGGGAAACCCAGAAACAAGGAGTAGAATGAAGAAGGGAAGGACGCCTGCACCGGCTCCAAGAGTGTTGCCTTGGATGCCCCCACAGTCAACAAACGCGACATCAACCCCGACAGGGACTAATGGAGCTAGCACCCACAGCAAGCGTCCCTCTTCCGCATATGCACAAGGATCGTCTCAGAATCCAATTTCCTTAACGTCACCATCTCCCCCAGAGAGTGGCAATGACGAGACGGCTACCAGCTCAGGGAAGAGAAGGAAAACGACCAAGAAGCCTTCAGTGATTGCACCTCCACCCCCTGTGGGTCTTCACGCCGTAGGCTTGCATCCCACAGATTTTTCCGCAGAGTACTTCAATCTTGCGGATCTAGAGGGTGACAATGCTTTGGCTCAGGAAGTTGTTGACTTGACCCAGAGTGACGATAAAGAAGAAAATGTATGGATTGGGTCTGTTATAGTTAGTGCCGTTGGGGTTCGTTACTACTCAGGAGTTGCAACACCGGGAGAACAGGTTCTCTTGAAACGGGATCCTCAAAATCAGGCGAGTTAAGATCTCTGGAAAGCATTTGTAATGAATACTAATGGCCCCCTCTAGTACGATCGCAATGCTATCCAGGTTCTAAGCGTTGTCCGGGCGCAGATAGGTCATTTACCAAGAATTACGGCTGCGGGACTCTCCCCTATGATAGTACGTTGCCTTGCTCTTCATTGAGGAAATGATATTGATCGGCTTGTAGGAAGCCAGGAGGATTCACCTCGAGGCGGTTGTCAGGGCAGAAAAAACTCAACTCGAACTTCCGCTCACGGTGGATGTGTACGCACGCACAGGAGATGAGTTAGATCGTAAGTAACTTCGCCGAATTTCTATGGAAAGTCTACTCATTTCCCTTTTCTCCCTGCAGAGGATAGTACCATCAACGAGCTTGCTCGCGCCGGGATTTACTTCACTCCTGAAAGCAATAGACGGAGAATGGAGCTTCGTACTGCTTCTAGGCAGAGAAAAGCGGAGGAAGCTAGAATACTTGCTGATAGAAGGCTTGATGCAAATCTTGGCCTAAATCTTGGTCCAAGTCTTGGTCCAATGTACGGGTCCTCCCAGAGGCCTGATGCATTCATGGCTCCTTTTGGATTCCAGACCCAAGCTAGTAAGTAACTCCTCGTGGGAAGGGTTGATGTGAAATCTCACAAAAAATTAGCCTATGGCTATCAAAATACTTGGTCATCCCAACCAACCCCGGTACAAAATTACTTGGAGCTTCGGAAACTGCAAGATCTGGTCAATGAAAGCCAGAGGACTGCCGCTCGAGAGTTTGGAAATGTGGTTGAGAAATTTGGCATATCTGAGGCCGATCTAGTACGTAGTACTCCACTCACCCTTTTCTTTTGGTATACTTATTTCCAGATTGCGGCACAAATACCTAACCTAGAGTAGGAGAAAATGCCAAAAGGGGTTCAGCCACAGGGATTATCTATTGAACTACTTCCCTATCAGCTCCAAGGGCTTCATTGGCTCCTCCAACATGAAAACCCTATGCTGCCAGCAAATGCGGATGAGACAGTGCAATTCTGGAAGCGCAGTGCCGTGAACGCCGGTTGGTATATAAACACTGCCACGAAATTTTCTCAGAAAGAGTCCCCGCATCTTGCTAGTGGTGGGATTTTGGCAGATGACATGGGTCTGGGTAAAACTGTCCAGATGATAAGTCTGATACTTGCAGATTTCGAAAAAGTTGGCCAGAAAATATCCGCTGAAAGTGGAACCTTAATTGTGGCCCCACTAAGCGTGATGAGTAACTGGGAGCAGCAGATGCGGAGTCACATAAAACCTGAGAACGCCTTGAAGGTACATAGATACCATGGCTCTGGGAAGGGGAAAAGGCTAGAGCTGAACAACTTTGACGTTGTTATCACAAGCTACGGCAAGCCTTCCAATTAATCTCGTTGCCTTCCGAAATCAATGCTAAACTGTACGCAGGTACGCTCACGAGCGAATTCGATACCTTCACCAAAAATAAGAGTAGCAGGTATGTTGAGGGGTGCATTTTTGAGCCGTCAGCTAACGTGCGAGTAGTATCTACAACAAAAAGTGGCGCCGCATTATCCTTGATGAAGCCCACCAAATTAGAAACCCAAACACAAAGGCATCACTAGCATCAGTACGAGTCCCAGCAAAGAGTCGATGGGCTTTGACCGGAACTCCCATTGTAAATAACCTCAAGGACCTTTACTCTCTAATCAAATTCCTTGGATTTTCTGGGGGTCTTGCAGAGTTTCATATTTTCTCACGTCTTTTCATCAGACCCCTCAACGATGGGGACCCAGAGGGAACTGCTCGGCTACAGGCTGTTATGGCTAGCATCTGCTTGCGACGCAAGAAAGATATGGGATTTGTTAATCTCGACATACCCGAGTTGAAGGAGTATGTCCATAAAGTGAAGTTCACAGAGGAAGAGATGGCTAAGTATACCATCTTAGAGTATGGCAGCTCAGCCAAGAGTTACAAAAGGGGTTACTAACGAAAGCTAGGTCCGAGGCAAAAGGTCTCTTGGAACGTTATGAACTAATGAAAAGTGTGAATAGCGTAGCACGTAACGCAGCGCGCCCTCAGCCACTAGCTCTGGCAAGTCAAGAAGTCCCGGCAGGAGAGGAGAAAAGGTCAGACAATGCTTACAACAACTTGTTGGAACGGTTACTACGCATGAGACAGATGTGTAATCATCCACAACTCTGCGGTACCGCTCGAATTCAGGCTATCGAATCACGCTTGGCGGAGATTGCTAGTGCGGGCATGAGTGATGAAATGCGAAGATTGCTTCAGGAAATGCTACAGTTGGCAATTGATTCTCAAGATGATTGCCCCATATGCTTAGATACATTGCATAGTCCAAGGATCACTGTCTGCAAACATATCTTCGGCTTAGAGTGTGAGTGTGCTCCTAGATATGCTTATGCTGATAGGCTACCTGCCTCTCGATCTATGTTGGACTAATTCGTGTGCAGGTATATCACGTGTCGTGGAAGCACAGCATAAATGCCCGATGTGTCGCACGGACCTCCCCGATATCACAAGTGCAAATTTGGTGGAGCCCTTTCCAGATATCAAGCCCACTCAATCACAGGCCCTAGAAGATGGCACAGTCCTCCCGCCCTCCTCTAGCAAGATCGATGCCTTGGTTAAGATTCTACAAGCGACGCGGGAGAATGACCCCATAAGCAAGACGATAGTCTTCTCGCAGTGGACAAAATACCTAGATCTGGTTGGCCCACACCTCACCTTCACCAATTTCCGTTTTTGCAGGATTGATGGCACCATGTCGGTGCAAAACCGTGATAGGGCCATCGCGCGCCTTTCGCTTCCAGATGACGACCCAGATGCTGTAGACGTCATGCTTGCGTCTCTGGGTGTTGCGAGTGTTGGTCTTAACCTGGTTGCAGCAAATCAAGTAGTCTTGGCCGACAGTTGGTGGGCCCCGGCAATTGAGGACCAGGCTGTTGACCGAGTTCATAGACTTGGGCAGAAACGAGAAACTACAGTTTGGAGGCTGGTGGTAGAGGATAGTATTGAGCAACGTGTGCTGCAAGTACAGGAGAATAAAAGGAAGCTGGTCGGGCAGGCTTTCAAGGATGACGAAGAGGAGGGTGGAGATGGTTTGGCCGATGGGAAGAAGCAAAGGAGGAGGAGAGGCAAGGGGAGAGAGACGAGACTGGCGGATTTGCACATGTTACTGAGAGGTGCGCCTGTACCTGCACCTGCGCAGTGAAGGCGTTGCACTGGCACGGGTTCCGTTTTCGTTCTTGATTTTTGCTTATATTTTTTGTAGCTGCTTCTACGTCGCGCATCCTCGACTATCTCTAGGCTACCACAGGGGCGCAAGATATTGTTTTGTTGATTTCCAGTTCCACCCTCTTCCTTGCTCTTTTCTTACTATATACTTATTGACTTGACGGGCTAGAGAAAGATTGCTTTTCATTTATTTGACGGAGACAGTCCGGTTATGGTATGGAGACGCTTTGCTTAGTCGACGTTTGTGGAATTTTTCACCTGGTTGGAATTTTGCTAATTTTGTCAACTACATTCATCCTTTAAGTAACATATTATAGCCATTTCTTTAACTCATTTTATGGTTGGCTTAGCTGGGCCCTCAGCGGGATGACATGAAGGCCTGTATCCTAGATAAGCGAAAAGCAAATACACACTAGAGAGGGGGCAAATGATCAGGAGTCTAGCATTGCTATACAGGGAATGAAAGTTGTCGCGATTATACATGCTTACTTTATACTGGATAAATTGACCGAGGCACTTATCGGTGTATTTATTAGAGTGAAGATGTGTAACAGTATACATATGCCTATTGACGCCTTCTGATAGCGACAGGTAGAGGGACTTGCGTTGATGTAGCGTTTACTTTAATTTCCTGATATTCATGTAGAAAGAGGGAGAGGCCAGGTGGAGCATATTTTACAGGATCAAACGCAAGGCTTAGGGTAAACCGTGACCAAAATTCTATATACAAAGGACCAAATAATTACCCTCAAATCGTTACGAGTAGAACAACTGTGACAGCTATATCACCTCTATCCAACCGGCGTGAACATATATCACTTGCGGTAGAGAGTACCGATACCCTGCACACCATGACCAAAAAGCGGCGAAGGCGGGTTGCAGCCGGTGGGGGGAGATCGATCTGGATGGGTCCCAACCACCGGGGTTTTATCAATAATATTGATAAAAACGGAGGAGAAAACGTATAAATTTAATATAAATTTATCGGAACAAGCAGTCAGGGACACCACTCATGCAGTCGTGCTAACCAGACTACCAAATACCGTTGGAATACTCTCACATCACGGGATACCCAGATCACGGGCGTCAGCGCACCCAGAAGGAGAAAGTCATGACAAGGAAAGGAAACCGAACGGGGAAAGTTACGAGAACGGGTTGGACATACCGAGTATAAGCAGCGCATTTCTCTTTGTTTGACTGATTTCTTTAACCAGAGTACTAGCACGCACACGCACCACAGCCTACAACTATATAGCGATCGCTAGATAACTCTGCCAAATACACTCGAGTTTACTCCTCTATACCCAAGATTCCTCATAACCCCGTAATCTTTACTAATACAACCCATATGGACAACTGCCGAATCTGGCAAGCACTCAATAGTTGTCGAAGAGGAGGAGAATGCTGTCGTGCTCCGGGCGATGGGTTCAATCGCTCTTCCCCCCCTTCATGCAGATCCGACTCTGTAGTCCTAGCTACATTCGGACACCTTTACCACCATAAAGATCACCCAATCAGTACCGGACAATATGCCTGACGAAGACAAGACACAAATCGATGCGTGGTGTGGCATGTTGGTAACCTCAGTGTTCCAGCGATATGTAGCCTATGTCTTGGGGTGGGTTGAAGGCAGGTTGAAAATATCGTCACACGCTTTGCTCCCTCTCTCGCTTCGTCTTCCCCCGCACCTACCCCCCCGACACCCCGCCTTCACCTCCTCTCCTCACTCCGCCCCCACCCACCGATGACCACCAAACACCTCCCAACCCAGCCTGATACAGTCAGGTAGCAAAAATTATCATAACCCTCCCTACATAAAGAGGCCCAACACTACATATTGGTGTCTTTTATATGGGTATTGGACTAAAACATACATTGCATTTCATGCAGGGTATGATATTTTTTGCCACCGCACTGTATACACGAGGGAAAATGTGACTTTAAAACAGGTCCTTGCAGAGGCAAGGGCAGAGGGACAGAAATGGAAGGAGCTATTCAAGGAGCTATTCAAGGAGAGAGAAGAGATGAAAAGAGAGAGGGTGGAAGTCAGGAAGTAGCGGGCAGAGGTGAGGAAGGAGAGGGAAGAACAGAGGGCAGAGAGGGACAGGGAAAAGGAGCACATGACCAAAGAGAGTGGGGAAGTGAAGAAGGAGAGGGAGCAGGTTAGAAAGGAGAGGAGGGAATGGAGGTGGAGAGAATGCAACAGAGAGAAGAGAGGCAAAGGGA
>Ga0307511_10003928_pt1 | contig 15182 bp, 16 predicted proteins | sample 13_EM_MG_FD_200266 | JGI IMG/M metagenome (GOLD analysis project Ga0307511, IMG submission 200266) | Populus trichocarpa ectomycorrhiza microbial communities from riparian zone in the Pacific Northwest, United States - 13_EM | ecosystem: Host-associated > Plants > Roots > Unclassified | place... | reverse complement strand
AACTACTAAGTACTTTAAAGGCTAAGTGTTTGGTTTCTAGTATTGGATTACTAAGTTCTGAGTAAGAGTCCTCATGGGACTAGAATTAACCAGTGGAACTCTTATATTTGTTGTATCTAACTATTCTCTGTCTGTCTTCTCCAGGTCTGCTCCCCGTCTCTGGGTGCAGACCTTTAGCCCTTAAGTATTATATACCAAGACTAGCTGTCCCTCACTATTGTGGCTGTGCCAAAGTAGTGAGTCATACATGATTTGAAATCCATCTCTGACTCATTAAGTGAGTCATAACCTTAGAGTCATACATGAGTCATATGAAATTATTAAGTCATAGGTGACTTATGATTAACATGTGAAATTAAAGAAATTATATGTGATTCTACCAACATATTTAACCAGGCAGGTTAGTATAACTTAGTAAGAAATTACATAGTAGATGTTGGTTCAGGGTAAGTTATGAGGTGGTGATAGATCAGCATACTGAGAATATCACTTCCTTATATACACCCTACATTATCATGCGATTCACAACAACTGGACTGCAATATATCCTTTCTCATAAACCAGTATAATATTCTCTTCTTTATATTTATATCCGACTCGTTCGATCTAAAAATTCACCATGTCACAGTAAAACCCACACACCGTTCCATACACATTACTCCACGGCCTCGTGACTATATACCTATACTAACCAAGGAAAACTCAAGGAAACACGTACTAATATACTAGTGAAACATCAACACTGATACAATTGAAAACATGCATATACCTCAGATAAACATATTAATACAAAGGAAACTTTACTCCCCAACTCTCCCCTTCTATTCCAACCATCGCTGACTCAAGTTAACCACTGTATGTATGAAATCCGACTCCATACATCTCTTTCCCCATTCCTCTGGTTAATACCCTGAGATATAGACTTCAGTAAGTTCCCCATCATCTAGGTCTTCTATACTAGGCACATGTATATCACATCAACACTTTCCCTTGCACAGAAACGGTGTCCTAAAGTCTAATTTTCTGCTATCAGCGTCGGATCCCTACTAGGGCATGGTTATACGTACCTCACGTTTGTCCCCTCGACAAATAAATCGATAATCCTCGTGAAGCTCCTTAATCCTGTTGACCTTCTCGTCCCTTGGTAAACAACGGAAATTGTATATCTCATCAGCCATGTTGTGGCATTCCGCAACAAGATGTGATTGGGCCCTAGAATGGACAGATTTAAGCTATGGATGTGAGCTTCCGACTTGTGTTATCCCTCATTGAGGTTGAATTACTTACATATGAATCAACAGCTTTGTTTTTCGAGTCAAATCTTCTCTCGGCATCTTGTTCTCGCTCCTATGAATCTGTTAGTAAGAACAATACCTCCACCGGGGATAGGAAGGGCATGATAAACAGCATATAATCGGTGACATTGGCCTGAGCACGTCGGACGAGACCTTGCACCCTATCCGCAATTGTTGACAAAGAGTGACAACGGACAGCTTGAGCGGGGCAGTTAATCTCGACACAGTTGGAATCCTCCGCCTGTGCATCCCTCTCATCCTCACCTGAGCCATAATATGGCTCGTTCTTACCGTCATCCCGAATGTCAATCGGTTTTTCCTGTATTCAAATGTGCTTGCTGCCTGGAGCATTTTGCACACCAACCTAAGATGCTTTGTGCTTTCGACTGGAACTGCTTGATAACATCGGAACTGAGGATGAGGAGGAGGATACAGAGGTGGAGGTGATATCATCAGCGAATGAAATATATTTGAGGACTCATGACAGCCTTGATTTATTGTGCACCTGGGGTTGTGCTCTGGGTGAACAAGATCTGGATGTTGCTGCCTGTGTAATTCGTGCCGTTGTGCGTTTCCCGTCTATGGTACACATTGGGATTCCGACTTAAAGCGTCTTTCATGGTCGGGTTAGTAGATAGAAATATATTCTCTTTCAAACGTGATCAGATACCCACTGCTCAAATCTTCTCATGCAAAGAACTTCCCCTTTGGAACGATAACTATGAGACCAGATTGCAATTTCCACTCTGCGACACTAACTTAATCCAAACCTTATACCAGCACATCAGATAAGAAAAACAACTAACAAGCAAGATTAAACCAAATCCGACACAGCATGGTCACAAGCAATGCAGATTACGAGATCTGAGCATAAGATAACAGAAAATAACAATCCAACCATCCTCGCATCATACCCATCGACATATAGAATATGAAAAAAATACATAAAAAAAAATAGCACGCAAATATTAAAAATAAAAATAATGGCAACATATAAAAAAAGACATATAAAAATATCCCAAAAAAAATTCCACATAATATCAAAATTAAAAAAAAACACCGCACCATAACAAAATTAGGAAAAACGCAGATACAATGTTCTCCCATCCATCCACAACCGACCTCCCATCCATAACCGACCCACATACCCAACCTATCTATAACCGAGCTGCTCAAACAATGAAAAAGGAAATTGCACCCTCTATATCCAAGCAGGATCTAAATCCGACGGAGTTAGTCCACCGCGAACTCCTCATCTTTTCCGTTTCTCGGATTTCAGTCCCTTCCCCAAACCTTAAGGGCTTTATCCTCCCCTGCCCCCTCTGCTTCATCTTCGTCTATTCCCGCTGTCATTTTGGCATTCTTTTACGCAAGTCCTAGTCTGGCAGCCCTGCGACTCCTGACTCATTCATCTGGAGTTTTCAGATTCAGCCATAACATCCAGCCATATTCGTCACTATCCGAGTCATAGATGATGGTACTTGGGCATATGTTTGCCCTCTGCTTTGTTTTCAACCTCTTCAAGTGCTTCTCCAACCTTTTGATTCGACGCCTTGCGTCATATTTGCCCATTTCAAACCCCCCATCAGTGCGTGGCCATGCCAGCTTCTTTCGTTTCCCGGTTGCAAGAAAATAGGCTTCTGCGTCGGAATCATTTTCTGGTGCATTGTAGTAGTCGGCCATGGGGTCCAAAGGTTTGAAGTTCTCCAATTCAAAGTAAGGACGTTCATCAGGGGGTGGAGTATTATCATGAGAATTTTTTTTGTGTACCTGCATCTGTAACCACACTGCACTATATGCCTCCTTGGCAGTTATGATGAAATCCACCAACTCTGGATCTGACGTAATACGTACTATGTCCTCTTTAGGACAGGTACCATTCGCTAGTGGCTTAGTCAGACTACCAAAGATTGCCCATACTTTCTAGCGTACCGTACGATAGCGTCCCTTGATAGCCTCATGTAGTGGGATTAGTGAGACCAATGTAAGGACCACCAACTGGGTTTTCACTGCTGTACACCAACTTTAAACGGATGGAGGGCCTGCCTCCACCACATCAACAATAGACGCAGTATTGATCAATGCTACTGGCACAGTGTAACGTTCTTCATTGGTTATCCAAAGTACATCTTCGACTGGGAGGGACTCTTCGAACTGGGCATCTGCTTCTTCATTCCTAGTGAATTGCCTAATTTTTCAGCCCTTGCTTGTCTCACGGATTTTCTTGCAGCAATCACTAACTAGCTGACGGAATAGCTCTTTGGCCTCCGTAGCTCTGGTACTCATTGCATCCGACCGTAATAGTTGACGACCGACGTCAGGAAGACCTTTACGACTGATCGCGGCTTATACTGCATCATCAAATTTGTCCCTACTAGGCTTTGTAATACCATGAATCTCGTGAAGTCGCATATAGGACTGGGTGAGGTCTTTCCACTCTTCATATTTGTCTTCGTTATCGGCACCCCAACCCAAGATACTCTTTGCTCGCGAAATCAGGCTCTCTGGAGTTGGCATTTCTTAACTAGGTAGTAATACATATCGGGTTAGACAAATGCTATACTTCTCACGTCGGAATATATGCAACCCAATCAGGATAGTATTATACCTACTCGATGCTAGTCTATCACCAGTCTCAATACCCGTCTGCGAAGAAAGCTACACTCGTCGTACGGAATTGATCTAAAGCAATGTTGGTCTCATAACGTCGGAATCACCAACCGATGTCATGGGCCCCCTGAGTAAGATGATATGTACAAGAAGCCATAAGAGTCAGACCTCCTGTCTACGGAATGAGATAATGTGAAATTTAACAACTCTGGGAGAATATCATACCTAGTGAATATAACACGGAGGGTAATTCTATGTAGTTGGTTGTGTGGAGGAAGGAGGAGTTTAGGAGTAGAAAAGGTAGGTATCTGGTTACTCGCAGGGTACCACTCTCCAATTATAGTTTGCGTTCGTTGTTCGGAATCAATCTAAACAAATGTTAGTTTTATAACATCGGAATCACTAACCAGGGTCAGGAGCATATTATACTTGGGGAATATAACATGCAGAGTTATTCTATGTGGCTGTTGAACTTGCACTCGTCATTCGGAATCAATCTAAACAAATGTTAGTTTCAAAACGTCGGAATCACCAACCAGGGTCAGGAGAATATCATACTTGGGGAATATAACACACAGAGTTATTCTATGTGGCTGTTGAATTCGCACTTGTCGTTCGGAATCAATCTAAACAAATGTTAGTCTCAAAATGTCGGAATCACCAACCAGCGTCAGGAGAATATCATACTTGAGGAATATAACATGAGGGCTTATTCTATATAGTTGTTAGTGGAGGAGTTTAGCAGTGGGAATATGAAGGTAGCTATATAGCAGGGAAATTTTCATGAGGTAGGTACATCAAACGCATCGAATAGAAACAAGCATGACAAGCAAACACAGATGAGTGCATGGAATGTGGCTACGAGACTAGTAGAGAAAGAACTAAGGAAACATCCGTTTCATCATGGCAAACAAACAAGGAATGTATGAATAAATAAAAGTCCTGGATTGAACATGTGACGCTTGCCAAGAGTCGGATTTTGTATGTAATTGCAGCCTCTATAATGTAATAGGCACAAAGAACACCAAGTGAGCCACGATCGCGAAACAACCCAGCTAACAAATATGTCATCATCAGGAGGTATAATTACAGAACGTGCCTGGGCACATGATTTCATTGGATACGTGACTTGCTTGCCAAGAGTCGGATCTTGTATGTTATTGGCTAGTTTGTCGACTGGTGCCGTACAATACCAAATAACCCACGATCGCGAAAGAAACCAGGAAACAAAGACCACCATAGTGATGAGCTTCACCCGCCTGAAATCAATATGCCCCTTTTGCCCAAAACATTTCCAAACTTCAGGGCAGCTGTCCAACTATTTGGAAAAAGAACACCCAGAGTGTCGACTTTCTACAAAATGCAAATTAGGTGAAACCCAAGTGTCCAATTTAGACACTCAGTCATTAATTACCGTGGAATTGGGTACGAACCCCTATGAATTCATGTCGGAGTTGGCTGCTATACACGCTGCCTTCCCAAATACAGACTTTGTACTTCAGGAGACCACACAACAAGAAAATCATTCTGAGCACCGAGAATTGATGCCATACTCGTCCTCACCAGCAACTACATTCCACACAAATTCCGATCGGGTGAGCTCTTCCAACCACACTGAAGTCTTTCCTGTGGACAGACAAGCAGGGCATATTCTGGTTAACACCTCCTTTCACTATGCTAGACACCCAAAATACAATTTTTTCCGTCCATTTGCACACGTCTTGGATTACAAGCTTGCGAGATTTTTTCATGCAGCCTATGTTCCAAAGGCTCATATCCATGAGCTCTTTGATGCCGGGTTCATTGGAAAAAAGAATGGCTGAATGCCAGGAGTCCTTAGCCTATATAGCGGAAAGTGGTGTGGAGGGAAGTGACAAAATGTACGTGTAGAAGGCAGCATGAGAAAGATAAGTGATGGCGGACACCAAGCGTTGGATAATTGAATTAGAATAGGGGAGAAATAAGAAAGGCATGTTGTAGGAGAGGCAGACCAGGTCGATATCGCAGGAACTAAGTGGGTTTGGCACGGGGTGCCAGGATGCCGGAGTTACCCTGTAACGTCATGAACCGGAGGTTTGTGAGAAGGCGTCAGTGGCTCCAGATGGACCTGATGCAGACCAGAATTTTTGCTGATGCCTCTCTGCCCGTCACGCAATTCACACCCTCCCACAACGCCGCCCTCTCCCTCCTCATAACTCCTCATGTCGGATTCCTAACTTCTGGATTCCTGAATGTCTCTAATTGCTGCGTTGACTTCTCCTATGGCTTCCCCCATCATCGCCTCGTCTTCATCGGCATTGTACACACTACACTATCACACGATTCGGCATATCTGGACTACAATGCACTCATTCTCATGCATCCTGTATCATATCTCTGCCTTCCATTAAAATCCGACGCTTGTAATGCAAAAATTCCTCATCCACCGTTAAACCCCCTACACGTATACCAACGGAAACTCAGATCAACACAAAATGAAACACAGGCTAACACACTAGGGAAACATCCAGATGTACATAACATTAAACACGCATATACCCCACATGAACATATGACGACAAAGGAAACACATACAGACAAAGGAAACATATACAGACAAAGGAAACATTACCCCCCCTTAACCCTCCTCCTACTTCCACCTCGATGGACACAAGTTAACCACCAAATGCACAAAATTCGACTGCCTACATTCTTTCCTCATTCATCTTGTGCATGCCCCGTGATATCCACCTCAGTAAGTTCCCCATTATCTAGGTCTTCTATACTGGGCAGTATCTGACTTGACGGCCCCAACTCTTCTGGATCTTCAATTCTGACACTGTTGGACGCACTTTGCAAGCTATTCAAGTCACCTTGAGTCTCCTTATTGAAGCTCCACAGAAGTTGTTGTCCCACCAACTTGGCATCCAGTTCATCCTTCAATTCCGCTGCATACTCTGCACTGTTATCAATCTCAAGAGCCGCTGAACTCTCTATATCGGCATTGGGCCTCTGGTGCCCCAAGATCCGCCTGTTCAGGTCAGCCTTTATGTTCACCAATATCAGACTTTGCGCTCTGGGCTTATATTTCTTCCAAGTTTCGGACAGCCGAATGAATGTCACTGAGCCTGGTTAGCTTTCTTACCACCCTTTTACGTCAGAATTTGTGTTACCTGCGGCAGTTTCGTACTTGAATTCCACCATCTCTTCTGCTAATTCACCCCTGACCCAGTGCTTCAAGCAATGATGCAACGCACTTACCACCAGGCAGATGAATATGCCATTGATCTTTTCATGAAATTCACTGTCCCGATACCCCCTCATTTTTTTCCCAGCATAGTACTTGTTGTATGTCACATCAACAATTTCCCTTGTACAGAAAAAGTGTCCTAAAGTCTAATTTTCTGCTATCAGCGTCGGATCGTTACCAGGGCATAGTTATACGTACCTCACATTTGTCCCCTCAACAAATAAATCGATCATCCTCGTAAAGCTCCTTAATCCTGTTGGCCTTCTCGTCCTTTGGTAAATAATGGAAATTGTATATCTCATCAGCCATGCTGGGGCATTCCGCAACAAGATGTCATCAGGCCCTAGAATGGACAGATTTAAGCTATGGATGTGAGCTTCCAACTTGTGTTATCCCTCATTGAGGTTGAATTACTTACATATGAATCAACAGCTTTGTTTTTCGAGTCAAATCTTCTCTCGGCATCTTGTTCTCGCTCCTATGAATCTGTTAGTAAGAACAATACCTCCACCGGGGATAGGAAGGGCATGGTAAACAGCATATAATCGGTCACATTGGCCTGAGCACGTCGGACGAGACCTTGCAACCTATCCGCAATTGTTGACAAAGAGTGACAACGGACAGCTTGAGCGGGGGAGGTAATCTCGACACAGTCGGAATCCTCCACCTATGCATCCCTCTCATCATCACCTGAGCCGTTATATGGCTCGTTCTCACCATCATCCCGAATGTGAATAGTTTTTTCCTGCATTCAAATGGCCTTGCTATCTGAAGCAGTTTGTAAACCAACCTGAGATGCTTCGCGCTTTCGACAGGAACTGCTTGATGACGTCGGAACTGAGGATGAGGAGGAGGATATAGAGGCCGAGATGATGTAATCAGCGAACGAAACATGTTTGGGAACTCATGACAGCCTTGATTTATTGTGCACCCAGGGTTGTTCTATGGGTGAACAAGACCTGGAGGCTGCCCCTTGTATGGATCATGCCATTATGTACCGACGGTTTGTGTTGGGACTCCGACTTGGAAGGTCTTTCCTTGTCAGGAAGCTGCTAGAAATACATCCTCTTTTAAACGTGATCAGATACCCACTGCTGATTTCTTCTCATGGAAAGAACTTCCCATTTGGAAGGATAAACATGATAAAACATTGCAATTCCAACTCTTTGTCACTACCTAACTGAATCCAACCCTTATACTAGCACATCAGATAATAAAAACACATCCCAATCACCCTTTAATCCAAATCCGACGCAACACGGCTACCACCAATGCAGATCACAAGATCTGACCATAAGATAAAGGAAAAAATAATCAAACCACCACCGCATCATACCCATCCTGACGAATACAATATAAAAAAAAATAAAAAAAATAAACAAAAATCCATTAAAAAAACACATTAAAAAATAGAAAAAAATACAAAGTAAATAAAATACAAAACATAAAAATGATCGAGAGGAAAAAATTCACACATTAACAAAATAAATAAAAGATTCGAAATGCACAAAATAACAAAATAATAAAAAACGCACATTTCATGTCCTATAACTGACCTATCCAATCCATAACTGACCCATCCAATACATAACTAACCTATCCATAACTGACCAGACCCAAAAAAAAAAAAAATGCAGTCTATATTCAAGAGGAGGTAAATCCGATGACTAGCCTGACATTTACTCCGTTGCAAGCTCTTTATACTTTGCATTTCCTTTCCCCAACCCTGAAGGGCTTTTGCCTCGCCCGCGTTCCCTACTGCCACTTCGTCTATTCCCGCTGCAATTTGTGCATTTTTTTCTGCAAGGCCTGGTCTGGCAGCCCTTCTGCTCCTGACCCATTCTTTTGGAGTTTTCGGGTTCAGCCATAACATCCACTCATATTCATCACTGTCCGAGTCATAGATGATGGTGTTTGGGTGTAGGTTGGCCCTTTGTTTTGTTTTTCAACGTCCCCAAGTGCTTCTGCAGCCTTTTGATCCGACGCCTGGTGTGATATTTCCCTAATTCAAAACTCCGTCAGTCCGTGGCCATGCAAGCTTCTTCCGTTTTCCCATAGCGAGAAATTAGGCAGCTGTGTCGGAATCATTTTGCGTCGCATTGTAGTAGTCGGCCAGTGCGTCGGCAGGTTTGAAGTAGTCCTACCGGAAGTAAGGACGCTCATCGGGGGGCAGGGTAGCATCACGCGTACCTGTTTTGTATAGTTGCATAGGTAACTACATAGAACTGTAATCCTCCCAAGCTGTAACGACAAAATCCACCAACTTCTGATCCGACGTAATACGTATAATGTCCTCTCTACGACATGTACCATCTGCTGATGATTTGGTCAAACTTCCATATATTGCCCGCACCTGGTAGCATGTGGTGCAGTAGTGTCCCTTTATGACTTCATGCAGTCGGATTAGCGAGAGGCTTGTAAGGACCACTAACTTAGTTTTGACTGCCGTTGACTAACTATAAACCGCTGGGGGGCCAGATTCCAGTACATCAACAAAAGAAGTAGGACTGTTTAATGCTAGTCGCATGGTGTAACGTGTATCATTCGTAATCCGATGTACTTCCTCCTCAGGGAGCGACTCTTCGAAGTGAGCATCTACCTCCTTATTTTTCGTGAAATGCTTAATTTTCCGACCCTTGCCTGTCTAACGGATTTTCTTGCAACAACCACTAAGTAGCTGTCAGAATAGCTCTTGAGCCTCCACAGCCCTAGTGTTTATAGCATCCGACCGTAATAGTTGACGTTTGACGTAAGGGAGCCCTTTACGACTGATCGCGGCCTGTACTACGGCATCAAATTTGTCCCTGCCTGGCTTCGTGGTACCATGAATCTCGTGAGTTCACATATAAGACTTGGTGAGATCTCTCCACTGTTAATATTTATTTTCATTATCAGCCCCCCACCCCAAGATACTCTTTGCGCGTGAAATGAGGCTCTCTGGAGTTGGCATGTCTTAACTAAGTAGTAATAGATATCGGGTTAGACAAATGCTAGACTCGTGACGTCGGAATATATGCAGCCCAATCAGGATAGTCTTATACTTACTCTATGGTAGACTCGTAAGCACTAATCTCGATACGTCTGTCAAAGAAGTTGAACTAGCTGTCGAAATCGATCTAAACACACATTAGTCTCATAAAGTCGGAATTGCCAAGCGGCATCAAGACAATATCATACGTGGTAAATATATGATACAGCGATATGGTTGTAGTAGGTTAGATGAACTATGCAGGAGTTCAGCACTGAGAATATAAAGGTAGGAAAGTTGCACTCGTCGTCATCGGAATCAATCTAGACAAATGTTAGCCTCATAACGTCGGATCATCAAGCGTTATCAAGACAATATCATACCTGGTAAATATATGAAGAAGCGTATAGTAGGTATAAATTTGCATGAAGTATATAGGAGTTCGGGCGTGAGAATGTGAAGGTAAGGAAATTTCACTCGTCGGAATTGATCTAACCAAAGATTAGTCTCATAATGTAAGAATCACCAACTAAGATTAGGAGTATATCATCCCTGGTCAATATATCACGAATGTTATTGAGTGTAGTAGATTGTGTGAAGTATACAGGAGTTCAGGAGTGGGGGTATGAAGGTAGCTATATAGAGGGGAAATGTTCCCGAGGCAGGTGCATCAAATTCACCGAATGGAAACGAGCATAACAAGCAAACAGAGATATCCATGGAATGTAGCTACGAGCCTAGCATGGAAAGAACTATGGAAACGTGCGTTTCATCATGACAAACAAGGAATGTGTGTATAAATGAGAGAACTAGGTTGAACATGTGACATTTTCACCAAGAGTGATTGTTGGATTTATTACGCTACGATAACTTTGTGGTATGCTACACAGAGTCCTATCCGCAGCGGATTACATAAAGTCGGATTTTGTATGTAATTGGTCAAGTTGTAGTCTCGTGGCGTCTGTAATAGAATACACAAAGAACAACACCAAATAAGCCACGATGGCGAGTACCAAATACCTTCATGATCGTCAGCTCTCAGGGGTTGTATGGATCAATAAAAGACTGTTGTTGGGCACGTTACTTGGACGCTAATAGTTGGATTTGTATGTAGTTGGTCACTTTGCCGACTCGGGCCATACAATGCCATATAACCTAGTCTGGTTCACAATCGGCAGACCATGGAGGTAACAAAGACGTCCATGATGAGCTTCCCCCTCCTGAAATCAACATGCCCATTTTGTCCAAAACCTTTCAAAAATTCAGGGCAGCTGTCCAACCATTTGGAAAGAGAGCACCCAGGGCGTCAGCTTTCTACAAAACGCAAATTCGATGAAACGCATGAATCTGAGTTAGACACTCACGCATCAATCACGGTAGAATTGGATACGAACTCTTATGACTTCATATTGGAGTTGGCTGCAATACGCTCTGCCTTCCCAAATACAAACTTTGTACCTCCAGAGACCACACAACAGGATAATGATTCTGAGTATTGGGAGTTGATGCCCTACACCTCTTCACCAGCAAGTATCGCCAATACGAATTCCGACTGTGGGAGCTCTTCCAACCACACCGAGTTCTTTCCCGTGCATAAACAAGGAGGGAATATTCTAGTTAATACTCCCTTTCACTATCTTAGACACCCGGGATACAATTTTTTTCGTCCATTTGCATACGTCTTGGATTACAAACTCGCGAGATTCTTTCATTCAGCCCATGTTCCAAAGCCTCGTATCGATGACTTCTTCGATGTTGGATTCATTGGAAAAAAGACTAGTGGTGAATACCAGAAGACTGTGGGAAACTAAAATCCGCCGCCTCCCTTCTCCTTCAAGTTCGCATACACATTTTAAAAGAAATTGGATGAGATGCTGACATCTCCGGCTTGGGAAAATGGCTTTGTGGATTTCCGACTTGGTAAGGACACGGAATTTTGGTATCGAGACGTCCTGGATTACATTCAATATTTGGTGCAGCGGAAGTGCTATGCAAAGGATATAGTTTGGTCACCCGTTCGAGACTTTGATGCACACGGTGAAAGAGAATATACGGAAATGAATACAGGTACCTGGTGGTGGGATACGCAGGTATGTCCACTGATAACATTCTGGAGTGACCTTTCTTACATTTCGTAGGTGACTTTGCCTGTCGTATCTATGTTGATACCCATTGTATTCGCGTCCGATAGGACCCACCTCACGAATTACTTGGGTAACAAGAAATTATGGCCAGTTTATATCACTATGGGTAATATTGCATCAAAGTTCCGACTCAAACCCTCTATGCACACATGGTTACCAATTGCCTTCCTCCCAATATCCCCCAAACGTGTCACGAGGGTGCCCCGGTAGTCTGTGGTTAAGCAGGAGATAGAAAGCCTGGACATGACGCATAGGCTATAGGAATACATTTTGAGACCGTTATCTGACTTAGGGAGGAATGGCATTGACATGATTTGCAGCGACGAGGTAAAGCGTCGCTGCTATCCACGGGTTGCAGGCTGGACATCAGGCCATGCTGAAAGCTCCACAATGCATGCAATTTATTCCAATCGATGTCCGGTTTGTGAATGCCCAGCTGACAACCTTGGCGACCATCCTCTCGCTGGATATGAACATCGGAAACGAGACCCCGTTCGGTACCACAAACTCTGGAATACAAAAGACACAACGACCTTTCAATCGGACGGAGTGAAGCCAATTGCAAACTTTACGTGGTCTCTTCCCGATATGCCATGGGATATTGCACGTGCAGACCTCCTCCACATCGTGTTTTTGGGAATTATTGAGTACCTCATGGAATGGGTACAAGCATTCCTGATGGAACATAACCGACTTTGTGTATTCGAAGACATTTGGGCATTGATTGCCCCGTACCCACAAGTCTTCATCCCGCGGAGGCCATATAGGCACCTCTCACAGGTTACAGGAAAGGAGATGCGGTCCATTCTCCGATGTATACTGGCTGTCTTTACAGCCACATTATGTCGGAAAAGCGATCTCCAACGTCCGAGTGGCGGACAAGAAGTGGAATTTAAAAAAGCTATTACGTATGTGAGGTATTTGCCTGATTTCGGGCGTATAGCACGGTATGCAAGTCACACCGAGAGTACAATCAACTACATGCGCGATTATCTACGGCGCTTCCATGAGACAAAGGGGGTATTCCTCCATTTCCAGGCTGGGAAGGCCACAAAGGCAAAGGCAAAGGCAGTCCAGCGAGAATTAAATGTGCAAAGGGAATCCCGACAGAGTGTGTCGGATAACCTGTCAGCCAAACTGCTTGCACAATTGCATGATGAGGATCAATTGGAACGCCAATACCTTATAAATGAGACATTAGAGGCGGAGTCGGATTTCAACTTCCCTAAAATCCATTTGTTATCCCACTATGCTGACCAAATATCACACTATGGTAGGCTTCCGCAATACTTCACCGAAAGTTGTGAAACATCACACAAACTTTTCAAGAATGCATATTGTCGGAGTAATTGTGTGGATGCCATACCCCAAAACATCCAAGGATACATGTGGGAACATAGCTTTGCGATGAGGGAATTGAACATGGAAGCGTGGGCTGACTTAGAACCTGCCATTATGAGGAGGTTACAGGATGTGATACATCGGAAAAGGAGGTTGCCATTATTTTCCAAGGTCGCTGGCGATACCATCTATATGCACTTGCAGGGCAAGTGGTCGGAGGTAACTAAGATAGAGCACGTGGTTGAGGAGTTTCATATTCCTTTCCTTACCAAGTATATACGTGAATTCTTGCTAAAGAATGTATGTTGCGATACAAGGGATCCGGAATCTGACGCGAATAATCTGATAAACAACTGTATGGTCGAGGCATTTAGCAGTGTGGAGATACTAGTGCCAGAGCAAGATACAGGTGAGCAAAATGCGTATGTACTTCATCATTTGAAATGTACAGGAAAGAGGGTATGGAAGGGCCAGAATGGACGACAGGATGTGGAGTGGGTGCCTTTGGGACTGAATAACATCATACGGGGAGTGTTGGCTGAAGCTCATTCTTTCGGCAGTCGTCTGCCTGGCCAGGTTAATGTAATATTTACGATCCTTGGTTACAATGGACAGTGGTACAAGTTGGCTCATGTGTCTATACTACAAGTGATCGGTCGTCCGACGCCAGGTGGTCCGGAAGGAATAGTTTGTATGCAAAAGAGGGATAATGGGAATGGAGATTATGTAGTCTGGGTGCGGAGTCTGGAGGGGGCAGCACATTTAATTCCTGTTGAGCCGGAGCATCGATAGATTGTAAATAACTGGATTGATTATCATATATAGAATGAATAGAATGATGGGTTATAAGCACAGAGTATCAAAAATATGGAGACCAAAGGATCATTCCGACGTAGATGTGAATATTGAGGCCAATGCGGATATAACGGGGGATAAAAACAGTATGTAGGTAAGTACAGTGGGGCAGGGTAGAATTGGGTAAGGAGTGTGACTGACAGACGCAGGGATGGGGATACCGACTCCTGGCGTCCGGAATGACATCGAACGAAAAATCAAATCAGGAGGTAGCGGAATTAGCACAGAGTCTCAGGATGCCAAGACACACCCGGGAAATGAATATAGTTACGACGGTAGCAGTGGCGTCAGGAGGTAAAGGGATTTTTGCTGATGTGGCTTCTGCCCATTAGAGGGCGGCGTACTTAGCGTGCCGTATATGGCGTACACGAACCTCCCGTTGGGGATGCGTGCTTGTACCCCATCGACTAGTTCTTGCATCGTTATCTTACGTAGCGGAACCAGCTGCTTATTTCGGGCATTTGCCCAACAATAATCACCCCCCGTGGGCGATATATCTCGTGAATCCTCCGGGTCGATAATCACCACCCTGACTACCAGGGCGGGGGATTCTATCGGACCTGAAGCGTCCCCATCGGAGTCATTGGCGGCCTGGTCCCGCTTTCTTTTGGCTGAGGCCAGGCCCTCCTTAGTCTCCGTCTGTAATGGGCGATGCCAATAGTAGCACCGCGGGCCGTTTAACAGAGTCTATACTATCACCGGAGTGATAGTGTATGTCTGTTATTGGTTCCGCTAAGTCG
>Ga0307511_10003927_pt1 | contig 15183 bp, 17 predicted proteins | sample 13_EM_MG_FD_200266 | JGI IMG/M metagenome (GOLD analysis project Ga0307511, IMG submission 200266) | Populus trichocarpa ectomycorrhiza microbial communities from riparian zone in the Pacific Northwest, United States - 13_EM | ecosystem: Host-associated > Plants > Roots > Unclassified | place... | reverse complement strand
GTTTGGTAATGACGTGAACCGTGCCAGGCCTTGCAACTCACCCCTTTCAGGTCTCCATGAACTACGTCACAATCGTGAAGGTAATTCAGCCCCTCCGCAACGTCGACCAACTGTTAGAAAACTAAGGTTGCGTTTTCCGGGGGAGGCTAGAGAGAGGGCTCACAAGGGCGATCCTGCTCGTTTTGGGGTTGGACTTGATGTGAGCGGTCAAATCCCCGCCCGACATCCACTCCGACACAATCTGGAGAGGGACGAAAGTTACACCGATAAACGGCACAACGTTGACATGGTTCAACCGTTTCCATATCACCGCCTCTCGGTACAGCATCTGTTGAGATCTTTAGAAACGGAGAACGATTGATAGTGGCGTGATGTTTATGTCCCTTTTTAACTTTCTCGGGACCACTTGTAGAGGAAACCCTCAGCCTCTTGACACATACTGCGAGCCCACGAAACGTTCCTCGGAATACATCAGAGAACCCGCCAGAGGCTAGGTGGTCCTTATTGATTTGAAGCTGTCTGGTTGGTAGGACGTGTGACGTGGGGATGCGCATCCGGGAGGTGCAGATTCCCTGGAGCTTCCGAAGGACTTGTCTGAATGCAGCACTGGTGGGATCCAGCTTATCAAGTGCCTGTCGTGGGTTCAGCGGATGACAGCTGGAGTTGAACGAGAGAGGGTACTTTATCAAAACAGTCTATGACTTCCATCAGGTTGGGGGTGGTTTGAAGGCTCGAGACTTGTTCATCAAAGTCTCTTCTGCGGAGAATGTCGCGTAACTGGTTGGGGAACTGGGGCGACGAGTTATCCAACTGGAGAAGTGCTGCTTGAAGCGGGGCGTTCGTGGGCATAGTCAGGTCCCTTCAGTGAACGTTGAGGTGGCAGGCGCGTGGTTATGGGGGGGGAGAACAGCTTGTCCACGAATTAAATGGAAGAAAAAAGGGAGCGAGGGAGCGAGGGGTTCATTGGGGTTGTGGAAAGCATAAGGATACTAAGCGCCCAATGCCATTCGCGGCGTTAGGCAGAAGCTAGCGATCGGCATCGTACCGGACTGGCCTGTGGCATACTTATTGCGACCCGCAGAAATTCAGAAAGAATGTTGGATGTCGAAGGTGACATGGATCCGCATCGGCCACGAGGGAATACCTCCAAACCATAACAATGCATAAACCCGATTCGCTCGCTCCTGCAACGTGTTCGCAACTGCGAAATCATCACGCACGTCTCGGCCAGCGGGGAAACGATACAATGCAGCGTCTGGAAGAACCCCTAAGCGTGGGGTCAATAAAGGCAAATAGATCCCAACCATCGAACCACCTACCACCGAGGAGCAATCTTCCTTGATTCCAACTCACACATTTGAGAGGCTCGGTGCATTCCGCATGACCAAAATATTGACCTTCGGAGACCTTTTCGAGAGAATTCAGATGTTCCACCTTTAGTCGTACCTTCGTCAATCTCCAAAGAATCATTTGTGACGCTGCCAAACAAAGACAATAGGAATTTTCTTCGTCTTTCGTGAGACTGCCCATCCTCGAGAAGACGCTGTCGAGAATCCCGCCACAAGCGAGGAAGTCGCTTGTTGTCGCACTTCCGCCATTGACCGAATGGGTGCCCAACACCAACGCCACGTTAGAGCGAGGACCTGTAGGGAACGTCGCCGTCCGAGGTCGCTCGGAGATCACAGAGCTTCTCCGGCTTGAACGATTCCCCCCTCTCGCGATTTTGGAGCCTTTGTACCATCCCCGGGCGTCAGGACGCCGATCGTGGCGTCCAGGAGTACCGATGCTGTTGCGGCCTTGGGGTCGCGTCTTCGGCGCCGGAGGGGTAACCATTGTGATCACGAACTACGGAGGCTGGGGGTGGTGGGTTGGACCAAAGGTAAACCCGAGGTTTACTTGCCTCAGCTATTATTTATGCTGTGCATTGACGCTGGTTCGGTCATATCGACGGAGGCCTTCGTTACTCTGGTATCTCGTCGCGATGAGGTAAGTACGGTCCGAATTTCGTGCATATGGACTCCTCGAAGCGCGTCGACCTCACGGAATCCGTAAAATTCGAACAACCTAATCCAAGTGAGACTCCCCTGGCGCATTTCGCTCTCCGTGCAGAATTCCCAAAGACTTGTGAAGCCAGTCGGAGGAGTCAACTACCACACCTTCATGGAGACTCACCGGTATCTCGGCCACGACCTCGCTGACGGACTTTCGCGGAGAGGAGTATGGGGAGAGTCGCCGTGTAAGATTGGATACCGAGGCCTGCGGCGGAGGGATAGACAGCACCACCAGGAGCGGTTTCGTTGACGTGAGGGACGAGGGTTCGACCTGATAAACCCTGCGCAGAAAGTTCTCCCTGTGAGGAGTGGTCCGACCGGGTGGGGAGTTCTCGACGTGCGACTTTGGGAACTGTTAACCCCTGGTTGGCAGTAAAAAAATCCAGCAGTATGGTGAGGTCAACGGAATGGTAACAAAGCTCGAGGGGTGTGAAAGGCATGAGCTGAAGCGACTGGTTCGTGAGGGGGGTGTATCTCGAACAAAGTCTTCTCAACAGCACGGGGGATGCCGAAATTCGTTTTCAGATGAAGGTCCTTGTCCCCTCGTTCTCGAGGTGGAGAGTTTAAAGGTCGGGGAAGCGCCACAGAAGCTTGGGGGTACGGCTGTGGTACGGGCCAATATGAATCGAGGACTAGTGCAACAACGCCGACTCGGGCAGTGAGGGTAAGACGCCCGACCACCTTTGTGTACAAGGTTCTGGCGTGACAAGGTATGGGTTACGTGAGACCGAGACTCGGAGCGACTACTATCGAAATCGGGAGTACCAGTGTTGGTGGCCAAGCTGGGATGCGAGTGTTTGGAAACCGCTCCGGAAGATCGCTTTGGTCCTCAGAAACTCGCGATGAGTTTTACACCCACAAGTTAATCCCGGCAAACGTCCGAGCAATCCCCGAGCCTTCAGCCACCGCAACACTATCCAACTAGAACAAGTGGTAGTATTACTTGTATTCCTGCCAACGTCTGAGTCGCGGAGGTCGTCCACTATGTTCCCAGGGGAACCGATGATTGGGCGTGTTCAATGTACTTCGACTGCGGCGCGCGCTGTACCCACCTAGCAGGAGTACGACGGTGGCCTCACAAGAACAGAGCTTGTCCGGGTTTGACCGAGAAACATAGACGGTATGTCATATTGCATTGTTGAAGTAATCGGCACGGATAATATGATCCACCCAATGGAACCCGAAAGAGATGAGGACGCCAACGAAGTATCGGAGGCATTCAAGGTATAGTGAATAATTGATACATAAAACCAACGTGGAGTGTCCTGAAGGGCGGATGACGACAAGTCTGGAGATGAACGAGCTAGGAAGGCGCATAAAGAGCGAGCAAGGAGAGCCAACAAAGGTTAATACCACCCGCATTTCTTAGAACGGCATTACACACAGTGACAACGATCTCCTCCCTTGGTTGTTTTAGTGGCAGGTTAGAGGGGAGACCGGACGAATTGTCTACCATCGAAAGCACGGTCGAATCATAGTGCGGCCATATTGATCTTACGATTGACTCGGACATGATCTCACAGAATGATCTTCATCGGTCTCCAAAGCTTCACTTACGACTGCACCTGCACCACGCCCGGCACCTACGCCTATGTCCGTGCGTATATCGTTCAATCGTGGGGTTTCTCATTTGGTTACTGATAGTTCTCTCGATCAGACCCCAACCGGTTCGGAGGTACAAATTTGCGTCCATCATAATTCAAGCTTGAAGGGATGACCGGGAGAAGAAACTTAACAAACAGCTACAAACAACCACAGTAACCATAAATGCATTGGAACGCATGACGAAATAGATAGATGACGAGGAAAATAGGCAACAGCTATGGTAACCGCTCCTAACCGTAGAACCGAGGGTTTGGAGCACTGCTCTAATGATGGACTACCAGAAGTTGAGGATAGGGTTGCATCCACACGCAGATGTAGACCCACTCACCGGAGGGCCGCCAAGAAAACCATCCTCCTCAATCTTCTTCATCACTATCATCAACGTCGTCGATCGGTAAAACAATCTCGGGGCCGCATTCCACGTGTGGGATGTATTCCTTGAGCTTTGATATGTGGGTCTGCGCAAAGTAATCTCGATTGGCGATCTTAATGGACTTGAGTGTCGACTTCCTCGATGCCGCCAGTCCTATCACATCCCGGATATCAAACTTGCTACCGTCGCCACGGGGGTCAAGAATGCATTCCTCCAGTCTGCAGCAGAGGTCGGAAGTCTTCAAGAACTTGACGAAGCTAGATAGGTTCTGGCATCTGGAAATTATGAGGGTGCGTAGGTTGTGCATGGGAAGAAACACCTGGTAAATAGCAGAGCCCCCACGGAGAATTAGGTCCCCGCCGGCAATCCTCAGTCGTTCAACCTTCAAGGGGTCAAACTGGGCTAAAGATTCGAGCACCTTGCAAGTGGTAGTGACCGGAGGTGTCGCGGGAACCATGGTGATTTCCCAATTGAAACCTTCGAATTGTATACTTGGGTAGAAATCCCGAACGTGTAGGTGGATCCTGAATGTGACGAGCTCCCTGAAGCAATCGAAAGATCCAGGGAGGTGGATGGTGCCACGTGGGTCCCCCCGTGCTATAAACCTCGCGCCAACAGGGATCAACAGGTGGTCGAGCAAGAAGGAAGGAGGTCCACCCCCAATGATGTCCAACCTCTTGAGACACGCCAACGGCACTATTCGCCCCTCCTGAGCACCGAAGGTCGGGACTGCGAGGCGGAGGAGTATTTTGCAGAGGCGAGGGGCGCTCTCGAAGAAGTCGAGAAGATGTCTGACGGAGGAGTTGCCAGACCATGCATAGCTCAGCGTGAACGACGTGAGATTGACCATGTTCCTCCAGGGTAACTGCGTGTGGACGCAGCTTAGGGACAACCTGCGCAACGAAGAGAGGTCTCCGTCGAAGAGAGTGGCTGCGATCGCGGGACAATCCTCTGGGGGTAATCTCCTGCTAACTTCGATCCTCAAGGATTCCAGGAGAGGTGCGGGGTTAGAGAGTTGTGGGGTGATCTCTTGGAGAATCTTCGGCGTCCCAAGGATGGTCAGAGATCTGAGCCGACCGATGGCGTGGGGGATGACTTGGAGAAAGGGGTCGTACGGGGGCAGGGCTGAATGCCTCACCAACCTCACATTGACGGGGAGGATTTTGAGCGTTCAAGGTATACGCGAGTCTTCTCCGTGTTTCTACAATCGAAATCGGTCCACAGGGACGAACGTGACGTGAATATATCTCTCCAAGCCCGGCATACACGAGTTAGTGTGATCGTGGCTCGGTCTCTGTCGTTCTTGTTCCAGAAGTCCGGGACGAGAGCGAGAACCTCGGGAGGGATTCGGTGGATAGGGACGAGATTATTTCTCCATGACCGGATCAAGCGGAGGACTTCGAAAGCCTCCTGCTCAACAAGATGGACCTAAAGGAGGGAACAGATGAGCAACCGTCTGTATGAACATCTCGTTCGTTGACCCAACCTCATCCTCTTCGAGGGTTGTAGAAATCTCGGCGCTGTAAACCCGGAGTTCAGTCGCCCGGCACAAGACGTTGTGGTCACTCCAGACATACCACGCAGGAGTCACACCTTGCAGAATTTCCTTGGCCGCGCGCAAGTACTGGGATATAAAAGCGCCCCGCTTATGGAGGCGGACATGGTCAACGTTGTGGTTTACCAAATCCGAATCGGTTGCTTCTGCGACAAATTCGAACTCCGCGTTCCGTCACCCATCCCATGTAGGGATCGAATGACCGGGGCATGGTGATTGTCAAGACATTGGGGGACGGGAGAAACGTCATAGTTGAAAATACGCACGAGAACCACACAGGGTGGAAAAGGCACGGAAGGAAACACCATTTGATCCTTTGGAATCGCCCGACCTCTTCGCCCTTACGGTCGTGGGGACAATCTGGACCATCGAGCCAGTTGACATTCAGTGCGAACCTATTGAACGTCACTACGAGGCCGTTAAACAGCATCAGAACCCGGCAAAATTTTGCGGTCGGGCTGGACCTCCGGTCGAACGCGGAAGAAGGTGCCGCTGGGAGGGGAACGCCTTACCGTGACGATTTACCCGCAAAATACACGGAATGATGACCGATTTACAAGCGCCACACCAATTGACTGAGGTGGAGGGGAGATAAGAAGATAAGATAAGCGGTAGGACAGCTGCCCCACTTGGTGCTCGGTGCGGTTTCGGCCCGGTTGCCCTGGGGCTCTTGTCCTTACCTTGCTCATGCACGTGGGTACATATGGGTTACATAGGGTACATGGGATACATAGGGTATGAGTTACATAGGGTGTGCGCTACACGAGGTATGAGTTACAAGGTGTGAACCGTACAAACTACTCGACGACATATCGTATCTCAACTTTCTTCACCATATTCATCCAGCCCGAGAATTTGGCGAGAGCCCAAACCGTAAGGACATCACCGCTCCCCGCCTTCTCGTACAATTCCTCATCCAATATCTCGATCGTATGCTCCTTGAAATCATGGTGTGCGTGAAGGTTCCTCACCACTAAGCCACGCCACTTCTCTTGAGAACCCTTCGTAGACGGTCCAACAGACAGCTCGAACCAAGTCCAGCTGTTACGGTACGTGCCGTAGTCTTCCAGGTAGGTCGACCACCCCTGGTCCTTGGAGACGACGGTGATGACGACTTCCCTCAGCGTCGTTCCCTCAGGAATCGGTTGGGAGACGACGTAAGGAACGCTATCTGAGTCACGAACGACGGCCATTTCTTCACGTTGGGTGATGATTTGAGTCCCCAGTGCGGGCTTCTCAACCATCTCGCGCCTTTGGATCGCTCCAGCCGTTGTCGCCACCGATGCATGCCTCGGCAAGTGGAAGAAGCTGCGCACATATTCCTCGACCTTTATGCCAAAACGACGACCAGATCTACCACGCCTGTGCGCATCGCTTTTGCTGAGGGGCGACGGAGGGGTTCCCAGGACTGGGGAGGATGGCACAAGTGTGCCACTAGACCGGTTGTCGGAATTGTAGCGCTCTCTAAATTCCTCGGGCGTTGAAGACACTACAACCCAAATATCAGACCTCGGTTCATCACGATTGCCCAGAAAACGCGCTTGGCTTAGGGGAATCCGTCATGGACTCACGTTCCCTCACTAGCGTCCCTTCGTCGGAGTCCTCTTCCCGCTCTTTGGCTTCACCAAGTGCTCGTAGTACCTTGAGGGCGGTGGCTCGCTCACTTGGTTCAGCATTCCAACAAGTCACGATTTGTTCCCATAGTTCATCTGCTAACTCCTGCGAGGGATCGCCAGACGGTCGTTCGGGTCGAAGTCCCGTGGTGACCATCTCAACAACCTCCTCGTCGCTTTCATCCGGGAATGGGGCGGTACCCGTCAAAACCTGGGGTGAGTGGTAAGGTGTCGAAATATACGCTCGGTGAACCCGGGGTAGACATACTTCAAACATGACCATGCCAAATGAATAAATGTCCGCAGCTTTTCCCTCGTTCCCGGATGGGACGCGTCCACCCTTTCTCACGAGGATCTCCGGTGCCATCGATCGGACGTTGGTCGGGATCGGCTTCGAGGAAGCTCCGTCACGCAGGACAATTTCAAGGCCATACTCCGAGATGCAAGCAGCTCCACTGCTATCCACCAGGATGTTATGCTGGGAAGTTGTCAGTCCCCCTCGTCTCGGACGAGAAAATCAAGGCTTACCCCTGTTAAGTTCCCATGAACCAAATTATACTTGTGCAGGTACGTTAATCCGCGAGCGACATCCGATAACTGTCATCGACAGATAATCAGGGCCATTCAACAGACCGACGACCATACTGGGAGTAACCGCTTACCAGACCGAGTTTATCGACATCGGGATTCTCGCGCACGTATTCAAACAAGCTCCCATTGGACATCCAAGGGTACACAAGGGAGAAATGAGGGGCTTCGGAGCCGAACCCAAGGAACCTGACCACATTTGGATGTTGCAGTCGCTTCCACATAACCCCATTCATACACAATCTCTGTGAAAACCCCCAAAGGGAAAGGCATTGATAAGTGTCATTTTAGAGATGGGGAGGACGCACCCGCTTGAAGACGCTGAGATTCTCGACATAGTTGGGACTGATGGTCATGACAGCCACCATCTTCCCACCAGTCGACCGCTGACAGGTACTGGATACCCTCCCTACGACGGTGGGAGCACCGTTTGGTTCGGTGTGGCCGCTATGGGAGATCCAGTGGCTCTTCGGCAGGAGGCCACAACGAGCGGAAACGTTCTGGAGCCCGTATAAACACCAGCTACGGAGTACGGGGTCATCTAATGGGGAATTAAGAACCTGAAACCAGACGAAGTTAGAAATCTTCAAGAGGCGTGAAGAGATGGCAAGCGGGGAGACTTGCCCGATCAAAGATCTCGATGACCACCAGTGTCTCTTCCTCTCGCATCCCCAAAAGTGTGTTGTCTCCGTACTCGAACATGCGATAGAGCTCTTGAATGTCTTCTTCAGAGCTCGCATCGAACTCTGTGAGTTCTTTGAGCACGGTGATGTTCGGGGTAGCCTTCTCCAACAAATCAACGAATGCGGATACTGAAGACCGCTTCTCCACCTCGGGGACCCACGAAGATCGTACGAGCTCCCAAAGTTCGTCCGAAAGTCCAAGTTCCTTTCCCCCCGAAGGTTTTGATGGTCGCTCACCGTCCACAATTCTTTTTAATACAATCGCTGAAGTACTGTTCTCTGGAAACGGCACTTGTCCAGTGAACAACTAAATGGAGACACAAGCGAGAGTTTCAAAACTTTAAACAACCTTCCATGCTAGGTATTGCTCACCTCAACAGTAACCATTCCCAAAGCAAAAACATCTGAGTGGCGCGTGCAGAGACCAGATTTTCCTTGATTGAGGTCAAAAAGCTCCGGCGCCATCCATCGATAGGATCCCTTGAACCTTGGGGAAGAAGTCTCCGTACAGTTGAGGCTAGTGATGCTGGCGAACCCGAAATCATTGAGTCGCGCACGGCCTGACTTGTCAACGAGAACATTATCCTGCGAGAGGTGGTGAGATTACCAACGACCGGGGGGCAGCAGAGGAAGGAATCGAGGCGCACCCCTTTCAAATCCCCATGGACGATCTCGAGGAAATGTAAGAAGGACAGACCACGACCAACGTCGAGCAACTGAACCCGCGTTAGCTCAAAACCCGACGCACTTTGGAGCCAACGCACCAATTGCAATCGGCTCGTTTCTGGGTTCTTGCGAACGTAGTCTCGTACGTTCCCGTTCGGCATCCACTCAGATACCATGCATAGCGGTGCGGGTGCTTCCGAAACTCCCAGGAATGGGACGATGTTGGGGTGGGGAATCCGCTTCCATATGGCCACCTCCTTACAAAAGAGCTGAGGACGGTAATCAGCCACGGGTATCGAAGAATGTCAGGTAAGCTACCTTTTTCACTTTTCGCACGTTCTGCTCCGGATATACGCGGAGTGCCTTTATCGCCACTCGCTTATCGTTATAGATGCCTTCCCATACATCGCTAAAACCACCATAGGCGATGGGATACTCAGTCGTCCGGACGAACTTTTCGGGAATTATATGAGAGGTTGGGAGAAGTCCCTTCAGGCCGCACAGTTGTCGAAAATGCCTGAAGATCGTGATATCGTGCGTAGCAGTCTGAAGGGCCTGTGCCGCGTAACCATGCTGAGAACCAACCTATGATACGGTATGCGTCATAGAGCGCACCTTGTCAAATACTTCTAACAACGCCTTCACCCTCTTCTTATCCCCTACCACGGAGGACATGTATTGATTGTATAGTTCGCGTTCCTTGAATGCAGCCCGCAGTGCATTGGAAAGATCGTCGGGGTTCTGATCCGCACGAAGATCGTCGAGCCGGGCGGTAAAGGCCGTGAGATCGTCGCTCAGCGAGGTTCTTATTTCCGTCGGCATTGCTTTCACCCACGAGGAGGGACGACACGATGTCACCCCAACCGGCGGAGTCGGGCGTGTTCGGGTGGGGGAGGAAGTGACAGCACGCATAAAACCACGTGCTCAGTGCTGTCCTCCGTACCGATCTCACTTCAGCAGACTTCAGCCCAGTCTGACTCAGTCCTAGTCCGGACCTCAAGATCACCTGCTACGGGCGGTCTCTTCCGTGCCATCCCCGCTCAAACCCCGCTCTCCGAGTTTCTCGTCCCATGTGCCATATTTTAGGTGCGCCTCATACCCCAGCCGTGGCAGTTGGTGTCCATCAACAATTTCACCCAGTTTGACACCACCCTTCGAAGTGTTTTCCATCATCTGAAAGAGGTACGGATTGAAATAGTTGTTCGCGAGGTTCGCACTCGGCCCTCTCAACTAGCTGGAGATAATTAGGTCATATTCAACTCCCTGAAAAACTGCCTACCAACCGGTAAAACCCACTAAAGTTATAATGGAACTAGTGTAAAAAATATACGTGTAAAGGACGAATGAACCAATATTGTTGAGACTCCTGTAGGCGGATATGACCCTGCCTGGTGCATCGAGAGCCACTCACAACAAATACATCAATCATAATGAGGAAGAATCTCGCAAAACCCCACACGCTCCTGCTGAGCGTGTCGTATCAGCCGCGACAAAAGACCCGCCTGACCATATCCCGGATCCTGGCAAGAGCTTTCTTGAACAGGTTTCGCTTAACCGGCGGTGGGTGTTCATCGAGAGGCTCCGTAGGGGATTGTTCTTCCTCGGGCGGCAGCAATTTTGGGAGTAGGACTGCCATACCACAAACACCTGTTGTCGCTGTATTTGAAGGTGTGTTTTCAAAAGGCGTTTACAAACGGATCACCAAAATCAAGCTCACCTCCACCATCACCAACTACCAGGGTATCCCGCTCTTGTTTTGGTACTGGACTAACGAATGCTTGGCACAGTGAATCTGTGGGCAACCGGGACTGTGGGTTCTGGTCCCAGCAGTACCTAATGACGTCCCAGATTGGATCGGTCAGCCAGCGTTTAGCCGTTGGGTCGTCTGGGCGGGGTGGCCGACTGCCGGATACAATATTAAAGGCGGTAATGGCCTCCGACTGTATACCATACGGCACAGTCCCTGAGAGGACCTGTTCACGGGGGGAGACGTTTGTTAATGACACGATGACAGGAGCCCCGAGGCAGGGAGAAAATACCTGGTAGGCGGTCATAGCAAACGAGTAAACGTCGCTCTCCTTAGAAGGGTTACTTTCCGTGTGGCCAAGCTGCTGTGGTTCCAACAGTTCCGGAGCCATGTAACGGGTAGCTCCAGGCTTGGAAGGTGTCCTGCTATCTCGATCCCCGACGGTGGGATCCCTGATGACTCCTGTGATTCCAAAGTCTCCGAGGCGCGCGTCGCCCTCTTCGGTGATCAGGATGTTTCCCTTGATAAATCAAGAATTGGTACATGTTTGCCTTCAATAACCTCTATCACTCACAGGGGTGACGTTACTGTGCACGATGCCCAGCGAATGTAAGTGCTCGAGGCCACATGTGGCTTGCCAAAGCTAGATATCGAGGGCAAAGGCTCGGTGACTCGTCTGTGAGGAGCATGGTGATCGCTTACCAACTGCAATCTATCGGCATCCTTATAATTCTGAACGTACTCAGCGATGTTCCCGTTTGGTAACCAAGGGCTGATGATGGAAAAGGAGAACAAAGTCTCCGAGACTCCGAGGAAGGGTACCACGTTCGGATGCGAAACGTACTTCCACCCTACAATATCACGGTAGAACCTCTGATTGGAATCAGATTAATCCCACCCCCCTTGGAGTAGAGTACTACCACATACCCGTTTCATTTCTCCCAGATTCCCCGCCCTCTGGGCTCGAAAAGCCTTGATGCACACCTCGTTCCCATCCTGCTGGCCTTTCCAAATATCCGCGGACCCACCCTCACTGGAATGAGGCATGACGTCACTCAATGTCACTCCGGCGGGGAAATACGATTTGGGTAAAACGCCATGTGCCGATGAAACTTTTCGCAGAACTCTGAAACACTTGTTCCTCAAGCTTTGGTTCGCCGTGGCAGATGACACGATCTGATCGTCCGGGGATTTAGTACGCGGGAAGTCGGAGTTCACGGAGGGGGATGTACCTTGTCCAGATTTTCTACAAGGCTCTCCACCTCCACCGGACCGAGCGGAGGTGAACCGTTGGGGGGTTGTCTCGCTCGAAACGTTGTGGAGATGGACGGGAGGAGTTGCGACTCGACCCCAAGATTCGCGAGGTCTTCGGGAGCGATGCGAGGAAACTCTGGAGGAGGATTCTCCTTGTCAGTGGGTCACCCTCACGGCAGCAGAGATTGGAACTCACCCTGGGGGGGTTGGGTTCCTGTAGCCATGTGTGTTTACCCTCGGGCCAGCAGGAGGTAGCGAAGACTACATCTCATCGGGGGTCGTGGAGCCCTGGTATTATAGACTGAGCCACGCCCAAAGCACGAGGCACTAAGGGTGTGGCATGCGACCAGCATCTGCCCGTTGATCCCAATGCTATGTATGATTCAGCATTCATCTATCACGTACAGCCACGTAGAAAATTAGCAGCGCCAAAACTGATGTCGCCTCGCGGCCGCCTGGCCTGCTGTTTGCGGACTCTAATTTGCCAGGCTGAAGTTACGCACAACCCACCCAGAGTCTTCAACTCAATCACGAAGGGCGCAAAGAGTGGGTACGCCGCTGTACTCCACCAGCCTGTACGTTTCACACTTGTGTGCGTGTCCGTTAAAATTTACAACCTACCCCCACCGGGACCGCTCGCCGTTTTTGACAGAACAAACAAACGCAAACAAACGCGGCACTGAGCGCCTCCTCCCAAAATGACAAAGGGTCGATCGAGGAATGTTCCCCCATGACGATTTCGGCTCGGATGAATAGCCAGACTCTATGCCGGGTTTGTCTGTCTACTACGCATCGAGGTGCCATGGTGGAGGTTGGTGGGCGATTCCACAATTCAGGGATGCTTTCGGATTACTAGCGTCGAATACTATTTCATGTCCATTAAGAGCAGGGGATACCGTGGCTGGCACGATTCCTATTGTCCAAGAGTGTCGGTGGATCCCTCAGCGCACCCGTTTTAGGGTGACTAGCAGCAACAAAGGTTCTCTATGGGTTGAAGTATGCATCAGTAACTGGCAAGCTAGTGTGAAACCAAGCACGAACTCCACCATGGCCGGCGTTCCTTCTCTGGGAAATCAGGTATGTCTACCAGGTGAGCCGCAGTCAGCCAAAACGTTTACGACGCTGCATCATAAACAAACGTGGTGTATATACCCACCTAGCGGATTTTCCGAGACGGGTTTGGCTCCCCGCTCCTGCATTCCTCCCTGATCACCTACAAAGAAACAGATTTGGTATCTCTCAGGGGAACTCGGGTGTCTGAGGGAAGCCCACTATTCACTCGCTTCGACGACCTGGCGTGTTCCTTCGGTTCCATGTGGGGCTGGTCGCGAGATTCACTCTCAGTTTGTTGGTTGAGACCTGAGACCCGGAGAGTTCAGGATTAGTTCAAGATATAGCACTTCAGGTGCCAGGAGGGGAACGTTAAAATGAACAACATACGGGAGGCGTTGCTGTTATTCTGTGGTGCCCCAGACCGATCCACTCCCTCGTTATTCTCTTCCAAGTCAGGCAATACTACGCAGGGCTCAGCAACTGTGAAAGTGAGTTCACGATCGGCGACTCACGCGAATCTTCCATCGGCATCTCTCCCCCCGTCCCCATCAGTGAGTGTACTCGGTTACGATGCTCCCCGGTTCTGCCCAGGCCGGTGCGGGGTCGTTGTGCGGTTGCGGGTGGGGACACAAGGGACACGCTTCTTTGCCCTGGGCCCCTACCCTGTCGGCCACGGTTCTCGTTTGGGCGGGACGGTGCGGAATATGTTCTTTGGTGAGAATCAACACCGGACCCACGGATGGAGGGCCGAGAGGTCTTGCTGTACAAAACGAAACGGTTCGCTTAGCGATCACATTGTTATGGAACGAAAGTGATGCTAACGGGTCGTGTAAAATTCGTAATACCTCCGGCATATCCGGACGTGAGCTGGGTTCCTGATTCCAGCAATGTTCCATCAACTCCCAGAGCCCATGCGTGAAAGTAGGATGGATGGGGCGTGAAGGGCGATCCCCCCGCATTATGGCCAATGCCACCGTAATAGAAAGATGCAGGTCGAATGGGGCGGAACCAGTGAAGGCCTTCATGGAATCGTGGAGGTTGTCAGTCAGAGATCGAACATGGACAGACTATCCAGAGCCTACCTCGACCATGACCATCGCGAATGAGAAAACATCCGCCTCCTTACTTGGTGCCCCTCGCCCCTGCAAGATTTCTGGTGCAGTCCAGCGTGCGGTGCCACCTGGTAATGTAGAGGTCTCCTCTGCGATGCCCTGATTACGGGCGAGGCCAAAATCTGTTATACGGGCATGGCTGTTGGCGTCCACCATAATATTCGGCTATTGACATTGATAAATGAGTCCAGAGTTCAGTTTTGATCGACAATGGAACATTTACCCCTTTGAGATCTCCGTGAACCACGTCGCACTGGTGGAGGTAGTTGAGTCCCTCCGCTACGTCGACCACCTGTCGGAAAGCTCAGGCCGGATTTCATGGGAAAATCAAAGAAAAGGCTCACGAGGGTGATCCTGTTCGTTTGTGGGTTCGACGCGATGTGAGTGGTCAAGTTTCCGCCAGACATCCACTCTGACACAATCTGGAGTGGGTCAAAGGTCACTCCTATGAACGGGACGACGCTGGGGTGTATTAAGCGTTTCCATATCACAGCCTCTTTGTATAGCATCTGTTGAAATCATTAGAAACATGGAACGTTTGACGGTGGCATGACGAATGTATCCCTTTGTAATCTTCTCGTGGCTGCTGGTAGCAGCCACTCTCAGCCTCTTTACGCAGACCTCGAGGCCACCGTATGTCCCTTGAAACACGTCGGAAAATCCACCAGAGGCAACGTGGCCCTTGCTGATGTCGAGTTGCGTGGCCGCTAAGACGTGGGATGATGGGATGCGCAACCTGGATGTGCAAATTCCCTGCAGCTTCTGAAGGACCTGCCTGAAGGCAACACCGGTGGGGTCCAGATTATCCAACGCCTACAGCGGGTTCAGTGGGTGGCAGTCGAGTCGGTAGAGAGACCATACTTTGTCAAGATAGTCAATGACC
>Ga0307511_10003926_pt1 | contig 15184 bp, 15 predicted proteins | sample 13_EM_MG_FD_200266 | JGI IMG/M metagenome (GOLD analysis project Ga0307511, IMG submission 200266) | Populus trichocarpa ectomycorrhiza microbial communities from riparian zone in the Pacific Northwest, United States - 13_EM | ecosystem: Host-associated > Plants > Roots > Unclassified | place... | reverse complement strand
TGATACGTTAGCACTGAAGTGGCAATTATTTATGAATAGCACACTCCTAGCAGCTATGCCGGTAGACAAATTCATTTTTCAGCTCCACATTTGCGTATGCAGACGTGGCCTCGATAAGCTTCAAGAGCAACGGAAGACCACTCACTATACTTACTCCCTTCGCATATTGCAATATGTCTTTCCCTCAGCCTATTCACCAATATAATGCGGGTCTTGGGCCACGGGCCGGTGACAGTTGAGACCTTAACAAGGACAGGGTCACTTTTTGGACAACAAATGACTGAGGCACAGTGTCGTGTTGTCAGTTCCGCGTTGATCCGATTGAAACGGATGTTAATTGCTAGCGAAGGGGCGTTCTTGTCCCTGCATCTGGCTTGTGACACTCCTCATATGTGTGCATCAGTAGATTGATAATCGATCTGTTTCTCGGCCCATATCGAACCAGATCATCTCTCTTCTTTCCCCTCTCTCCTCCTTTCTGATCCACATAATCCAACTGCAGGCTCGATGAGGGACCCCATGTACTTTGTGCAGGCCAATACGACAAAGCAATCATAGCCATGCAGAATACTTAGCCTAAGCCTAGGGCTGGATTCCCAGAAGCGGGGTTGGTTCAGACGCTGATGGCCCCTCAATCTCGATCTTTTCCACTACATGAATGGTCCCAGCATAGTAATCCAGTGATAGATATAGAGTGTTTGCCTATATGATCAATATATGAGCACCCTTAAAAACACAGGTCCCCTTTGAAATTTGTTGACTCCAAATCGTTGCTGTAAATTGTGGTTCTTTTTCGAGCGAAAGGAGGATGCAGTCCATTGGTCACAACTAGCCCAATTGAATATTAGAACCGAATTTTAACTTCCAGAGCCTTCCACACTCGAATCAAGAGCAATTTTCCACTCCTTTAAGCATCCCTTGGCTGCGCCAATTCAGGGTAAGACCTAACATGATCCTCATAATTGTACCATAGGAGTGTCCTCAGATCTTTATATTTAGAAGAAGCTTCCGTTACTATTTCATGTGGATAGGCATGCTGATGTTGCCAACAGTATATCGTGCTGGTATAACCTCAGAGCCTTTCCCATCTTCTCATCGCATAGGTAGTTAGTTGAACCGCTGAGAGAGCAATGCACAGAGGATTCAAACAATCAATTAAAATCCGGGGTAATGAAAGACCTAGTCGACAACGCTGAGGTATAAAACAGCAAACTCCAAGGAATCCACAATGGAATTGGCCTTGGTCCGGTTGGCTTCCTCAGGTCAAAGTGCGATGATCTCAAGGGTGCAATCGCCAGGCCATGACTCGTGAGATGCCCTAGGCGACGGAAGGGCTTCCAACTTTTGTGGTACCCAGAAGAGTCTGGAATTCACGCTGTACCGCTCTGATTTCTTCTCGTCAAAGTAATAGCAACGTGTGGAACTGAGGTCGATGGGCCGATCAAGTTTGTCTACCAACAAGAGGAACATGACTGTCACGGTTTCGTGTTCCAAAGAAATCATTGCTACCGTCCGTAAATTAGTCGTCAGTACTCGAGCCCCATGAGCTAGGGTCCATCGAGGCACGATTCACTCCCCACAACCCACTCGGCAAACACAAATTTCCAGTCCTACAATCATACTAACGTCGAAGCCTCTTTATCCCACAGCAAGCCAGGCTATTCTTCAACCCTCACTTCCTCCAGACAGCAAAGAGGGCTGCCAACGCTGTTTTTTTGTTTTTTTCGGAAGGGTGTTGGTCTAGGTAGGCACCGATAAGTTCAGGGTAAGCGGTAAGCCGCGGTCACTTGCTAATTCAAGATTACAGGACATTTATTTCCCCATTTTCTCGTTATCGATGTACACTTTATCGGAGTGACAAGCGCAAGAACATATGAGCCGAAGAATTGCACACAATGCCCCGAAAATTTGTCGTTGCCCAACTGGAAGCTGCATTTACCTACTGTCAGAACGTGGATCCGGTTCCTGTTAAGTCTGGGGAGACCACGCTATTGGGAAGGATCTCCAGTCATTTCCAATGCAGCATGACCTAACAACTGCAACTGTTCGTGGAGGTTCGTCAATTGCATTGAAATATTGTTTCATTCACGAAAAAAAGTTCTCGAACCGGACTTTCTAGAAGCTCAGTCAGTCCTACCAAACAACCACAACCCTAGATAACCCCTATGGTCACGGCTCATTCGAAATCAGTCTTATCTGATCCTATCCCGCGGGGCCCGTTGCGCAATTTCCCCAGGACAAATGTCACACCACCCCTGCTGACAGCTAATGCAAGGGATCCCAATGTGTCAAATTACCCGGATAACAACCTCGTAGCCTCATCCGGTTACAGACCTCAACAGCCCTTTCTCAATCGCTCCTAAGCCTGAACTCTTAAGTAAAGGACCGGTCAGCAACGGCTCTGGAGAATCCTTGAGCCTCGCGGAAATGCCGGAAGATCGTCAGGACCTGCGGCCCCTGATTCCTTACCATGGGGGAAAGTTACCTAGCACCTCGAAGGGCGTTAGTACAACCTTCTCATATGAGGGCTTCTGTTTTACCTCTAAGGACCTTCATTATTCTCCACTACAATTTAACCAACTAGGATATTTTCCAGCCAACCCAGCCTAGCATGGATGTCAAAAACCCATGCTACATACCACAAAAGATAATATATGCAGACTTTGCCACTAAGTGGGGTTGATCACAGTAATTTATTAATATAAGTTCATCTCAACCTCTGAACCCAATCCCCCTGCATATGCCCTAATTCATCAATGGCCAAGCTCCAAATTCTGTCCCGCGTTAATCGAAATAACCCTAGTCGTTCGGAGGTTCCCTTAACAGCATAGTCGGGTATGTACCCCACAGTGTTCAGAGCCTGCAAGTTGGACCCTGAACCAATGCATGTCAGAACAGTGACTCGGGTAAACCAGACAATTCGGGGTATAAACGCATCAAGTGTTTGTAAAGGATGCAGCATAATCAACAACGCATCTCGAGTATGATACCACAATTGCAGTTCACACATGCAACTACCCATGGCCAGATCCTGGTTATATTATTGCCATTCGCCGTTAGGTTATGTTTCCATGGGCCCCAGTCCATTTGCCAGCCACGCTGCACTCTCCACTTTAGATTTCTTCTAATGGGCGGGCACGGCGTTTGTGGATCCCCGGTTGAGAGGCTCGGGTATGAAGCGAATGGTGGAGTATTCCCTGGGGTTTGGAGAAATCGAGTTTCCTGTGGTACTAACTAAATTGGATCTAACATACTTTTTCATGCACTTTCCGGCTGTAGGAACAAATTAGCACAATTAAATGAGGACAGTATGCAGCATAGCTGGTCAGCTGAGCGGGTTCAGGGCTGGGATGGTTGACCGGTGGGGATATCAATACATATGCCACCCAATGCCTCGTGTTCTGTGGTTGATATTCATGTACGATATCCCGTTCTCGCAGGCTGTTGTCCGTGCCAAAAATTGCAGGGTGTCAGACGATCACTGCTTTCTTTGGGTAGATGTTCTACATGTGGCTAACAGTTCGCGACGTTGCCTACTACCTACCCCAGACCCATAAGTACGCGCGAATCTGACATATAGGTCACATATGCCTGTTGACGGATCTACATAGCTTCCCCACAAAATTTAAAAGTTACCCAACGCTGCTGCAACCCTTTCTATGTTACTAACAAATTTTGGAAAGTCTTGATAACCTCCACGTCCCTGCAAATTTAAAATCCACCCACCGCGAAAATTTACTACCCCCGCCGGCGAATGTCTTGTAAAGAGCTTGGTTTGAGATCTTGGGACAGGTTGTTTCTATGCCCGATCCAGTGGGCTGCAGTGTTTTGTACCTCCACCAAGGAGTTCGTCTGAAGATGTGATAGGACCGGAAATGATTCCTTCGCCAACTGGTGGTGGTCGACAATTCACCTTCTTGCCTGTGTGGGTAGTCCTGAAGCAGTTTTTTTCCACAATGGGTTTTTCTGAGCTTAAAATCTGGGGTAATGGCATAACTCCATACACCTGGTCGTGCCAAATGCATGTGCAGTGATATGTGAGTCTCACCTGCGACCATTATTACAGGTTCCTGGGTAAGCAGTAATTCCTAACCTGTCTCCATGGCTTGGATAGCGTGTTGAGCCCACTGGAGGATCAGAATCTATCGCAATTTGTGTAGAATATTGAAGTGATTGGTAGCCGTGTGGCACACGCCTCGAGCTCTCGACCTTTTGCTGTTGAATTTTAAGGATAATGTATATATATATATATATATAAATATAACCGTATACAAACGCGATAAGCTGTCGCTGAGAGGTTTTGGAGGAGTTCTGAAGCAACTTGCGAGCTCCTCCACTAGATATCCAATGCCGTCACCGCCGTTTCTAACCCCAAGCACCAATCCCTGCCATGACGGAGTGAAAAAAATAGATAAAAAGCACGGACTGAGAGGAGACCCTTGGAATGTCAAAGAGGCAAATTGCAAAAGTAAAATAAGCAAGAGACTTTTGCAGGAATTTGAGAACGCACCAGAAATCCGACTCGGAAGGAGCTTCCTGCAGGGCAATGCATAGGAGCGTACGAGTATCCTTCAAGGACACACCGCACCTGAACCCGAGGTTCTGACCGCAACTCAGGGATTTCCTAACTATTTCCAGTCGACTCGGGTTGACAAATCCTCCACTCCATCATAGTCGAAGCTGGACCCAGTATCAGAGACGATGGCAAAGTGGGGCATGCTGCGTGACGCCCAGTTGCAAAAGCGGAAGAAATTGTATTGCGTACGAGTACCGGTACACGGGCCTGAGCTCGGACTCTCCACGGACCAAACAAGGTTTGTAATTTCCCTTCTCTCTCTGATGTCTGTAGGGCACCGGAGCGATACCGGTGCGTGTTGAGGTTGCTTCATGTTCCTGGCTGCAAAGGGATACTGGTCACGAGTTACCCCACACTTTTTTTCAACATCATCCTGTTCCCTGACAATGGCTTACCTTGCCGGCCGATGCAGATACGCTTTCTTGAGCCCGCTTTTGTATTCTTGGGACAAAAGGACGAGGGAAACGGGGCCAGGGCGCAGGGTGCAGCTGCAGGCTTGGGGCTAATGCTATGGTCATGATGACAGCAGTAGTAGCAATCGAAGTACCGTAGCAAGTACTTGCCGTGATATGTACGTGATTGATATTATTGTATCTATCGTCATATATCATTTTTGTTTTATCCGCGGAAGTGTACCTACCAGTAGGTACCACCACAGGTGAGAGCTTGCAATTCTCAACTCATCTTTTAGAGTACAATGCGCCGTAATCCCCAATGCTGTGTTGCATACAAACTAAGCACAAGACGAGCTTAGAGTAGGCCGTTAAGCGACTACATATCCAAGAGCTCACCTGCACACCTATAGCACCCGAGCATCAACCCCCAGTCAAAATCACAGAGGTACCAGGTGTCCCTCATAACGAAAAGCCCCTAGATAGGTAAGACCCCCCAGATAGTCTGGTGGAGGCAAGACTACATACTGGTAGTGGTTGTTACTACTGGCTATCCTTGCCCTACGGTACCCTTCGAGGAGACACCTCCACACACATCCCACCATACCATCATCCACCAGGGTCTGAGAAGTCCTGTCCACTCATTACAGTTACATATAAACGCACCTCGCCCGCACCGCCGCCAAAAAAAAAAAAGATGCTTCACTCTCCCACCTTGCACATCTACACGCACGCTCTGCAGCTACAGGACGACGACTTGCATACCCAATCAACCTCCACTAGTCTCCCCTCTCCCGCGTCCTCTGCAGATCCTCGTACTCCCTCGGAGCCGGAAGCCTCGACTATATCTCAGGGTCCTTCCCTCTCACAAATTTCCCGTTCCCGCTCCCAGGAACCATCATCCTCCCTTACTGTACCAACCTTTGCAATCGACACTCGACAACGACTCCTTGTCCAACACCAAAGAGCCTCCCATACACGTTCTCAGTCATTGTGCTCACGGTCTACCTCAATATCCCCGAACATCATCCGAAACGGCAAGTCCGAGACTCACCTTTACGGTCTAATTGAAAACTCATCCTACCTCTTAAACCCGAACACTCAGCTCAGGATGTTGGCTGCCGAAGGCACTCCTGCTACCTGCTTCACCCTTACCTCACCATTACTTCCTCCCTCCCTCGCAAATACCTCTGCTACTGCACCGCCTCCATCAAGCAGCTCAAGCTCCCGAAAGAAGCCCAAGACCAGGATGAACCTCAATTCTCTCCCACGTTATACTCAACCGCAATCTCACCCTCAATCTATGAGCACTGGCTTAAGCAGCCCAATGAACACACACTACCAATACAGCCAACACAGCTATTCTCAACAGCAATCAAGTTACCTTTCCGCACAGCAGCAGCTTCAGATACATCAAAAAGACCTCATTCAGCAAGCTACAAGGGGCACCCTCCCATCACACCTTCTTTTCCCTTCGTCGCCGCGGTTAATTCCATTGGGTAGCCCGGGGCCAGTCACTCCCTTGACACTTGAGGAGGCACAAGGCGGATATCTTTTTGCAGGGTCGCCATCTAATACCTCCGGTATGCCATTCATGCAGCAACGAGACATCGACAAATTAGCTGCAATTGCTGCCTCTCAAAATTAGTTAATATTTACAGCAAGTTTAGTTCCAGAGGGCCAGTCCGGGCATTTCATTGGAGTCTGCATTTCCACTTCTTTTTCTAACGGGACGGAGTTTGTCCATCGAACTATGGAGCTTATCCTCGCTTCTGTGCGTTTATATTACCAGGTGGTTGCAGGATCGGGTTTTCCCCCGTGATCATCGAATTTCGCAACCCTCTTCCTTGCATGCAGCATGCGATCTACAGTTTATCTATGGTTGACTGCTCCGATTATTTTCTCGCTACGAATTTTACTTATCTTGTGGGTGTAAACCCTGGGACGGCCTATCCTATCTGCAGGGAGAATCTTATCGAGCGAGGCAGGCAACGTCCCTTTTATCTTTCGACACGAATTGTCTGCACGAACTACTCACATACGAGGAATGTCAAACTTAACACAGGCGTTTTCAAAAGTTGTTTCCATCAATTTGTTAATGGCGTTTCGTTTTATCATTATTGGAAAAGGTCACCTTTACCACTCGGTTTGGTTTCTTTACTAACCAATCCATATTCGCCTCACATCCACGCCACTGGCACGAGATCACACGTCACTCACCACTCTGTTTATCTCCGTTTTTTTTTTTTTCAATGGGCGTTTTTCATTATCCTACGAAGCAGAGAATAGGGTTTCGGTTAATTTCTTTTGCAACCTTGGGTATTTCGGGTTCAGTTTCCTTTTCCTATGGCTTTTTTCTTGGGAGTAGCTTAGGGAAGATTCGGGGCGGGTGTCAGATATCGGGATAGGGGCTTCTCATTTGTCATTACCTTTGTGCTTTTTTTTTCCGTCTCGGTGTTTTGCAATTTGTTTGGGTGGTTGTTTGTGCTTTGCTTTTTTGTTGCTGCGAGCGTTGTTTGCTTTTGTGTCGGGGGTTAAAGGTGGGAGGCAGAGGATGGTCGATGTGGTGCATAATGTATTAAGTGGGGTGGTGATTGGAAAGACATGGGCAATACATATAAGTTACTACCTTATTTACCTTACTATGTGCTATGAAGCATATATACCTTATCACTATTGCAATAGTTCAGACGCACATGAATACTTATCCTGCCTTGTGCTGTCCACCGGTGCGAAATTCTGGTTTGTCTCTGTGCCTGTGCTTGAGTGTATGTGTTGGCGTTGACGTTCTTGGGAGTTATAGGTTACTGTTAACTTGTCCTATTATGGACGTGTTGCGGCAGACTTGGAGTACGCTGGCGTTGTGGATGCTTCGTGTTTACGTCGCTCGACAACAGAGCCTCGATTCTTGGGTTTGGTTAGTTTTTTTGGCACTTTCTTTTTTGGTGGTTGTTCGGTGCATGCCCACGCAGCTGGGCTGGTGCACCCCGCTGACCATATACGTATACGTACCGGTTGGATGAAGAGGTATAATCAAGCAGGTATCGGGCATGATGGACTCTACTCTATGATACTCTACTCTGCATGTTCGTCTTGAGGTAGCCTCGCCTCAAATCTCAGGCAAGTAGAACTTCAGGAAGTATTTCCTGGTACTACCCCTTCCTCCTTTCCTACATGAACGGTACATGTACCACAGCCTCAGCCCTCAGGGCACAGGGTCTGCGTGGATGCATGCCTTCTGCATGTACGAAAGTATCTGCATGCAGAGACCAGGGCAAAGCAGGCTGGGCTTGTACTGAGAACACAGCAGGGACATTTCAGGAGCGCGGTCGAGAGGGGTAGGGTAAAGTATCTCTCTTCGTACATGTACATTATGAAAGTCTAATATATACCCAGGTTGGGAATGGAACGCGAATGGCAAATGCGCGCCGGTGTTTAAGTAGTGTTTCTAAATCCGAAGGCTGGGACTTGGTTGGTGTACATGTGTTGGTGGGATTGGATGGGCGGAGTGGGGTATCTAGGTAAACAGTTGTTGAAGTCCGATCGTGAAGAGAACTTTCGGGATGGAGCGGGGGCGGAGTTATTAGTCTGGTTGGCCGAAATGGGGGTTTTGCGGGATAACTCGGAGTGGGTTTGGAGCTGGGGCTTGGGGGTGTTCAATGGAGCTCCCTCAGCTCACGATGCACTCAACAAGGGGCAGTGCAATGACATACTCAGGGACGTTTAATGGGGTTGGTATGAAGTTTGAAATTAATTGAGTCTGTATGGGGGATTATCTGCCAGTGGCGAGACGTTGGGGTGAGGTGGTGATAGAGCTACAGAATGAGCGTTTATAATTACATCATGACTCTATTTTGTGCCATGAAACAAATTCCATTGAGATAATCATTATCCGTTTTCCATGTGGGTTACCGGCTGGCTGTCAATATTCATAAAGTCTCGCGGCCGAAAAGCCTCATCCCATATGTGCAATTCTCGACCTCGGACTGCATCTCCCACAACTCCGTCCGGACTTCGGGCAATTTTTTTTTCGCGACATTCCATAATGTGACATCGGCATGATCCATGACCACGCCTATTATGACATGCGCGCCCCCCATGACAGGCGGATATCAAAATCTCCTTTCGAGGTGTTTTGAATTGAATAGTGACTGGCTCGATCTACAATGGCCATCCAAAATTAGCCACTCAGATATGCGCGAGAATTGCGAACCAGACTACCTCCACCTTTCGTACCTTGAAATATGTAAAATCCACCCACATAAACACGCATTACCTCATGCGGTGGAAATTCAAACTGGACTAAACTTTCCAATACGAGAATACCCTCCAATTTCCCCACTCCTCCCCCACACCCAATCGACCCCCCCACTGCGCATGAGGGAAGGTGTGATCATGACGAGGAGAGTCCGCTGTCACAACGGGTGGCCAGTTATTTGTTTGGACGCATACATATGCCGAGTGGCGGTTGATGTGCACAAACGGGGTAACATAGCCGTTTGATCTATGTCAATCATCAATTCCTTGATATGGTGAAAGCTTGTAAAAGCAAAGAATCGATGGACCATCAGAAAACGTATGCTTCCAGGGCAAAAACAGTAAACATAGGCTGTTTTGAAATGCCGCCCATATGCGCACCCCCAGCTACAGCTAACTAGGCTGGAATGAAACGAACCTGTACACCCGTGTTTTGGGCTTGAGCTCCACACTTTTTCCATCCGAAGGTATCATCTATCAAGCCAGACGGCCTCCATCCATCAACATATTTTTTTTCGTGTATATAAAATGAGATGCAACCCCTATTATGAGCCTAGCCCGCTGCCGCCCCCGCACGAGTGCACCGCCCGCATTGAATCTCGATCTCGGGCTTTTTCTTCGATTTTTTATATTGGGTATAATATTTCAGCTAAAAAAAAAAAAAGATTGTTGCATATATGACAGTCACATATCAAGAAAATATATGAATTACAATGTGACGCATCCCTGCCTGCGCTCAACATTTGATGGGATATACATGACAACAAAATTTTTTGAGGGTCATCTCGTATATACACCGGCCCCACCGGGATGCCTTGCGATGCATAATATATTGATTTATACCCTCCCCTCAACCAAAATTGGAGAGACCTTATGGCCAAGCCGGGGATATCTGTGGAAAATGATTACTTCGTGGAACACCAATATAGCTCATTTGACTCGTAACAAAAGAGATATCAGTAGCATTTGCCCCGCACACCAGTGTTAGCTCTGGCTGGATGGAATCCAGTAGATCTGTATCTTGCATCTGAGCTGGGTCAGGAGGGTCCTCTACAGTGCCTACGCCCTAAGCGTGGACCCGAACCCATGGTCCCAACACCTTTCCCCCGGAATATTAATCACATGAACTGCAAATTATCATTAGTGCTAAGAAGCCACATCCGGCCCCCATTAGACAACCGTTGAAGCATCCCAGGAGCTCTCGAGCTCGCCTTGATGTCACACTAATATTTCGCACGGAATTGTGGTTGCGTTCATCAGCTGTAGGGAGTCCATGCAGACATTTCGAGATTCGAGTGTACGATCCTGGGGATAATATTAGGTAGATGATTCAAATTCTCCATATTATCAATCTCGCATTAAATGCCGAAGGCGCATTATTGATAATGCTGTGTCATGCTGCCTCATCGTCCATGAAGAAGCGTACAATGATGTCTACACCCTGCAAACATTCCCAACCTGTGATCCAACAAGAAGATCATGCTGATGAGGAGGCTGCTAATATTTTCGCGTGTAATTTCGTTCGACTGAAATTTTCGAGGAGGAACGTATCATCATCGTGCATTGTAATGCTTGGCTCCAAGATCCAGCTAACCGTACCCCAGCGCCATGCATGGCTCAACCCAATACTAGCGGCTCGAGCCGAGTGAAGCTCCATCTCACCAACGTCATCTTGCTCGAGTTCACCATCACCAAGTACTAACGAATTTGGAAGTCTGGCTGCAACACTTCTCATATAGACGAATGTGGCGGATACAACCAAAGTCCAACCATGCACTTCTTGTTGGGCATTGATTCTTTTACTCTCGCCGAGATCTCCAACCTTGTGGGCTCCCATCGCGTGCGTCAAGTCTTGCTTTTTTTTTCAGCGGGAAAAGCTTAGTTCTGCGATCTTATGCTTAACGACCGATTCCCGCAATCCCAATCACTTCCCAAATGATATCGGTGGATGGGTGCGGTCCTAGCGGAATATCTCATTCTGCCATGCGATAGGGCCCACTTGAAGCCTCCAAACAAGCGCCATCTCCTCTGGTAGCAGGTGATGCCGAGAGTAGCCTGCGTGTTTCAGAGTCGTTAGTTGTCAGATTTGTCAAGAGATAACGAAATAATTGAGGTCTCGAGGATAGGCAGGGGTCTAATGGCCTTGTTGCTTTTTCAAAAGTTGCACATGTTGGGCTCGTGATTTGCTGAGAGCCGCGCGGCTTGACGGTTCTGGGTACGAGGAAGCTCGAAATTGCATCTTAAGCATCTCACTGTGAAGATACTGTACCTAATGAGGATTTCTCGAACGATATGATGTCATAGCAAGCTTCTCGCTTCTAGATACCATTCTTCCCTACCGATTGGTGCAAATTCGGGTACTAATTTCCCGAAAACATTGGTCCGAGATGGTCAGCTGCGCTGGAGCATCCAGCTGTGACTGTAATGCTTAATGCTCCAAAATTTCTAAGGTTTCTGAGATTCAAGTCATTGACTGGTTGCTTACTCAATTTTGAACCTACAATCGGGTCCATGCCGAAAGTTAAGCCGCAACGCATCCCCCGGTCTATATGCCGGTAACACAGGGTTGCTGAGAGTGGAAGCCGATCTAGAGTCTAGGTACTGTAGATATAAGATTCTTGATAACAATTCAGGGAATTGCGTATCGAGAACCAGATCCCCTGCTTCCCCGCCTCTGGATACGGTCTGGAATTCTCCAACCTCATGTCCTTTTGCCGTTATTCCACAGGTGATTCACGGCAAAATTACGTCAAATGGCGAAACGGAAACAAGCTGATGGAGAAGCATGCGGCTCAAAGCCTATCTGGCAATGAACGGAGGTATGGTGCCAATCACTTTCTCTTTTTGCCCCGACCTCAGCATCAAGTAAGATTCAAGTAAGATGAGATAGCACATGAAAAAAATGCAGGGAAAAGCACTCCACACCGGTCCGACCAGGTTCAGGTCCTTTATAGAATAATCAATTGGTCCTGTAAGTAAGCTGTTAATAAATGCATATTTGCATTCTACTGCCGTGAATACTTCCATGCAACCATGAACTACAAGCGCAGAATAACTTACTACTTACTGAAGCCATGCGGCCTTACCAACGTTGACTTCCTTCAAGCAGGGCTGCTCCTTGTTCGATTTGAAAGAGAACCAGCAGGGCCCTAACAATTTAATTGGTCCTCTCTGAGTTTTGCGGGGAAAAGATCCGTGCAAGGTCATGGGTAGTGGAGATGGCAACTAGCAGCATCATTCCCCGATATAGTGTCCCCATAGGCTTGGCGCGTGGGGAAGATTGACGTTCAATGGGCAGCGGCCCCAGACCTAGAGGAACGGTCGTCTCTATGGCAGGGATCAGAACACTCAATACCAATCGCTGGAGATGACAATCAATCCCATCAATCATCGCCCAAAATATTGCATGCAGAGAGCGAAAGGCTCCCTTCAGCAGTTTTGGTCATGCGTAATATAGTTCAAGGCTCTGGGGAAATACGCATTGTTGGCTATGGGAAGATATCGGTTGTAAGTGCCCGCCGCATCTCTATTTGATAGGGCCGGGAATCAAAGCTGGCTTTGTAGCTGCTATGGTACATTAAAACATCACGGCTGATAACCCAACTAGTGTACATGATTGAAACCAAGACCCTTGGAATGAGCAGCAAATCCTGCCATTGACACTTGCATATATCATATACATATGCCCGAGTAACATTGTAGAATGTCCGCTGATCAAATGTGCCGCCATATAACTCCAGTCATAGGTGTCTATGCAAGCCATGATTCATTACCTAAAAGAGAGGATTACCACACAAAGAGCGAGTAATCATGGCTGACGAGAAATACGTGGCACATCCCATCTAAAGTCATCTGCAAGGGGTGCATCATGTCACCTGATGGGTTTCATTATGTTGGCATAGGACACCATACCGCGAGTCTCCATTTGGAGACCGGTGGTGCTTTTGAACAGAGACTCTTATTCGGTCAAGAAGACTGAAAAAAAAACTTCTAACAATGAAGACCAGTATCCATCAATGAACAACGCTGGCTGAAAATATGGCGGCTTTCTTCCACTTGGCCCACCAAAGCAATTGAGGGTAAATATTGATTTCCTAGTGTATCTTTGACATCGAGCGTAACCTAGTTTTACGGCAAGACAGCTAACACTTCATTAGGGAACCCATGGATACCATCTGGAAGTGCGTCTTGACATGCAAGAGGATTCTCGAAAACGGTTCCACACCTGGGTCACGCCGCCGTTGTGGCAATTGCCATTCGCTGCGGTCAGGACGCCTATCACATGCCAGCGTTTATTTTCTCCACGCTTTCTTCAGTTGGGTGAAGCGTTGGAAACATCCATGCACCCATGTGAGAGGCCTTGGGCAAAGAGCTCCCAGAATTCTCTGTGCCTTCACCTGCATTGGAGATGCGAGTATTTGCTGACATTCTGCATGCCCACGATAGATTCCATTGCTAGTGTATTATGCTGTTTTACCTCGATAACGACACTGCACTCTAGTTGGATGAGGAGATCTCTGGAATTGAGGGGTTTTGATGGCCTGTGCAAGCCATAAACGCAGGGCAAGTGACACTAGATCCTGAAGGAGATAGGATGTTGATATCATGCCGGATCAATTTCCAATCCGCATGGCCGTGGGGGCCAAAAGAGATCGGGAAAACCTGCACCTCCGGTTACCAGGATATCGATCACCATAAACTATCCTAGTGAGGTTTACCTCAACGTGGTAGCTTCTTGACAAAGGGTCCTGAAATCCGGATTAGTGAGGACACTAATCGATTATGTTTGGGCAATTTTGCTATCTAGAGCCCCACTGTTATAGCAAGATTCATCTCCGTTTTTACTCGTAGATACAAATTCTTCGCCTGATCGTCATATCTAAAATATTTGGTTCCCTCCAAGCCGAGCTTCCTTTGTGGTGAAGCCCAATTCACAAAATCCACTCATGTGCGGGTTTTCAGATTCTAGTCTAGCCCATGACACCCTCCGAGTCTCTCTTCTTCTTAACCCGTGTGGGGCTGAATCTAGGCTTCTTATCTTCATGGCTGTAGCATTACTCGTGGTGTATATATATAGATCACATTAAAACCTGTTGTACCGACAGCTAATAGTGCTCGGGGGATATGTAGGCATGTCCTATGGGTGCGAGAAGGCGAGCCCTGTACTTTTGCATACATCAAAGTTCATAGCCATTTCATATATTGATGGCCACGACTCGAACATGTCCACGACCCATATATATATATACTGGACGCCAGTGGGTGACAGCAAGCCAGACTAGGGTGATAATACCTGGCCATAAGTTAATGAAGCTGCAACTATCGAGCTCAATAAGGGTTCTAGTTACTAAGCTTCCGGTGTAGCTGAAGACTGCGTGCGTGCCGGTCGATTGCGGTCTGATTACATTGCAAGTCACTCATTCGAATTTGACGACTTTGTGGTAGCTTGCAATTAAGCTATCCCTAGATCTTGATCATAACAAGACCAATGGACTGTCATGATTGTGTACATGTGGATGCAAATAGCGACTTTCTCGAATCCAGATCGAAAGTGGCCAGCCGCTGCCCAGGCCTTGTGGGATGCAAAGAATAGTACCCTACGACGCAAGAAACATTGGCTAAATTTAAACCTACCTACTGGTACTTAGGTACTTAGTAAGTAATGCATTTACCTAAGTATGTTCAGCCCCAGCAAATTTCAATGTGGTCCAGTTACGCCCGCAAGGCTACAGTAGATCTGCAGAATTCTAGATCGCGGTATCGCGGCACCCACCACTTCCTAAAAAGGTTCGTTGCAACATCAACTTCCCGATCGGGTAGTCGGTAAATTCCTCTTAGTGCTTAGTCTCGAACCCGCTAGTGCTAGTCTGGCCACAAGACTATACTGGAGTTGGTAATGAGCACGTGATCCCCTCCTTTCATACCTAATTTCATCAGATTCCTTGGTTTAATTGCCTTG
>Ga0307511_10003924_pt1 | contig 15190 bp, 15 predicted proteins | sample 13_EM_MG_FD_200266 | JGI IMG/M metagenome (GOLD analysis project Ga0307511, IMG submission 200266) | Populus trichocarpa ectomycorrhiza microbial communities from riparian zone in the Pacific Northwest, United States - 13_EM | ecosystem: Host-associated > Plants > Roots > Unclassified | place... | reverse complement strand
ATATTTGTGATAGGATATTTTGACGGAATAGTTGGATATATGTTGATGTGTTTTTTTGAATGCAAGACATGTTGTTAGTTAGGACTGTGATAATCCCAACATATCTCTTGAACGTCTCAGGGAGAATGCTGAGGGGAGGAAACACTTAAAGAGGACCACGATGTCCAAGAAATGTTCAGGGGACATACCAGCTGAAGATGATGAGGGCACGCAACTCCAAGAAAAGTAACCCAACGAAGGGCAAAGAGAACGCTAACTCTCGCAAGAGAGGTGCGAGCAATGTTGACCTTCAGCGAGGGAGAAAGAAGCGAGGCACAATTGAGAATAAATGTGGGGAGTCTTCAGCGGGATCCATAGCATCGAATACAAGGTGGCAAAAGTCTATAAGTGTGAGTGGTGAATGTCTGCTGAACTCATGAGTTTGAAGAACTAATCTATTGAGAGTAGGTACCACCAACGTTCCAGGCAAGAATCAATTTTCCGGAGGTACATACCTACAACCACAGGGAAGGCAAAGCTAATCTTCAAGCCATATTGTGCAGAAACTACCACGAAGCATCAGTGGATCTTCCAGATCTGTTGGAGGACCATCAAACACATCAGTAAGCAGTGGGGGAAGGGGACGACCAAAGGTGAGGAAACCAATTTGCATAGGGGTAATGGAGGAAAACAGTTAACAATATTATGAAGCCGGACGAACAAGGGTCCTCACAATTGAGCGCAGCATGGTCAATGTCCAGTGGAGGACTCCGAAGCTTACCATTTGACACAGTTGATGAACCATGTTCACCCGGAGTTAAGCGGACAAATTCTGAAGTGGGGAACACTGAGGGGCTCTACACACCAAAGCCACAGTTGAAAGGTGCAAGGCAAAGTGCACCCAGAAATCGCAGCTTTACACAGTTCGATGGAATTACCAAGGCAGTGGTATCCATTACTGCCAATCGAATTAAGATGGTAACTTTCTTCGAAAACCTATTGCCAGATGCTGAGGGTACAGAAAGGATGTTAGCAGATGCATGGAAAGCAGCAGAGGTGGAGTGCGGTGTCGATGAGGATAGGACAAGTAGAATCGATTCATATGTGGGTAATATATCGGATATCGTGCAGCGGACGCTGACAATTCTAACACAGCTTTGGAGCATCCAGTCGCGGACGAGGTCGCATTTGGTTTATGAAGCGAAACGTCATGTAGCTAGACTGTATGGATTTGATCAAAACTGCAGTCCAGAATATATTCGCAAGCAGGTAAGCTGGTTATTGGATAAGGATCGGTATACATGCCAAAGAGAGAAACGCGTGGTAAGTGTGAGAGATTCTGGAAGAACGTAGGCGGACACTGACAAGGAGCAACTGATTACAGGGGTGGGGTCAAAGGTTCAGAGCAAGTGAAGCAGTGGAATTCATACACATGAACTATTTTGATGGCCCAAAAAAACTAGGAAACAGAGACCCCCAGTTTATGGCGAGAATTAGTGGCCCCTTTATGTGCTTGATTTTTGCCACCCTCCAGCATGCACTTCAGACGTATGAGACTGGGGAGTTTCGAGATGGTGATTTTTTTAATTATGCAAAATCAGGTAGTGAGTGAAGAATTTGTAAGGTTCAACGAAGGACGCTGACAATACCATAGTGGATTTCAACCGAATGCTCGATCAGTGGGAATTTTTCCCAACAACAATGGAGCAAACGTTGTTGAAACTTATTCGGCTAGATATTGCAAAACGATGTCAGCTGCACAGTAAAGTGGTGAAATGGCAGCGAGTAGAGGCATATGGGATGGAAAGGGAGGAACTAGAACAGTACGCAGAAGAATTAGCAGCTGACTTGAAGGAGGCAGAAGAGGGAAGTTTGATTCCGGTGGGATATTTCGATGAGGGTTCGCCAACAGAGCCGGATGAAGGGAGGATGCCGAATGTGCCAACTGTTCTGGACGGCGAGAATCTGGATGATAACAATGAGGGTCGAACAGAAGGCGAAGGAGATCATGGTGGAGGTAATAAGAACGAAGAGAGTGATAAACAGGAAACGGACGAGGAAGATGAGTCGGGAGAGGATGACGGCAATGACGTGGAAGAAGAATTAAATTCGGAGGACTCTGAGGGTATTTGTGACCACGAAGAGGATGAGTTGTAGGATCATAAGGGTCGAAAAATACTGAGTTTGCGTAGAATATCGTTAACAAATGATGGTGACTTGTTATGGTTGTGAATATTTTTATGGCGATGGGTGGCAGTTGTTTATATATTTGTTATATGTGGTGGGTTTTCAGGGGGAAAGTTCGGATGGAGGCAGAAGTAGTTAGGCAATTGAAACAGGTGTGAGCTACATGAGTATGTCTAAGAAAGTGACTACAATGACTAGAGGACGCCATGGAAGGAACGTGGAGTTGCGTGGAGTCGCGGGAGGACCACTAAGGTCCAGTGGCCCAAGGGAGGCAGCAAGTGCGGCACGGGAGCCCCTTGGCACCGAGTATGGAGTTGGGGCGCAATGATCCACGGGCAGCATCAGGGCGACAATGCCAAGATTTTGCAGATAGGCGAAGATGGGATCCCGTGGGAAGGTATGGAGCGCTGAGGGGCTGGAGAAGGACGAACAGGGCCTAGGCGTAGGCGCTAAAAAGATGACGTTGCAATACAAGCCGAAAGGGATGGCGTCATGGCGGTGTCTAAACATCGGCGGCGTCATGCCACTTCCGACGGTAGAAGCGCATCAGGGTGATTGTGCGAGGAAAACGCGCCGAAAACTAGCAGTTTGTCAATAGCGGCGTACACGGCGTGAGACGACCGGAAGGAAAACTACCGTCGTTCCTGATGTAGTCAGCTTATTCATACCTCATATATACCAACACTTTAGATACCTCCTGGATATTATTATAGACAATGACACACTCTTCCATTCTGCGGTGTGTTCAGAGTTCTGCAAGCTCAACTCCATCTCCCAGTCATTTTCCACCCCCTACCACCCTAAATCTGATAGTCAGTCAGAAATTACCAATAAGGCAATTTTAACCATCTTGAGAGCCAAGCAATTAGAACATGGTGGTAGTTGGCTCCCTGCAATTCCCCTGGTACAAGAGGCAATCAATAATTCCGTGGACGCCACCAGAAGATGCACCCCCCACTCTCTTGTCTTCAGATTCTCCCCCATCTACCAATATACCCCTGTTGGCTCCGACAATCCTACAGTTAGATCAGATGGTCTGACTCAAGCCATGTAGGCAGCAGTGCAGGAGAAGATGAATAACAGCCGTATGGAGATGACTAAGCAGACCAACAAGAAGAGAAGGATGTCCCCAGAGTACAAGATTGGTGATTTAGTCAAAATTCACCATTCTTGAATAAGCAGGAATTCTCAGTACTCTAAACTGGAACCTGTCTTCCTTGGCCCCTACCCTATCTCAGCCGTGTACCCTGACACTGTCAACTACACACTCAAATACCCCCTTGTCCCCTCCAGCCACCTCAAGGTCCACACCTCCCTCCTTGCCCCCTGGCATCAAAATAATGATGCCAAATTCCCCTCCAGATCCCTACCTGAGCCAGGACCTATAGAGTTTGACTCTCATGGTGACAAGTGGGCCTTCGAACATATTGTCAAGCACAAGAAGAACAAGAGCAATAGCGTCGTCAAGTACTGAGTCAAGTGGGAAGGGTATGGAGAACATCAAAATACCCTGGAACTAGCGGAAAGTCTACCCCCCAAAGCTGTAAAGGATTATCGGAAAAAGCATGCCTGGCCTGCTGTTTCTGGTGAAATATTCATACTGGATGCAGCTGTAATTTCACTCAATGAGGTATAGGGATCTAAGTATGAGAGGCGGTATAAGTGCCTCTTATAATAAAAACTCAGAATTGTAGGGAGACCGCTATGTGAATCTGCCTTGAGTTTTTGCTATGTATTCTATTCTTAAATTACTTGTTATACAGTACTTCATGAGATCTCTGTTTTTTTGGCAATCGCATACTGGAAGAAGCCTTGGGCATTAAGTTCAACAACTCGTACCCTCTCTATTATCATACATTCATACCGTTTTCCTATATCTTAATTGGTCAGCATGTTGTGCTTGAAGAATATTATCTACTCAGTGTTACTAAATTGGTTGTAACAGCCAGTATGGCCCATAACTTTTGTTAGTCATCTGTATAAAAAATCTTATTATTATAGTATTCTAATATATATACTATAACTAAAATAGTTTATATAAATCAAAAAACTACTATAGATCAACACTAGATTAAAAAGTATAATTTCTTTCATATATTACTATATCTACTTATACATACAATATTGATTTATATCTCACTTCCTTTATTACTTTTATTATAATATCTTTTTCCTTCTAGCCCTCCACCATCCTCAATTTGATCTGACCTTTGTCTGTACACTAGGTGTATTATCTCTTCTTACCTACCACATAATTGCTTTTGTCTTTCCAACTCAGCTTCCACCCACTTCTCTAGTCTAAGACTGGCCTACAGACCGGCAGTATTGTCCTCTTCCTTGACATTGCTCAAAAACCAGAGCGAAAACCAAGCGATAAACAAATGCACAAGTAAATCCATAACGCATTTGTTTTCGTATTTTCAGGTCCAATCAAACTCAACCAAAACTCTGACCAGGGTTTAGCTCGCACATTTTGTCGTCTTCCAACACCCTGCCCTCTGATCCCACAGCCGCCCAGAGTTTCATGGATATTCTGACAGCCAGCCGACCCACAATTCCACTGAAAGACAATCCCACCCGAACCCCACCTTTCACCTCCCTTCACCACACCCTTCACTTTCTTCCCAGGTGCCTCCTTCTCCGGGCTCCCTTCGCGACCCTGCCTGCTTCCAGACATGCATTTTTCAGGGCACCTGCGGAGATGCTATGGCCAACAGCCATTGCGACCACATACAGAAGAGGTTTTCTATATGGGATTCCGTTTGATGGGCTTTCCCAATGTTCAAGAAGGATGTTGGCCAAAGGATGGGAGTTCCATGACTCCGCTACTGGCCAATCTCTGACCGAAATTGCTGGGCACACTCCCAGTTCCGTTAACAAATGTGTTGCCCGGCTCTCATCCCTTCTCCTGCCTTCCAGTATGTTTTTGAGCCTTTCCACGTCTCTTGGAGTAGCTTCCTTATTCTGGTAAATATACAGCAACCGTTCCACTCTATGACTGATGGGCGCATCCGGATGGGGATTCTCCCCATCCCGGTACCACTCAACTAGTCCCTGTAGTTGGGGATCTTGGTGCTCTTCTAGCTCTTCCTTCTTCGAAGGTCCGGAACTAGCAGTGGCCTGACTGTATCCACTATCCCGATGTACTATCTCGACAGTGAGATCTCCAAGATGGGGATATTCTAAGATTTGTGCCATAGTGGCAGTCTTGTCCCACTGGGCAATTCGGTGGGTGGGACTAGGGTGCACGGATTTCACCTCGCATGTCCTTTGAGCGATAATTTTCCTAAACTCGCCAGGGTTGGTTTCTCCCCCGAGGGTCCTCAAAGTTTCATCGACACAAGCCGCCCACGGGCCACCACGAAACCGCTGTGAGTTGGATCGTGAGAAGGATAAAGAGTGGTCGGCTGGGGTGGATGCGGCGTATGTGGTGAATCGGTTGGAGAGCCACAGTCCGCTGTAACATGAGGTATTCAAAACCGAGACATTTACTCCGGTCGCATTTGACGGCACGAACTTTTCAAACTCAGTCTTCAGGAACTTTTTGCCTCCGATGACGATGCATCCACCGTTTTCATTTGATCCATGGGCGGCGATCACTACAACGACACGCTTTTGGGTTCCAAAACCCAACAGCAAGGCTTTTCGAAACTCCCTTTCGAGACTATATGCCCTCTTTACTTGATAGAACCGTCCATCTGTCTCCTCTAGCACTGTCCGGCGAGCACCGTGTGGGGAGCCATGAATCAAAGGTCCGCCCGTTTTTACGATATACTTGTGTATATCGACCGCAGTCAACCACACCTGAATATATATGCATGAAGAATGTCAGTTACTCTGTAGTAGTAGGGAGGCAGCGGAGATTTGGGGCCTCACCATATTTTCTTCTGGGTGGTTACTCCACAGCTTCCTCAGCAAACAAAAGTCCGCCAGCAACCATTCATCATCTGGCATGTCCCTTTCGCGGGCACCACACAAGCCCACCACAAAGGTATCCGGGTCAATAAAATGAAACTTATTAGTGAACTCTGTCTATGAATTACTAATTAGCTCCCTGTGTCCTTGAACAAGAGGTAGAAATGTACCATTGTATAGATTGTTGTATCGGTTATCTGAAGCAGTGGTCTAGATATGTTGATGGGTACAATCACCTTGAGCAAAGGTTGAAACCGCTAGTCCCTGGGATAATTGTATCCCCACCTGCATATGAGCAGCTTCTATGAACTCTAACACCGCTGACGTATATGGCCTAACAAAAAGTGGCTAGATTAGAGTAATAAGTGGAACCTCCAGAGGCCCTGCTAATTTCTCTTATTGTTGCATGTTGTGATGGAGCGCACTGGGCTTCCACCAAGGTTGTCCGACCCCTTAGGTAAGTTACAATATCGGTTCGTTGCCATATAAACATATTACTGCTCCTCAAGTCCCAAGTGAAACCTCTATATCATAAATAAAAAGCTACCGCTAGAGCGAAATAGGTCCTCCACAGCTACAGAAAACTTCACACCAACATAGCCACCTCATCGTCGAAATCAGCCGATATGGCCCTCCTCCTGCCCATATACCCTCTATACTCCCACTCCCCACTTCACAATTACGGCCTTATTGACAATGCAAGCTCTCCACCACCTTATATCCCACAAGTCTTCAATCCCGAATTAAATTATTCCAAACCCTCTGGAATTCTCCAGCGCCCTCTCCAATTTTTCCTTCACCTTCCCTTTCCCGACCTCATACTCAGGCAACAGTAACCTGCCAAAGCAAGTCATACTGGTAGGCAAATTCTCGCTTAGCCCAACTCTCTGAATCACAAACGTAATCGCACCTTGACCGCCCGGTTCACCCACCCCCCCGCCGGGAAGCCGATCGCTCGCAGTCACAAATTCCAGTAATGCCCCTTTCTGTGCTTCAGAGTATTCATGAACCACTGACCAGAACTCCCGGATAAGTGGATGGTTGACGTGATAACCGTCGTCGTATTTCGTAATTGACTCGAGTGCGTGAGTGTCGACGGTTGGAGACCCCTCAAATAGGGACTTGAGGGTAACTGGGGTGAACAGCAGTGTCAGCGGGCGATTTGGCAAAATCGCTAGCATGCCTCGGCGAAATGCCGTAAACTGTGGCGAGATAGAACAGTTAGTAAGCCAAGCGATGTAATCCGCTACATATTCATGTCGGTTAGCATTGGTAACCATGTCTGGTTCGGTCAACAAATTGTCCACTGGATTTATGGCTTCCTGCTTCTCCTTGCCAGCGTGGGTGTCCATCGGCGAGACGCCGCTCTGAACATCCTCTATTGTCCGCCACCCCATTCTCTTTGCCTTCATCATATCGATACTACCCCGTTCCCCGTTAACTGTCTCATAGGCAAATTCATATGTCCGGCAAAAAACCTCCTCCACGTCCCCTTCCTCCCACTCCAACATTTGCCTTAGCCCTTTCACAAGCTCCGGCCAACCGTCTTCAATATCCTCTAACCTACCCGCTTCACCTCCAAGTAGTTTCTTATAGAATATGAGCGGGAAATTCACTGGCAAAGTAATGCCGTTATAGATGGCAATGCCCATCAGGACACCCAACAACTCAAATTTGTGTAGCTCCTCCAACGGCTTTACCGTAAACCAACTAACGTGATTGACGTTATCAGTATCAAACATCCCATACCCCTGGCCCATTACCTCCTTAGTCAGTACGTCGAAAAACTCAATTTGCGGCCCACCCTGATCTACTCCCTCCTCAAAGCTATCCAAGAACTTAATCTTCAGCGGCTTCATCAACTCCCGAATCTCACGTTTGTATACTCCATTGAATGCATCCTCCAAGATATGCTCTCGACGGATGCCCATCAAAAGATACGTGGTGCAGGCGATTTTGAGTTTGTCCTCGACAAACTTATCACGCTGCTCTTTCGTAACTGGAAAGTACTGATTCAGGCACACTTGCCTCATGAGGGACAAGGTGCTCAGGGCGCTCTCGTAGTACGAAGTCATGATGGAGAGGTTAATAGCACGAAAGTAGGTGACGAGAGTGGACGGCGTGAAAAGGAAGGGATGGGAAATAAGGTGAATTGGGGCACCATAATTGTGAGAGTCTTTGAGAGACTGGTACCATGTCACAGGGACCTCCTTGGGGTCCAGGCGGTCGGAGATCATGGGGGTAGCGAAGATTTCAGGTTCAAGGTGGAGGGGCAGGCGGTTACCGTCTGGTGGAATGAACATTAGCTCTATATATAGCTTATAGCGGCGACTTACTCGAGGCACAGTTAACTTACAAAGCAGTTTAATTAATGTCAATGCCCCACCCGTAACGCTTCCTATCTTCACTTCCTCATTCCCATCCCAATCCTTCAATAACACTGACCTTGCCCACTCCAGCAGGCATCCTGCCACACTCCAGTTCCTTATGACCCTTTCCTCTTTTACACCAAACGTACCTTCGGAACGCTCTTCGCCCTTCAATGCCTCCATTTCCACAGCTACGCATTTCCGCAGGTATTTAATCAGTAGCCGCTCAATTGGATTCTCCTCCCCTTTACTCAGGCTCCTGGCTGCCTGTGCAATACGATAGTCCAAAGCTCGCACAACCCGCTTCATTAACCTCTCAGCAAGCTCATTCTCGAAGCAATCTCCAATGTCAACGGTAACAAGTCCCCTGCCACGAACCATACCCATAGCCAACCATTCCTCCTCCCGAGCATGCTCACGGGGGAGGTACGATCCCCTTCGAGGGAGCATGGCTGCTAGGGCATGCATTGACACTATTATTATGTATGTCGCTGCATAGTCGTCCAATAGATGTTGCCGGGACCCTGTTGGGGCATCCTCCTTGGGACGTTTATTCGGCATAAGAGTACTTCCCCCGCTAGCAGTCTTCCTTTGCCATGGAGATGTCGCTTTGTATTTGTAGACCTCCTCCAATCCCTTCCATAGACTCTTCAAAACAGTATTTTCCCATTTCCAAGCCATAAGCCGGAATGCCTTGTCCGTGGTAAGTGGATCCATATCATAAGCATCTGGGAAATTCTTACTCTTCTCCTTGCCCGCCCCCCCAAAGCATCTCATCAACGCATCGGGATTGCTTAGGCAGTAGAAAACGCTTTGCCTAGCAAACGTATCCGCTTCTGTATGCCTCGCAACCGGCATCTCGCCCTCTATACAAAGCTTAACCAATGATAAAATAAGACTCATATCAAGGTGGGATAAAGTCTGTGGCGGTGGAATAGTCAATTGGGTATCTAGCGAGTCAGTGTCCATATCTGGAGTGTTTGCTCGTGAGGAATCAGTCGGTGTCAAGCACCCAAAAGGGTTATCATAATCAAGCTGCTTCGAGGATGCCCTTGAGGGAGTCTGTTGAGGTGGTGGAATTCCATAGAAATGCTCGGTGAATTGAGATTGGTGGTAGTGAGCTTGTGGTGGCTCATATGTCGGCCTCTCCCTACGATGCACGCGTTGAGGCAAATGTATTGGCGGAGGTGCAATGGGGGTTTGTGGAGGATCTTGTGAAGCCGCTGCTCTTCGCTGGTTAGAATGTGGAGTAGGGGTTACGATTTCATATAATGTTTCACGGCGTTTATGGACAGCTGGTGAAGGAGGGGTAGGTGATCTCATAGGGATATCCAGCGGTGGAGGAAACATGAGTGTATTGGAACCTTCACCTAGTGAACCCTTCGCCAAGTTTGGAGCTTCTGTAGTTGTTTCTTCAACGAGCTCACCTTTAGCAGAGCCAGTGTTACTCCCTGGGGTCCCCACGCTGTCTCTTAGACCATTGCTTTCACCTTCTGCGAGTGCATCTTTATCCTTATCCTGAGATGTTAATGTAGAACTAAACCGGAAATTTGTGATTGGTGGAGGTATAGATAACCACTCCAACATCTTGAGCGGCCTAGTATCAAATAGCACCTGGGCGAAGCTCTTGGTATCCTTTGCCCCCGAGTCCACTGAGCCTTTCCGGAACTTTGGTGCCCCTTTATCCCTGCTTTTCCCTGCTGCATCTACCCGCTTCTGCTTGACCACAACCGCACTATCCTCTTTCTCCTTCACACCCTTACCCCCTCCCCGATCATCCTTCCCGTCACCTGTTGCCTCTCCTCCTTCCACATTCCTAGCGGGAGACCGAGATTGTGTCCGCAGCTTTCCATGCCCTACACCTACCTTCTTGGTGTCTTTGACGGCCAACCCCACCTCTACCGGCTTCCCATCGCATAAACCCTCGTATGGGTTATCCCTACAGGCCAGGGTGCAGGCCATGATCCTCGCAGACAGGACCGTGAGCTTCCTCCCCTGCCCAACTCCGACAGTCCCACCACTCCCGGCGAGCCGTTTCCTTGCAGTCCAGCACGTCGGGACAGTACAAATACCCTCCCGATCACATCCGTGAAGTAGCTGGTTCATGTACCTCCTGACCAACGCCTGGAACTGCCTCTTCCTGTCCGCATCATAGATTACCTCCATATGCCGTAGATCGGTGAGGGCGATGGTTGCAGCTACCAAGTCTGCAGAAGCAGTTGATGGAAGTGCTGCATGTGTGTAGGACGTGGTGGTCGAGGCAGACAGCGAGGAAACATTGCTCTGGCTAGCAGCGGGGTCGAAATCAACTGGTGAGTCCGGGCCCTTCGACCTGAAGTGCAAGATCTGGGAACGGTCATCGTTGTAGTTGGACCTGCGAGAGGTAGCACCAGGCCTCTGCCGCCATGGTAGCTGCGGAATTGCTGAGAAGGGCACAGCAGTTGGCCGTGGCCGTGTGGTCTGGTCATTCAAGCGAGCGGAAGACATGGCAGGTGTCTGGAGGGGTGTATGATGCACCGCACGGACGTGAGACACGCAGTGCAGTGTGTGTGGAGAGTGTGTGTGAATCTTTGACGGTTCGGTGGCTGAAGCCTGGTGTTCCGGAACAGTGACAGGCAGAGACTAGTTACGATAGGCGTATCGCTATCCCCGCTCGCCTGGGCTGCCGAGACTGGGTACCAAGTGTGGTGTTCTGTTCCCGCTGCGTGGTCGCCTATCATGTCACGTGGATAGCCCCTGTCACCCATTGCCACGTGAGTTGATTTAATTTGATTGACCAATTGGTGCTCGCCCACACAGGCGTCTGCTAGCACGCACACCCTCCCATGATCACCACGAGAGGTTACAGAAGTACGGATACTGTAGATACTTCGCAGAGTTCGCGGCTGGCTATTCTCGTGCCCAGCGCTTCCCCGTCCTCCTTGTCATTGCGGTTGGGCGTTGCTAGAGAACGACAAAAATAAGTCAACCGATCGGCACTGGCACCCCTCTCCTCTCAACCTGACGTCGTGCGCGTATAAGTGAACCTCATATTATTTCCCCGGCCCAGTAGTATCCGTACTTGTGCAGTTTTGCAGGCGGTACCAATGCAGCTGTCCAGGCCGAGTAAATTCACGACTCATACCAGATCATGCGATATGTCAGTCTTTGCATCGGAATTTTCCTTATGGATAAGCCTGTGGATATATGTATCTTGATTCCGTGCGAATACCTACATACATACATACAGTACATACATATGTCGCAAGTTTCAAACCCGACTGCAGCAGGGTCCTGGGAATTAACTGCTTCGATGGACCGTAGTGTTTCACATCTCCCAACAGTAGGTACATGTACCTACCTACATGTACCAAAGCAAGTCCCGGTATCTCAGCAACCGAGTTCGGACCAGCATGGGCTGGTCTATGATGCAGGAACCGTTGGAGCCTTGCAGCAAGACTCTCGGCTGCTGAGGTGAACCCTGGCATGTCAGGCACCCCTCACCCTCACTCCTCCCCCAGATGTGGTGCTTTTGACTTCTACCACTAGGCTTTGTTAGCTGTAGTGTGATTGTATTGATTGCATTGATTCCCTGGCGCCGGCCAATGGCAGACGTCGAATCAGCCCATTTAGCCAGCGCTGTGCAGTTGTACAGCTGAAAATGACGGACCTTGCGGTGGCCGCGTTAATCTCAAACCCCCGGCAGCTCTTCAATCTGGCCCTGGCAATCAACGTGGCCAGGGTCCCCTCCTTGATCTTCATCAGAATGCCTGAAGGTGGATTGGGCAAAGTCTAGAGATGTCCCAGTCACCTATCATTTACCATCATTAGAGAACTCATCCCCTGCGTCAGGATTGCCGAGCGTTTGATGTGCCCCACGGCTAAGCTTCAGACCAGTGGGGTGAGGAATGGTTCGAGTCCGAACTGCGCCAATATCCCAATATCCGCGGGCATTGTGACAGCGGTGTCCTCGATGTCCTTGATACATAGTTTAGAACGGTTGTTACCCGTCGCGCATGGCGTCTTGGTTTCCCTTATTTCTTTTCCTCCAGCACCCGTACCTGGGCGCTCTTTTCTTCTACTGTTTCTCATCGTCCTTCGCAAGAGCTTGAGGTTCGTGAGGCGCTGCTGGAATTCCGGGAGAACTTCCAGTGGGGTACCGTGTTCCCCACTTTCTATCCTTTCCCTACTAAGAGGCGCAGGGTCGCGAGAGACAGTTTGGGGTCATTTGCAATTTGGCATAATTGAGGGAGTGTGCCTAATATTCCCATTTTTATCCATTCTTGTCGGATCTCCCCTTGTTAGCTATCGGAGCCGTTTCCCTGGGGGTTACTTACTTAACCCACCAACCTAATTACGGGTACAATCTTAAGCCCGCGACACCCTCGACGGTCATTCCAGGACGAGCAATCCTCTCGAGGAGGCCTTCCCTTAGGTTCGAACTGGCCTTCCCTAGCTTTACTCGACCTTCTCTCGCTCATTGCAAGTATAAGCATCCGACTCAGCATTCATTGACGGCTTTGTGGCGGCTGCCTTCATTCCCTAAAACATCCCAACCGGCCGCAAAGGATTGCATTATACCCCCTCCCTTAAGGGCAATTGACAGGTTCGCGATACCACCTGGTGTGAACGAAGAAATACTCGCTCCCTCAGGGTTTAACGTCGATTGCAAACCAGCTTGAAGCTGATTCTCGCATCAACACTCCTTATACAACTTTTCATTTCAATCCTGGATTGTTATTCTCTGAAAGCCTGGGGCTCTCTATCTCCTGGGTTAACATTTCTTTTTTTGTTGAATATTCGGTGTTTTAGTGGTATTTACTTGGCTGTCATTTGAGATACCAAATCACGCACATACTACTGAACTTCATTGCCTACTAGCAGGAAGATTCTATTGTGCCCTACTACTGTGTTCTTTTGGGCTTGACCTCCCTGGCTGAAATAGTAGGACGAAAGGTTGACCGACTGATTGGAGGGTATAATTGAATTTTGCTTTGTGGGCGACGGGCACACCAATACTCCAGGCATCACGAACAAATGCTAGTCTGAGGCAAAGCTCGACTTCACAACCAACTTCCAGTCAAGCAACCCAATCAGTATGGGGCTTTTGGGGTCAAAAAAGAAATCGGCGGAGTTGCTGGCGGAACATAAATTTGACTATATTGTAGGTCGGCTTCTTATTGACCTACCATGCCAGAAGGTCTCAGGATACTGCAGAGAGAGCTGACACAACTGTTTAGAATCTTGCGGACTTCCACTCCCACAGCTTCTGGGCTGGGTTTGCCTATGTGACAATCTACTTCGGTATTCTCATCTCCCTCTGCGCCTACGCAGCAGACATATACACTGCGGCGAGCCTTCTCATATTCAACCAATGGTCCTCAAAGCTACAACCTGCTGTTGAGTTTAGCATATCGAAGTGGATATTTGCCGGTTGTATCATCTTATCATTTGCGCTTCTTGCGGTTGAGTGGGTAATTGCAGTCAAGATTCTTAAAGGACATGGTGTGGCTGAGATCTATCTGAATTCAAACGCGCAGAGGTGGTCGTGTGTTTTTGGAGGGAGGGGGCGGAAAGAGGATACTGGCTGGAAAAGGTTCTTAGTTTTTGCAAGACTCACGAAGAGCAAGAGCGGGGTGGACTACGTGGCGCTATTTACATTTTTCTCCTTCAAAGGTATGTAGATTTTTTGTCTCGCGCGTTAATTCCTTCATGCGATTGAAGTTGTAGTAGTGCTTGGGCTAAACACTGTTCTCGCGAGTTTAGGATGGATTCGGACTATATTTGCAGAAGGCCCGAGACAAGCAATTAACGCTCTTACCCTGTATTCCGTCATGCAAGCCGATATAATTCCACACAACGTCAAAAAGGGCGAAGAACTTGGCGCTATGCTCAAATTCTTCGAGAACTTCGCGGCCCTCGGCAAGCAAGATCGAATGCAGGCCATTGTCCTTGGTTCCATGTTGTTCACGTTGGTTATCTGGGTGTTTGCAATGTTGCAGCTTTTGATCGCTGGAGCCCTGTACATCATATATCTGTGTCATGTGATTGGATCTGAAAGTGGCCTTTACGGATATTGCAAGGTCAGAGTCGACGAAAAGTTGGGTGACATTGTGGCCTCGAACCATAGGAAAGAGTTGGCGCGGCAGCAGAAGGCAGATACTTCCAAATTAGCTGGAGCAAAGGGACCCGGAAACCCAAATCCTATGTTGGCTAGGCAACCTACTGTACCGCTGTCACTACTTGGAGAAAGTGGGATAACGGAGAAGTCAAATGCCTCGATCGTGTCGCACCCAACAGACGCCAACGGTAACAGGTTACCGAAACTACCAAGTGTAGTTGAGCTCGAGAAACCAGCGCCAGTTGCGGCCCACATTGAGACTCAGTCTCGCATGGGTAGTACCAGGAGCAGCCAGCCACGGCCATATGGACCTACCAGATCAGCAACTTCTGCAACAAGCGACAGCAGTATGAATTTGCTAGGTGATCAGGCGAGTATGGGGTACGGTGGGCGGGGGGGGTTAGAGAGGAATCCAAGTAGTACGGCCGCGAGCATTTACACGCAAAGGAGTGGTTATGCTAACTATGGGAACCCTGAGAGTCCACTGAGTATGATTGCCCCGACCATAGGTGCTCCAAGCGCTGGAAGGCCAACGCCTACACCGAGCCGACAACAGATGCGCCCTCCTCCATCATTGGCGCAGCAGGGGTATGGGGGTAATAGTGGGATGAGGGACGGTGTCGAGATGCATGGGCAGCAG
>Ga0307511_10003922_pt1 | contig 15194 bp, 19 predicted proteins | sample 13_EM_MG_FD_200266 | JGI IMG/M metagenome (GOLD analysis project Ga0307511, IMG submission 200266) | Populus trichocarpa ectomycorrhiza microbial communities from riparian zone in the Pacific Northwest, United States - 13_EM | ecosystem: Host-associated > Plants > Roots > Unclassified | place... | reverse complement strand
ATCAAAGTGGTGGAGGACAGAGCGGGGGACTGCAGGAGGAGCAAAACGAGCCTTGAAGGAGCCTTTGGGGAAGGCATGCCAGCACTTTCCTATCTCTGAGAGATGAATTGTGCATGGCGAAGAGGGTGAGCACTGATGCTTGGGTGGGGAGGACGACTGTCCCAAAGGGGAAGGTGGTGGTTGAGGAACAAGAGGCATTTTTTTGGGCTATGGAATTTACACCTACGAAAATGATATAAAAGTAGAGTCAGGGCATACAGCAACGTATGCAGGGCTAAAAAAAAGCTAAATTGCTATACTTGCGTCATGCATGCGCTCCATACAGCCGAACATAATCTCTCCCACACCAAGGCCCAAAATAACGGAAATGATGTATCCCGCATTGAACGTCCTGACAAGAGTAAGTTTGGCACTTCAACCGGATGCAATCACGAACGTCGGACTCACATGATCACCAGCATCAAAATGTGCGAAAATGCTGTTTGAATGGCATGAAGGATCCCACGGGGAATATCATGTAAGGGTATGAAGGGTGGGACAAGCCTAGGGGTAGCACGTCGGACGTCTGGTTGTTCAGTCTGGTTTGACGCGGGCACTTCTGCCACCACCTCCCCAGAGCCTTCAAGGGCTCCCCCTTCCGCTGCAGGAGTAGTGGGCGACGACGACACAGGCCAATTCTTCAGCACCAAAGCACACGCCCTACACTTGTTGTTACTGCATATTCAAACAGCTGCCGCGCGCGCGCTCTTACCTGGTTCTCCAACGACGTTCCTGAAAGCGACGCCAAGATGCAAGCCAACGCTCAAGAATACTGAATGTGAAGACCGCAATATTTGCACCAATGATGGCGCCGTTAGAAGAAGGTCTCCAGGCTTGAAAGAGTAGGTAGTCCCCCCTGCTAAAATGGAGCCAAGCGTTCATTACTGTAACTGTCGTCGAAGGTGGGACGAACTGAGGAAGGGAGCGAGGTATTAGATCAAGAAAAGGTTACCTTTTTAGGCAGTCAGACTTGGATTTCCACGTGACACTCCTTCGGTGCCCAACGCCAACAACGGACTTACCTTAAGGCTTAAGGGTATGTGAATACCAGGACAATAGGTATGGTCGCTTTATCCACTCTACAATTGAAACCTAGAAGGGCCGAGAGCAGGATCAAGGATGCGAAACGGGAAGGTGAGCCCATTACCAAAAAAAATGGTTCAGCCAGAGTGGAGACAGGGTGTCTAGAAGCGCAATCGCAGCAAGAACGGGTAGTGGTACATCGCAGGAGAGATTATTGGGGACTGCGCTCCCATCTGTCTTGCGATGTATCAATACACTCACTATTGAGGTAGAGCTAGCATAAACGTCGACGGAGGAGCATTAACATCAATCACGCACATCGGTTGAGTGGAGATAAGGCTCTTGCGGGTGAATGCGATATGCTTGGGTCGATGAGGTTAAAAGTTGAACAATCTACTTGGTGGCGACCAAAGTGGCCCTGAGGCATTTTCGACCAATCGCAGAAGTCCCCCAGTGCTCCCGCGATCACTTGACGTTGGCTTACTAATCTGCATCACCTTGGTCACACCCGAAATGTGTCACCATATTTTGAACGTCCGCGATCTCGTGTATTTCACTGTCCGTTGTAGTGACGAGTACATGTCAAATACCGATCTTTGGTATTCGTGCCATCTCCGATTCAATCACGATTGGTTAGCTGACATACATCAATTCTTACTACGACCACTATGTTAATGCTCGTTGTGTAATGGCTTCCTCCCGGAATGTGGAATGGTTGGTAGTAGAATGATGATGTAACTATACCGTGGGTCTTACGTGTTAGACAAGGTGTTTGGCGTCTGCGACGGCGCTGTTCTAGTATCATCGATGCCACCTCGAATTCAGTGATATCCCATTGAAGCACTCCAGTCCCAGTCTCAAAAATGCTCTTATTTAGTTGAATATAGAATTTGTTTTCTTGATGAGGGGCTGTACGGTGAGTAGTATCAGTGGCTTTAATTAGGGTGGCAGTCAGTTTTACAGGGTTGTACTCTCAACAATCAAAGACTACCCCGAGAGCATGCCCCGATCAGCATTCATATTCCTTGTATATCTGGGGTCATCATTACAAGATCCCACCTCGTTTCTCATCTCAACACATCTTCTTGCTACCAGATGACCATCCAGTTCTTCCAGCAAAATGGAGTGGGCAAGATTGCTTCCCGATTGATTTGGCAACCACTGGCTTATCGGGTATCCAGGACGGTGCCAATGTGACTGTCCAAGATATATTCAATGATGGTGACGGCAATCTCTCTATCAGGTTCGGCATCACATCTTTGTTTACTACGGCGCTCGTCGCGCTTCAAGCATTTCATGTGATTTCAATGCCTTCTCGTGAATTGCAGACCTTTCCCTGTCTGCCAATGTGACAGTCCACAACAGCGTGACCTCCACTTGTACTCGTGTTTCAGCACCGGCATCTGGCTCCGCGTCCGCTTGGCCCACGAGCGGCGCCACAAAGGACGGAATAGCAGTTTCGGGAGTCATTACAACGATGGTACTGGGCCTGGTGATCACGTTCTTCTGAATACCGAACGACTTGGTGTTGGCAAAGAACAATAATGTATGGGGAATGTGTAACATGATGAGGTAGTCAAACGATCGTAACAATGTAAGTGAAACATATTTTTTTTTTTTCATCTCAGTTTGGAGGGGCCGAGACCCAACTATAGATGAAAACAGGACCCCGCACTAGAAGCAGGTTCACCTTCTTCAGCCGCCATGGTCATCCTGATTATTGTTTTTCCGTTACTGCGGGAGTACCAACCACGAGGAATCCTTGCATCGTGGAGATGGCAATGGAGAAGAGTAGCCTCATTATTACAGTTCAATGAATCCGTTTCCCCCAAATCAGAACGGCCGCCATCATGGAGATTTCGAGATCAAGATAGCGGATCCATCGTGCCCGACTCTGATTAACTGACCTCCGCCACGTGCTCAGGTTCATGGCGCAATGGCGCAAACCCACTCCCACAATGTAGGCCAGTGTTATCGAAGGAGCCAGTATATTCGCGTCCGAGGCAGGTGTAAAAATGAAGGATTGACCCAAGTACCCTGCAGGCTTGCAGACAATAATGAATCATGAAACGGAAGTGGGTCTTCGGCATATCCCATATTAACGATACGTGTTGGGCGTGCGCTCTCAACGTTTGCTGGACACTTGACTCAGCGGACCACAAGGACAGCGTTGCTTGCCAACTTCCGGAGATGGGTTCATAACGTTCTTGATGGTGCTCATGCCCATGGATGGGGATCCATAATAGAGTCATGCGAGGGACGAAGTGAAATGATGATTTCCGGGGGCACCTCCATTACAAGAGATACGCCTCGGAAGCGTTGCGTGCAGTATTGAATAATGAATGGATCGGACCAGGATGTAACTGACAGCGATCATTGAGGGTGCTTGTCAAAGGACCCTGTGATACCCTTCAGTCTTCTAGGGCACCGACTGCAGCGGGAACCAGGACTTCGACGTTACATCAATTGATCTGACTGCATTATCACCGTCTCGACATCAATTCCATCACTTTTGTTGACCGTAAGCCGTGAGAATAAAACATAGCCAGCCGCCATATTACGAAGACAAGAGGAACCCTTCGGTCCTGGCCAACATAATCAGCAGAATACGTGTGTTTCGGCATCGCGGCTTAGTCCGGCTGCGCGCCCCTGTTATCATTCGCTTACGAATGGGGTGCAGTATCATAAGGGTGAGGGACTGGCCAACTGACTCGAATCGTGTCTCAGAGTCAGGGTAAAGTGGAACCGTTTCCCAGCTTACAAGTTACCGCGATGGCGATGATATCACTGCGGAACTCTCAGCCCATCTGAATCAGGTAGGCTGCGCTGAAACCGAGTACGTAACGAACAGGCTTACGTCCACTCCCTGCCGCGCCTCGTAGTGGCGGTGCGGAGGACGGTGTAATGAGGACGCCTTAAATGCTTAGGGCCATCTGTGACATGTGTTCGCCATGTTTTGCCATCCAGTCTCCGTGCTGGATTAGAGCCCTCCTCCGTTATGAAGTGGTTCCGTCCCCGAAACCGTCATGCATCTTGGGAGGTCGTTGGATGTGAAACTATTGCTCCTGTGTTCATGTTCGATTCGGAGGTCGATTCGCAGGACGAAGGTAAGTCCCGAACATGTCCCGAACATTATCCGTGCCCAACCATCGTGATAGAGCTCGAATTTGTATATGCAGAAGGGGTGGACACGTGTGGAAGATACATATTCGACTTCACGAACCATACCCCAAGTGGGATTCATTGTGCCAGCGCAGTGTTGTTTGCGAGGCAGCAGCTTCTCCAGCAGGTCAAGAAAAAGGGGTTCAACGTCCTGCTCCAGGAAGGGTCAGTTCCTTCCGAGGTTACCGGCAGTGGCACATCAGGGTCTCAAGTCCTTTATACAGGTGGACGCTTACGCTTTTGCGACAAGAGAGACGTCATCGAATACAGGTCGACTACACAGGCCGACCCGGCTGTGTGTCCGGGAAGCTACCTCCACTTCGCCCTCCTCCTTTCATGGCCCTGTTAGAGGGGCAGCATATCTTCCAGTAATTTATTCGATCATACTACGTATCAGGTCAGTCATTTATAGCGTATTTGTGCACCCAACATCATTATCATCCACCACTTGATCTCACCCATTTATATATATGCATGTTGTTTTTCAAATACCAAGGTCCGTTAGGAACGCTCACACTGAAGTGGCGCATTGAGGTCGTTCAGATCACACGCATTTTGCCTTGGGAAGCATATACCAACGTGATATTACCTCAAGGGCATTCGTATTAATCGATGCCTCGTGTAGGGGTCCTGGTGAGCAAACAGGGAACGGCTTCACATTTCCACCTCCGGTGAAATGGGAGCACATGAAAGCCGGCGTACATCCCGGTCCTCTCGTTGCATATAAGACCTCACGTCCAGAGATGGAGGTCTCTACAAGCTCCTCAGATAGCTTTCTTTTCCAGATGCACTCGAACCTTTCTCACCACCGTCCCATGTTTGACTACTGCCTTCGCGTCTTCTCGAGCTTCTGCAACAACCAGTTTGAACTTTGTCGCAGGCTCTGCGACTCCAAGGCCGTAGACGACGATGCTTCGAGCGTTAACAGCTCGTCGGGGCCGGCGCACTCCCATAAAATCAACGTGAAGCCTGTCAAGTTTGGACCGCGTGTAGCCCACACAGAACAATTCCTTTGCAAAGGCGGAGTTGACACTGGAAGACTTCTTGATCTCTCTCGCAAAGCACTTTACTCGAGAGCAAAAGCGATGGGGGGCAACGTCCTACTCGACGAGCAGTAAGTCATTTCAACCAGCAGATTTCTGAGTGACGCCTTATATGTTTATTTCACAGATGGAATTGCAGTATTCGGAATCCCAAGCTCCAGAGAAATTATGAGTTCAAAGTTACAGTAAGTCGCTCGCTGATGCGCATCATGGCATGAATGAAACGTGTGTGTTACAGATTCATTACTCCGCCACCGTGGCGCGGTCATTTTTCCCCGATGCCCAGCGGCCAGTCGGTATTGAAGCCGCGAAAGGCATTAAGGGATTGATGACCATCCTCGACCGTCACGAACAGTGCTGTTATTAGTAGATTTGATTTTCTCTTTTTCATACTTCCTTTGGGCTTCGGGGGCATTTCGGTTGATATGTTATGACTTCAGGGATAACGGGAATTGTAAAAATAGCCACCAGGAGAGCTGCTGATTTGTACCACTACATACTACCATCACTTAGGATATGATACAACAGCCTAGTTTTACTCTACAACAATGAAAGCATCTATGCCATTACGTTTAAGCAGACTTATCGATGCGACTTTCGGGTCGCGTCGCGTAACCAGTCCAAGACTGTGAGAAATGGTCAATCAATGGCTACTAAGTCTGACAACTGGAGATGCATACCTCGTCGTACAGTGCAATTTTTGGTGCGCCCAACATCCTCAACCCCAGCCATAAGACCCCAGCTGTCATGCCACTTCCACAGGTGGTAGTGACAGATCGCTTACCCGCAATGACTCGTTCTGCGTGTTCTGCTCCAATTGCATCATCAAGGGCTTGCCGTAGTTCAGGGATAGGTCGAAAAGTGGTATACTGAGTGGATGAATTAGGGGAGGTGTGTGTCTCCAGGAATGCAGTGAATGGGAGCGAGAACGAATGGGGTATGTGTCCTGAAGATAAGCCGGGGCGTGGCTCTGGATCAGTTCCTAAGAAACTGTATCACCGGTGAGGGGCAAGTATACACCGATAAGTGGAGCAAAAAAAAACGCACCGACCACGAGCACGTGCATCGACTACCAGTTCAGCACCAGGGTCCAAGGTGATGTCCAGCACCGAGTTGTCTACGATTTGTTCATAGGCTATCGGGGGCCCTGAGGATCAATGGGATTGGTCGATACGGCAAATGAAGGTCTCACAGCGGACGACTGTCTTATCGAGGATAGGAGGGGGATACGTGGACTTCTTGCCATCTCCGGGTGGTACATCCTCTGTCTCAAAACCCTCTGCCTCCCAACGCGGTAGACCGCCATCCAGAATGCTGGACTTGACGTGTCCAAATGCCCTGAACATGAAGAGGGCACGAGGTGACGAAAATACTCCGTGCGTATCATATCTAGGGAAGGCAGCGTGATTTGATTTCGTCCACTATGCGGCAATGAAATCGCCGGCGTACATTACCACATGTGAGTTAGGTTGGACGCCAAACCTTTCTGTCACGGCGAATGCGTGTCAGTGGAGAATGGGGCCATCGAGATGGACTCCTGACCACAGGCTTCAGCGAATACACTCTCTGAGGGCATCATGTGCTTCAGACCAAGGCCATGAGGGCTAGAAACCGCGTCTAGGTCCAAGAACTGTGCGCCTCGGATGCGCTTTTTCTTAAACTCCTCATAAGATTTGCGGGGCGAGTTGGGCATGAACCAACTCGCGTCCAAAACTGAGACCCCTTCTCCAGAGGACAGGGACTCGCGCAGTTGCGAAGGCGACAGCAAGTATGGAGCCCTGGTGGAGAATGCAGACGACAAAGACCGCTTGAATGGGGCCCTTACCGCGACGATGCGACTCAGCACCAACATCATGGCAAGAACAGGATGAAGTTAATTAATTATTTCGATTTCAGATGGTATGCCCCGATTTGGTCTTGTCATACCCGAACACGCTGGAGGCTTGGGCTGAGAGATATCGACGCCGTGCAAGATGCCGTCTGATCAGAGCACCTGGCTGATTGCTGTGCCCCACGATGGTGACGCAGAAGGGCTACTCCCAGAAATTGCGTCCAAGGTGTCCCAGCAGTCACGATCGTCTTCGACCAGTGTTGCGGAGCTGAGCATACCTTCGTTCAAGGTTTGTCGGTTCCCTGCCCAGAATAAGCAAACCCTCTCAGCTTTCACTGATGTAGACAGGGACGTTGGACTCCTTGATCGCCTTGTCTGAAGAGCTCCCAAAGCAGGACGGATTCTTCACTTCCGCAGTTGCTAAAACAGTCGAGACGCTGCGCAATCTCCTCAATAACGACCCCGTCAAACTCTCTCAGCACGTTCTGGTCAATGAGAGAAGCGTCGATGACTATCTCTTCAGAGGCTGGAGATGGAATGAAAGCAGATACAACGTACAGCGCAGCCTGCGCGAGACTGTGGACGTTCTCAACAAGGTAGCTATGTTCCGTCTCTGCTTCCATCTCCACAGACATCATGCAAGCCATGCGCGTAGGAAATGGCCTCTATCGACAACACTATGAAGGCTAAACTGAACAATTACAACCTTGTCAAGGGCTCCCTCGTCCAGATGCACCGAAAGAAGACGTGGGTCTTACGCCTCAGGATGCAGTGGAGCCCCCATCATTGATAATCTTTTTCAGGGGAAATCTCTCCGTGCGATCTCTCGTAGATGTTGTGACAAAGGAACATATCATACAAGATTCCGAATATCTCGAAACGTGTTTTGTGGCCGTTCCCAAGTTAGATACTCCTCTCTACCACCGTCCTTTGCTCGCTCATGGACATTGGTCCCTAGTATCTTGAAAAAGGAATGGAGTTTGAAATACGAACGGCTAACAGCCATGATTGTACCACGTTCGTCACTGTGAGTCACGGCTATGTCACTTGCCGTAGTCCAGACAGCTGAACAGAAACCACAAGGCTTATTGCCTCTGACGAAGAATATAGCCTTTTTAGTGTCGTTGTCTTCAGGAGGGTGCGCGATGAATTGGTCCAGAAATGTCGAGAAAATAAGTGCGTCCCCGCGGCGTGCACCCTCTGCCACTGTTGAACTCCTACTAGATTCATCGTGCGTGACTTCGTTTACTCTGAAGAAAAGATAGCCAAAGAACGCGAGGAACTGGAAGTTGCGGATGCAACGGAAAAGGAACTTTGGGTAACTCTCCTTGCACAAGATATTTCGTTGCACATGCTCATTTCCTCTTTTCTGTCGACTTAGACCGAGCTTCTTCGGATATCACGAACCAACTTTTCAGAGTCTTTCCAAATTCTGGTACATCTCAAGGTCCTTCGGCTCTTCGTGGAGAGTGTACTCCGGTATGGTCTACCAGCCAATTACCTCGGTCTAGCGATCAAGGTACACAATTTTCTTCTTCCAACTTACCGCCAGTCACGCATTCTTTTCAGCCTGATCCCAAGTACACCAAGAAAACATTCACCGTTCTTACCAGCCACTTCAACTACCTCGCTCCCCGTTCGGGGCGTTCCAACAAGAAACTTTCGGGAGGAAACGAGGAATTCATTGGCGAATATCAGGCACTGCTGGAGCAGGAGTTCCACGATTTTGTACTCTACGAAGTACCCTGGATCATCTACTGAACCCCAGCGATTGGACATGACCTGCCATGAGTATCTTCCGAGATGTATCCGCACTTCGCCATGCTTGCATAATACTAGTACCCACTACTCAGCTGAGAGATTTAGGATGACATGCTAGATGCATGCTGAGGTGCCCAAGACAGACATCCAGTTTAAGAGATGTTTTCATTAGTGAAAGGATAACAATACGACCGGCCCACTATTGTAGGTGTATCAATTCGCTGTAATGTACAAAAAGAAAAAGCCGAGATGAGAGACACAGACGGAGAGAAAGACGAGCAACACCAAGATAGAGGAAAACCGTGCAAGGAACGGGTGCTGTAGTGACATTGTAGAGGGTGTGTGGGATAGAAAAAGAAGATATAGAAAAGAGAAAGGAAAAGAAAACCTTGTATGGACTGTAGCCGAGTGTTGATTGATTGTATAGTGACGGGTGACGAGTAGCAGGAAATGTATCGGGCGCAGGCAGTGTGGTAGCCGTGGCGGGGAAGGAGCGAGGATGATTGATGGTGCAACAAGGAGATTGGCACATGGCTGCAATATGATACCAACCATGGGAATTGCGGGGATAATATGTACTGTGGAAAAAGGGAGCGTGGGTGACGATTGGGAAGAAAATATGAATGAATCTCTTGATACAAGCCCTGGATAAATAGGAATCATACGTTGGAGATGAAACAGTCCCGTGACAGACAGGGAAATATGAAAAAGGACAACAAAGCAGGTTCCAAACGACCCACCCATGGGACACAGGTAGTTTCCCTTCCCAAGTTTTTAGAAGTGACCTTTTGTCGTTGTAGTTGCTAGTGGCCAGGATGATCCGTGGGATCACAAGCCAAGATTCGACATCACCCGAGAGACTTCGTCCGCAACATCTTCGTCTCTCACTCGTGCATTCCGTTGTGCAGATGATCCAATGACGGATCGTGGTCCATACACACTCGGGAACGACGGTGCAGTCGCCGATGTCGGGCTAGAGTTGCCACCTGTTCCGCCCGTCGAAGTAGTTGGCGATTCCGGCGGAGGAAGATGTGCAGATGGTTCAGTCAATCGCGAGAGTGAGTACGTGAGATCGAGAGATTGCGCCCGATTCTGCAGGGAACGCGGTTTGGAGATCTGCTCCTTGATTTTGGATTCTAGCAACGAATCCGAACCGCGTTTTAGAGCATCTTCGGTGTTGCGGGAACGCGCTGTGATACCCGTTCCCTGAGGATGCGCAATCGTCGTGGAGATAGAGCGCGTCAGAAGGTGCTACTGGTAATTATAAGGATACAAGGATATCACTCACGATCGGCGGTAGTGGTGTCCAATAATCGAGCCCTGTAGTCCCTGGGGGACCATATGCGGACTGCGAATCCTCACGTTCTTCGAGATCATAGATGTACGCAGGTGCGTTGAACAAGGCTTTGACGTCGGGTGATGAATTTGCAAGTCTCAACCTCCGATCGCCCAAGATCTCGGATCGCGACAATTCGACAGACTCTGTACACATGTTGTTAGAATCAGATGCATCGGCCAGCAAATATAAATTGATCTGGAAAGTGGGGGAAACGGAAGATCATGGACTGATCAGGCAACTTACCGTGGCGCCTAGCTGTCAATACCTTGCTGTCAAAATGCGGGAACGCCTCCGCAAAGGAATCGCCCCTCTTGTGTGTGTGCGCCGTCGCCGACGGGTACACGTGCACATTATGATTTAACAAGAATTGTTCCAGCAGCTCCCGTGCCGCAAGGAGGAAATCAGTATTAGACCGCTGGCAGCGGAACTTGAAGCTGTATTCGCATTGCGACTGGGCTTGTGACGACGATTGGCCATGGGAAGGAAGGTCGGCAGAACTATTTGATCCATTCGTGTGGACCGGCGCTACGGGTTTAATATTCGGCATAATAGAAACGTGGAATTCCCGCTTGATGCGTTCAACGAATGCAGCAAAGTCCGCAGAGGCGCAGACCTTAGGAAGATCGGGGCTCGGTGGTACCGCCATATCCGCCTCGAACGGGACGTGTTCCTGTATTAGCGATCGCATCAGTATGGATGACCGACACCATCGGAACATGCAACTCACCAATAGCATTGCAGCAGCGATCTGCACCTGGCTCTCTGGCCCAAAGATCGTGACAACATCCGACGCTGTCTCCTTGTCCGGGAACCGCACTTTCGAATTCGTTTTCGCTTCAATGTCGTGTATAAAGATACCCTTCTCTCCGAGGAGAGTACGATGGTACCGTCTTGAGATAGAAAGGGTCTCATTGACATAGTCCTTGTCCTGTATACATTCCTTGGTATGACATCGCTTGGGCATGCGGACACATACCTTTGGATTCACAATTTCCATCACGGACTGCTTCAGGTTATCCAAGTTGATCGCGTTCTTGGAAGGCGTCCGCGCGACGACATTGTCCTCGTTATCGTTATATCCACCCAATGCTGCAAACTCCTCCGCATTTGAAAACTTGACATATACACCATACTTTTTCATGATCCTTTGGATATTTCGCCCACCGATACCGATGATGCGCTTGTGGTATGCCTCGGGAACATGGAACGAGATTTCTGCGGGCAACTCTTCCTGGAGTAAAGTTAGACCCTGGATCACAGACGCATCCGAGCCGGAGAGATCTATCAAGAAATTGTGTTCGTTGAATGTCTCAAATTTAATCTTGACCGAGGTGCTCTGCATGATTTTATTGATTTTCCCATTCTTCTTCCCAGAAATGAACTCCCGGTGTTCATTGGCAAGTTCTACTTGGAAGCGGATCTCGTGATGGAATGCCTGCGGAAGCCGATTGATAAGTGAACAGGTTCTCAGATATGATAGGGGTCACTCACCTTGACAATATCCAAGTCTAGGATAGTGCTCACGGCTGCCCTCACTTCATATTCCAGCCCATGGATCTCGAAGCAGTTACTTTTGAATATCACCTCTGCGCCAGTGGTGAGCGAGATCTGTTTTAGCAGCGTCGCCACCTGTGCCGAGCTCAGTGTCGGCGGTGGGAGGAGCACATTGAATTGTATTGGGAGCAGCCAAAACGAGCCCACATAATGCTGGCAGGCCTAAAAGAAACCATCAGTGAAACATGAGGCCGTGTAACGTAAAGCTGCGCACAAGTTGCATGATACTCCGGATCGTCCGTTGCACACTGACGAGATGATCACCATATACCGTTATCAGACTTGTGCTACTCCCTATGGACGGGAATTGGATGAACGTCGCATTATCTGACATAATTGACTTGAGATCTTCCGCACGGTCGAGCACCATCCAATCAAGCTTGCGGGGAAGGATAACCGTTTCGCGTGACTGCATCGTTTTACTCTGCAAGAGTAGATGTAAACGTGCGAAAGCTGGCCATCAGACAAGGTATCGACGCACCTTTTGTACGGAAAGCTGGAACAGCATATCCCTCGCCCTCTGTACCCCAAAGAACTCGCCAGTAATCCATATGACATTGGGATTGTATGCTTGCACCTGTGCAGGCCCTGATGGCAGACCAGTTATCGTTGTTGGTTGGCCTGGTTGGACCTCCCGTATGCTGCCAGGGGCAACGATCTCAGGACCGACAAGACCCTGTAGAGCGGATGGGAGATAGATATTTGTTGCAGTCTCCTCTTGGATGGACTGTAAAACGTGGCGTTTACGCCCAGCAATGATCATGTGGAGCTTACGGTCGATTTCGCAAGATTCCGCATGCAAGCCACTCTAAAGAGTTGTCAACCCCAGTTTACATTGAAACGAGTATGAAATACGGACCAGTTCGTCGAGCATCACGAGGAGACGAACGCGGGCCAACTCAATCGCGTCATGTGAGCCAGTAATGACAAGCTCACAAATCCGCTCCGTCTCGAGACCGCTCCAACCAGCCGAACTAGATACGCCGTCTGGAGGGGTACGTGAAGAGAGGGAGAGGGGTGAGTTTACAACGGCGATATGGGCGTAAGTGAGGGAAGCAATTTCATCCAACCGCCGGCGAACTTCCGGTTTAAGGACCGGTTTCGACGACGGCGGGTCTAGTATATCGGCACGGGCGACTTTGATACTCGTGCGATGCTGTGGAACAGGACGCAAGCACATAAAGAAGAGATGTGAGAATGAGGGAGAGAGAAGTGAGTGTCAACGGGATGGAAAGGAGGAAGAAACGGACCTGAACGGGGCTGTCTTTGAGCAGCATTCCACGAGCCTGCATTACTTGGGGGTATGTCCCGGAGACATGGAAGTTCCAGCTTCGACCGCCGTCTGCGAGGAGCCAAGAGACCTGGACATTGTATAGGGATGACGCAAGCTTGGTCAGTTTGTCGACGGTGTCATTGTCTGCTTGGTTTGCGGCTGGCTGGGAGGCTGGGGGATGCGCAGGAAGGAGAGTTGTGGGGAAGTGTTCAGAGTTGCGAGCATGTGAGAGAGAGTGAGGGAGACGTAGATCATGTGTGTCGAGAGCAGGTTGGATGTGTCTCGACCTGCGGGGGTGAGTGAACGAGACGGAGTAGATGTCCATGGCACCGATGAGATGGTAGTTGCAGGGTGAGCGTGGCGGGGTCGTCGTCACTGTTCGTTGGCTGGATCGATGAAGAGACCTGCGGTGGATGGCTGCGGGTAGCAGGCGGAAGGGACAATCTGGGCGGGAAGGGGTATGCAACGGAAGGACAGAAGTGATTAGGAGGGTATTAGTCGGGTAAATTTTTGGAGATTCAAAAAAAAAAGAAATATATATATATAAGGAATAAAATAAATCAAAACAGAAATCGATGGCTGCTCGCTACTGCAGAGACTGCTGCTATTAAGTACAAGTGTACTGTCAGGACGTCGCTGTCAGTCGCAGACAGATTTCGAATTTTTTAATGAATTACATAATTCACGCTGACTTTTAAAAAAGTCGGGCTGATATTCTGGCCTCCATGTGATTTAGAACTACTACCTTACATACGTAGCAACTACGAGGACCAGTCTCGGCAGTGACGCGGATGCCTTTGACCCGCGGCGGTACACGTCGTGCATTTGACAGAAACACTTGACATCCTGGATAGAATGACGCACACACCAAGTGCCGCCGAACCGAAGGAACCCGTTCACTTTAGGGCCCAATCATCAATCGCTGAGACCCTGTTCACATCTAACATTGGTTCATTACGGCGATCTGCCTAGCAGACAGTGCACTAGAAAATCCAACCTATTGAGATGGTATCATAGATGATATTCCAACAACGTAGATAAAATCCCCTTCCCTTCTAGTCCCGCGTTAGCCGTGAGATAGCGAACACAGCGACAATGACAACCGCCAGTGCTCCTATGCTTGCAGGAAGTAACAAATCCTTCGGAATGCCCAGCACGAGCTCCTGTTCAGGAGGTGGATGCACCTTGGGTGGTGGCGGTGGGACTGCGGCACGTTCAGGAGAAGATTCCGACCCGACCTCCGCCTTCAATTCCTCTTGTACAGCTTCACTTGCAGCCTTGGCCTTGGCTTCGCTCTTATCAGCACCAGCCTCCGCCCAGTTTTTACCGCCTTGAATAAACAAGACAACACGGTCTGAGCCTGTCGTTCGTGCAATCTTGACGGCATCTGCAATGTCAACGTCGCTCGTGATTAGCACAATATCACCATCAGCATCCGTGTACGACAATGTAAAATCGGTAGGATTTGGCTTTTCCTCAGAGGGTCCATCGAATCGGGTGAAGAAAGGATCCGTCGACAGCTTCCCGCTCACGATCTCCCGAAGCATCTCGACACTATCGTGTCGTGCCTGGAAACGATGCGTGCACCCACTTGGCGTGTGGAATTTAAATACATAGGTGCCATCATCCACAGGGGCGCTGGATGCCATGCCAGTGATGCTGGGGATGTCTCGTCCAGTCTTCTTCCGTGGGTATCCTTCGAGAGCGGAATCGTGGTCATCATCTACAACCGAAGCGGAGTCATTGGGATGGACTTCTGAATGAGGCGATTGTTGGAGGCGAGAGAGATTGTGCGCAGAAAGAGAGTAACCATCCGTGTGGGCATGCGAACCAGATACCATTGATTCTGTATCGTCATGTGCACCAATGGAGTCAAAGAAGCGACCCCACATCGGTCCACCTTCGGCATCTCCTGGACCTTCCGCGGTCATAGCATTCATCTACATTCGGCGTGAACGAGGCGCAACGAGGGTAAGCAACATATGCAAACCTGCTCCAATGTGGCGTAGGTAAGCTTCAGGACGTCAACGACAGCCACTAGCTTGCCATCAGCCTCGACGACAGGTAAGTTTAAGTAGTGGCCAACTGCAAGCGCATATGAAACCTAAGATGACTTGTCCAGTTCATCAAAAACTCACTATGCATCTTTTTGAGCGCATCATGCACGCT
>Ga0307511_10003921_pt1 | contig 15196 bp, 7 predicted proteins | sample 13_EM_MG_FD_200266 | JGI IMG/M metagenome (GOLD analysis project Ga0307511, IMG submission 200266) | Populus trichocarpa ectomycorrhiza microbial communities from riparian zone in the Pacific Northwest, United States - 13_EM | ecosystem: Host-associated > Plants > Roots > Unclassified | place... | reverse complement strand
AAAATAAAAAATTAATAAGTTATTTTCCAGCTCATTTTCCATAACATAACCAAACACTGGAAAGTGTTTTCCAACTTATTTTTCATTACATTACCAACACATCAGAAAATAATTCACTTTTCCAGAATTCACTTTTCAAAAGAAAACTACTTTCCAGCAAACAAACGGGGTCTAAGTGTTGTAAGAATGAGAATGTATACTCTTGTTCAAAATTATGAAGGTTTTAATGCACAAATATGAGTACATTAAGGATTAATTATGTAAAGTGTTTTTGCTCTTAAAATAGTTTGTGTGTGTGTGTGTGTATTCTTCCTTCAATTCTATAATCTGGCAAGCTATATATATGTTTCTAGCAAAAACTAGCCGTTTATAACCATTACAACTTCATTAACAGCTGAAATGGTTGATTTGTTCAAATTAGTCAAGCCAATTGGTCGACCAATTCCTTTAAAATTCTCAAATGCTCATCACGGATGAACAAGTGGTCGACTGGTTCATTTGGTATTATCAAACGATCAACTGGTTCATGCAAAATTCTAGTTTTGACAATTTTAATCCTAGTGATTTCTTAGAACCTCTTTATCAATCCTTTTAAATGCATGCAAAGTGAAGTGTGTTCATTTTAATTTGTGTTATCACATAGGATATAAAGATTTTCATTTAACACTAAAAATTAATACTTAAACTAAGTCTTCATTTTTCTTCCTTCTTAGACTTCTATCATGCTTGTTAATGTATTCTTCGTATAAAACCTATTTAAAGCTTATTCTCAATCAAAAATATTATTAGTCCAATTTTCATAGAATACAAAGAGATGGTTATATCTAGATAACATTAGAAAGGGACTGTATTGACTGTGTCAGGAAATGTCATATGTGTCAAGCATATAGCGATAAGATCAATGCACCTCCAACTCCCATGTTCAATCTAACATCTCCATGGTCATTTACGATTTGGGGAATTGATGTGATTGAACCTATCAATCTAAAAGTCATTAATGGTCATAGGTTTATCCTTGTGGCTATAGACTACTTTACAAAATGGATAGAAGCCAATTATATATGCATGTAACACAAAAGATGGTAAAAAGATTTATAGAAAAGGACTTGATCTGCCGATATGGTCCACTATAATAAATAGTGATTGATAATTCTCAGAACTTCAATGGCAAGATGATAATAGAGCTATGTGTCAAGTGGAAAATCAAGTATTCCAATTCCTTACCATACAAGTCAAAGATGAACAAAGTTGTAGAAGTTGCCAATAAGAATTTCAAAAAGATTATTTAAAAAATGGTGATCATTTACAAAGATTGGCATGACATGTTGTCATTTACCCTCCACACATATCACACTACAACAAGAACTTCAACGAGAGCTACCTTATTTTTTTGGTATATGGAATGGAGGCGGTGATACATTTGAAAGTAGATATCCCCTCGTTAAGAGTATTGATAGATTCTGAGCTAAAAGAGGCCGAGTGGGCCAAAGTAAGATATGAAGTATGAACAACTAAACATGATCAATGAAAAAAAGATAACTACAATTTGTCATCACCAACTTTACCAAAAAAGAATGGTTAAGATATATGACAAGAAAATTCGACCTTGAGTATTTTAAGAAGGAGATCTAATGCTGAAAAAAATATTGCCCTTACCAGGAAAACACGAGAGTACATGAGCACCAAACTACGAGGGTCCTTATGTAGTGAAGAAGACTTTTTAAGAGGAGCTCTAAGATTGTCTATAATGGATGAAGAAGATTTAGTTAGACTTGTGAATTCTGATTATGTAAAAAGATATTATGCATGATGTATCCAACTTTCTTTCGATGTCAATAAAGGGAAGTTTGACCATGAATTTTTAGTGTAAAGAACCTTTATAAATTTCATGATCTCACAACATTTGAAATCCTTTTTCTAAAAACAAATCTTATAAAGAACTGGTTTTGTGCATGATTGCAATGAATGAATCATAATATGCTCAAGATGAAATTTAAGCAATTCTTGATTAAAAGGTGACCAAACCAAATAAACCAGAGCTAACTATGAGATGGAACCTTGTCTCTGAATAACATTTTGAATTGCATAGATAAATGATTGGTAGTAAATCTATAATAACCTACAAGTTCTTTTTTAAAAAAAAGGATAAGATTTATCAATACTAATGATATGTGTTTTAAATGAGGAAAGACTATCTATGTTGTCCATTCACTTTCTAAGAATATATCCCTTGTGGTTTCTATTTGAGTTTGAATAAGTTTTTCCTCACAAAAACCCTGACTAGAATCACACTCCACACTAAGGGGCAAAAAAAAAAGAAAAATAAGAGCAAAATGTCATAATGCACACATGAATCTATGAAAGTCAGAACCTAACACTAGGGGGCATAATCATAAAAAGGGAAGGACAAGAATGAGGAAGCAAAAAATAAAAAATAAATAAAAATAAAAAAAGGAATAAATAAAAAAATAGAAAATAATGGTTTGATAACATTCTAAGACGGAGGCAAAAATCCTGAAGCAAGACTCTTCATTCATAAAAAGAGTTTATCCAAACAAAGTCCATGAGATAGTCTCACAAGAGAAAAGAGATAGAAAAAAAGTGATCCTAAGTTTTAAACCCTTAAATACTTTTTGAGCCTAAAAAACATATATTTCTTTCATAGCCCATAACCATAGCCATAGCCTGCATTGCGTGCCTTTAGAAGTCCTTTCTAATTAAGCACACACAACCTTGTTTGAAAAACGGTGATCTTATTATTCACATGACGTGATAAATGAGCAGCCACCTGCTTTTATCCATGCAAGAAAATTATATATTCTAAAATGAGGCAAACAAAATTTTCTATATATATCTCTTCAAGTAAATAATTGAAACCTTTTTGAAAAACTGAAATAGAAGGTCACTTCCGGTAAAAGCTTGACCTATAAACTAACCATATTTTGAGATCCGATAAAACCCTCAAGGGGATTTACTTAAGGAACTATTTTGATGAATACATTGAAAGTTTTAGTTTTCATGAACAAACAAAAGTCTTTTAAAGTTTTGTTTCTTAAAAAATATTTATGCCTTAAAACAAAACAAGTAATATAAAAAGAAAAAGAAAAAAAAAAGCCCTTAAAATACATGCATTTAACCCTAAAACATTGCACAAGTTTTTTATTTTACAAATAATTCTTGAAATCAGACTAGATAAGTGAAAGACCAATAAAAAAAGAGTCTTTGGAAAACTCTATTTGAAGGGGATCATTGAGATTCAAGGTTTCAGGTCAGCTGAGCTGAAAGAGGAAACAAAACGTTTCGGTTTTGGTTAAACGAGATCGCAATATTGAGATTTCAGGTCGACCAAGCTAAAAACAAAGACCAAGGTTTTGGTTTAAGGGGGTCTCTAGATTGAGATTTTAGGTTAATTGAGTTAAAGGAAACATTTTGATTTTGGTTAAAGGGGATCACTAAATTGGAATTTTAGGTTGATCGAGTTAAAGAGAAATACCAATGTTTCAGTTAAAAGAGGTCTCTAAATTAAGATTTCATGTTAATCGAGTTGAAGGCAACATTTTTGTTATGTTAAAAGGAATCACCATATTAAGATTTCAGGTTAGCTAAGCTTTAAATATTTTTTGGTTCTAGGTAAAGGGGATTGCTAGATTGGGATCTCAAGTTGATCGAGCTTTTGGTTTTAGTTAAAGGAAATCACCTTATTAGGATTTCAGGTTAGCCGAGCTGTTTTTTATATTTTGGTTCTTGTTGAAGGGGATTGCCAGATTGAGATATCAGGTTGACATAACTTTTATTTCTAGTTAAAGGGAATAGTCAGATTGAGATTTCAGGTTAGCCGAGCTGGTTTTCAAATTTTGATTCTAGTTAAAGGGGATTTCCAGATTGGGATCTCAGGTTGACTGAGCTTTTGATTTTGGTTAAAGGGAATTACTAGATTGAGATTTTAGGTTATCCAAGTTGTAAACAATTTAATCATAGTTCTAGTTGAAAGAGTTGTTGCGAAGACAAAGTTTCAAGTCAACTGAACTAGAAGCTTCAAGAAGATAAGTTTTGGAAGAACAATTAGTTTGTCTTTACAAACTTACTATGCAAAGCACTTAACAAGTCATTGTAAAGAGGAGACATCTGTTGTTATCTATTTTTTGTGAACCACATAAAAACAATAATACAAAAAATTGAAAGAAATGTTGGAATAAAATCATATATATATATCAATGAGAACATATCAGAACGCTTAAGAAATGGCCAAAGACTATTAGAGGAAGATTAAAATTAGACCTGACAGTATATTTTCGACTAATAAAAACCCTATTGACAAAGAAAATTCAATTCGAGGAGGAAAATTCAATTTTGGATGTTTAGGGACTCAACTGAAATTTTTTCAAGGCTTAATCAAATTTATTGTTGGCAACTTCTACAATACCGTTCATTTTTTGCTTGTATAAATATGAATTTGAGTGTTTGATTTTCTATTTTGTGCAAAGCTCTACTATCATTCTTCCATTGAAGTTCTGAGCATTATCAGTCATTATCTTTTCTGGTGCTCCATATCAACAAATTAAATCTCATTCAATGAATCTCTTCACTACCTTAGGGGTTACATGAGCATGTGAACTAGTTTTTACCCATTTTATGAAGGAGTTAATGGCCACTAGGATAAACTGATGTCTGTTGCTAGCCTTTGGATTGACAAGCCCAATTACATTGATTCCCCACATTGCAAATGGTCATTGAGATGTTAAATTTAATAGAAGAGTTGGATGCATATTTATCTTATCACTGTACACTTGACATTTATGACATTTTCTGATATATTCTATGCAATCTCTTTCTATGGTCATCCAAAAATATTTTGACATCTATACTTGTCTAGAAATTATATGTCCACTAACATGAGTTGCACAAATCCCTTCATGAGCTTCTTGGAGCGTCTTTTTTGCTTATATCCCATCCAAACATCTCAATAATTTTCCATCGGACGACCTCTTGTATAACACTTCAAATATCGAGGTAATTGTCCATAGCTAACCTTCGCAGGGTTTTCATATCTGTATTGGATGCCCCAAGGAATACTTTCGATGTTGGATAAACTATTTGATATCATAATACACAGATTCTTATCTATTTCTCCTTTAATTAAGCAGCAATGGGCCAAATAATTCCTGACTTCAATACTTATGGGTTGTACTTTGTTCCCATAATCGATTTTGGCCATGAAAGCTAAAGTGGCCAAAGCATCAACAAATTGGTTTTTGTCTTTTCTCATATGGGTGAATTTTATCTCGTTAAATTCTTTTTCTAGTTTGGACATATATTATTGATATGACCTCAATTTCTCAATTTTTGTTTGGAATTCTCCTTTAACTTGACATATTATCAGCATCAAGTCTCCATAAATATTAAGTTTTTTTTTATCTTCAACTCTAATGCATCTTCTAATATAAGAATGCAAGCTTTATACTTAGCCATATTATTGGTGCATTCAAATTTCAATTTGATCAAAACAATGTATTACTTTATGTTAGGGAAAATTATCACTACTCCTACTTTATTGCCATGTATATTTACTGCTCCATCAAAATACATTGTCCACTAGTCTAGTTTTTTTTCTTTTTCTACTACTAGCATATCTTTATTTAGGAAATCAAAATTCAAAGGTTCATAATCTTCAGTTGCATTGTCTGCCAAATGATCAGCAATAATACTTCCTTTCATGACTTTTCTTGTCATGTACACGATGTCATACTCATACTACAACACCAACCATCTTACTATCCTACTTGATAAATAAGGTTTTTCAAAGATATATCTAAGAAGATCCAATTTTGAAATCAGTCATGTAGTGTAATACAACATATACTGTTGAAGTTGTTTTGTAGCCCATACAAGAGCACAACAAAGCTTATCTACCATTGTGTATCTGAACTCGCAATTTATGAACTTCTTACTCAAATAATAGATCGTTCTCTCCTCTCTTTTAGACTCATCATGTTACTTGAGTATATATCTCATTGCCTTTTCAGTTATTGTCAGATATAGAATCAACAGTCTGCCAGAAACAGGAGGCATCAGGAAAGACGAATTTTGCCAATACTGCTTGATTTTATCAAAAGTTTCTTGGCATTCCTAGTTCCATACCCTAGGATTTTTCTTTCAAAAGAGTTGGAAGATTGGCTCACAAGTTGTTGTCATTTGAGATATAAATCAAGCAATGTAATTCAAACGCCAAAAACCATCTTCTTTTTCTATTTTAGGTGTTGACATGGCCTGAATTGCTTTTACTTTATCGATGTCAACTTCAATACCTTGGCTACTCACTATAAATCCCAGTAGTTTTCCATATTTGACCCTAAATGAGCATTTTTCAGGGTTCAACTTCATCTGATACTTTCTCAACCTTTCAAATAGCTTTCTCATATTCTGACAATGGTCTTCTCCCTTCTTGGATTTAGCAATCATGTCATCCATATACACTTTAATTTCTTTATGCACCATGTAATGGAACAGAGTTATCATTGCTTTTTTTATTAGTGGCCCCAACGTTTTTTAGTTCGAATGACATCACTTTGTAGCAAAACGTTCTCCATGAAATAACGAAGGTTGTCTTCTCTTTATATTCATTGGCCATTTTGATAAATGCAAAAATTTGAACTACATCTTATTAGGGACTAAGATAAATAATTAAACAAGACTTCAAATTAGAGATCTAAGTGTCAGACACTTACCTGAAATCTATGCTCTACTAGTCATCCCCTACTCTCGTCTATTTCTCACAATCTCACCTGTACCAATAGTTACACTAATTTAAATTTCAAGTCTTGACCACACACACACACATATACGTACTACCTTCATAATTCAACATTTTTTAATAAAAAACAATTCCAAACAGAAGTTACTAATTTACAAGTTTTAGGTAGCTCAATATAACGGATTCCAACCACTGTTTAGTATTTGGAGTATAACTGAAGCTATAGAACTCAGTTTTATGCGTGGTTTGTTTTTTTAGAACATTAAAACATAGGTCTACAACTTTATGAAGATGAATATACCCGGTTTTTCCATCTAAATGCCTAAATTCACAAATTGCAGAAACCCAAAAATTTGTCCTGCTGATTCCCGAGTTTTGACCTATCTTCAGATTTTCTTCCATATTTAGTGTTTTGTCACTCCAATTTAAGTAAGGTTAATTTCATTTGAAATATAACATCCATGTCTACAACTTTTATGAAGAAAACTATCTCAAATTTTGTCATCTTAGAATTCAAATCTTGGTAGAGAAATTGAAAGACAACCTGTCCAGTTTTGATTTCTAAGTTCAACAAGTATAAATTCGTTTCCCATGCAATTTTGCATCATTTCCAACCACTATAAACACAAAATACCTCTACCTATCATTATTTAACAAACTTCTTAAACCTATACTAAGGTATTCTAAAATCTCAATTATTCAAGAAAAACACAAACAAGTTTAAGTAATTTAATAACAGAGTTTGTTACCTTCTATTACAAAAAAAAATGAGTCAAGAGATTGAGAACAACCCCTTTTCTTCTTCCCCTTTCTTCCTTCTTCTAACCCTTCCCTTCCCACTAGTAAATTCTCTAGGTTTTCTCAAAGTTTTATTCCTAATTCTTACTTGAAGCACTCTTAGTTCACTTACTCTCACTTTTCTTTGGATTCAAATGAATCTACAAGGTTTCTTCTTAATTTTTCTTTTCTCCTCTTTCTTCCTCTCCTTGGGTGGCCATTACTCTAGGAATTTCTAGAGATTTCTTGTTATTTATAATTATATTCTTTCCTTATTTGTATCTTGCCCCTTTATATTTACTTCTATTTTCACATTAACCCCACCATTCCTTTTATTAATCCATTGACCCCGCTACTTCTTTTTCTCTTTACTAACTCCTTACTTCTTTATTATTGTTTTCAATTTCACCCCTCTCATTAAATAACTTCTCTTTTAATCCAATTAACTTATTCAATTTAATCATTTCTCCACATCTTTTATATTTTATTTTACTTTACTAAATCAAGATGAGATTATTTTATCCAAGGGTTTATAGTTCTTCCCATAAACATAAAGAACACTACCTTGGAAACCTAGAAAAAGCTATTCACTATCCAACCTAGAATGGTCATTTTAGGCCTCTAAATTTATTTATTTTCATTCTAACAAACCATATTATCAATGTCAAGCATAGTTGAAAAAAAAAACTATAAAAACAATAAATATCAAAAAACATGTACGAGATTCAAAACTGCCAACTTAGAAAAGCCTATATATTTATGCAATTTGGATTTAAAATATTCTTCTAAATCTTCAATAAGAACCAAACAAAACTTAGAAACCCAGAAACATGCATCATCCAACACAAAAAAAAAATCATAACCTTGCTGTTATATTTGGCAAATTTTAAATCAAAATAAAGTGTAAACTTAATATATTAAGGTAGTAATCATCATGTCAACACATTAAAAAAAAATTACATTTGAACAATAAAACAAAATCCAACAAGCCTCATGGACTCCACTTTCAAAGCTTGCAAGAATATACCTTTCAAGCTTGAAATCTTCAAAAGGAATAGATTTCTCCTAATATCTTCCTTTCTTCTTATCTCTAAACCCATAAAAAACAAACGGGTCCTTTTATGCTCGTGAGCTTGATTTTGGATTCTTTAAACCTTAACCAAATTTCTTCCATCTTTCTTTGTCTTTTTTATCCTCTTTGCTCCTTTGATTATCTCTCCCTTTATAGGTTGATTCTGAGCTTCTAAATAAGTTTGTTGGGGGTTTTAAAAAACAAAAACTAGGTTGGTTTTATCACAAGGTAAAAATGGTTTTGGATTTAAGTGACTTTGTAACAAACTTGGAGGCTAAGGTGAAGTGTTTCATCTTTTTTATCTTGAGAGAAGTCTTCTCAGCCTTTGATTGGAACCTTTCTGGGATTTTTTAAGTGTGAACACATGAAAAAGTTGGGTGGTTTTGTGTGAATGAGTATTATAGTTAAGGCTGACTGAGGTTGGCCACTTTCATGGCTTCGCCGGAAAAGATTTGACGTCAACGTTGCCTGAGACTACCTGAACTTGGTAGAGGGGTGCATATCTTTCGATTTGATCCATTCTTGCTCAATTCAGAGGTATGTAGCTTCACATACATTCGTTTAAAAGTGTCAACCCAATCAACATAGAATCTGAAAATGCAATGATAGCTGATCGGGGACAAAATGTTGTTGAGATCATTGGAAAAAATGGGATGTAATAATTTGATTTCATGGAAATAAGGTTATGGGGGGTGTTTCTTAGTTAAATAGTGGTGGTTACTGACACGATCAAAAGATTGATATCTTATCCCAAGTGCAAGAGTGTTGAAGTAATAATTAACCCGACAAGACCGGGGTCGAACCACAAGGAGGTCAACTATATAAAATTACAAATAATAAATAAAAAGACGTTGAAGAGAACTTTTGAGATGTGATATTGATGTAAGGATTAAACAAGGATAAAACAAATATCAAGGTTAAAGGATCTACTAATAGTATTTCAAATAAGTATAATATACTTTTTTTATTACTTAACCGGAAACCACACACAAAGGAGGTTCCAATCGGATTATAACTTATTAACATGACCATATTAATTATCTTATTTGAGTAATGCCAATACTTGTAAATATTGTCAGGTATTCAATGTGATAACTTATGTCAACAACAAATCAAGTTCCTTTCATAACACAGGTGTCGGTTATACCATACAATTGGTTATGAAAGGATTAAGTATTTGTTGTACCAAGGGTTGTACAACAAAAATCTAGATTAACCATTTAACAAGTAAGGTATTAAGAGTGAGAAAGATAACAATTATAAACATGTTAATATCAAACATTAAAGTCTATGTTGAGTTTATATTATATTTATTTTTACACCATTAGTGTAACCTTTTAACCTTGACAAAATAAACTTAGCTAAACATAATGAAGATGAGAAACATGAATAAACAAGATAAGAACATAGTTATAATATAAGTTAACTAAGTATAGTAAAGGAAATGAAAAGCATAAACAAGAGATTAATGAAAATAAAACTTGAACATTACAAAATGCAAATAGAGCAAGAGCAAGATCTTGATCTGAAAACCAAGATGTCTAAATGTATGGCAAATGCCTCCTTTTGTAGGCTAAAATTCGAAACTATTGATTTGATGACTAATTATTGGGTGGGTGACCACCTCTTGACTTGGTGACAACCATTATCTTCTTGTCTAAACCAACGTCATTGCTAACATCCGAATTTGAACAGATAGTCTTCATGAAAGTTCTGGGCATTTGTCTTAGATTAAAAAAAAACAAAAATGAGCTCATTTGGACTTCTAGAACTTGAGATATGGGTTAAACAGTGTTTGGGCTGCAGGACAGATTCAGACTTCTCTTTTGTTGCTACGATTTGAGCTTGAAAATGACCGTTTTGAATCTTGGGGTCTTCATGAAAGTTTTAGGCCTTTGTCTTAACTTTCCATCAAGATAAACCAGACCTAAATCCAAGGTCTATAGCTCCAGTTATGATGCAATAACCAAATAGTATTCCAGTTTGAATTGAACCAGCATCTCTTCTTTAAGTTTAGCCCTCTCTTTGTCTTCTTAATTTCAATAGTTAAACAAATCAATCAATCCTTTGAATTGTGAAACATGCCTACATTTGAAATGAGCATTTACTATAAATTAAAGATATCTTATATTATCAGACTTGTTATTATAAAGCATGCTTAAGTTAAGGAATTTAATGATACTTTAAGTGTAATATGATGATATAAAACCTTAATGAAAATGCACTTTTAAGTACTAATCAGTTACAGCCTTAGAAGTGGTTGGAAATGCCACATTCATTCACCTATGTTAAACTTTCTCGATCAGCAAAAACTGTTAAAGAAGAAAATGCATAATGGTTGAACGACGCATCATCTTGGCTAAACCCTACAAATTAGGGTTTTTAATTTGGGATTTAGAAAACTTCATTTTAATCCCTAATCTTCCAATATCTTTGGATTTCACCCATAATTGCCTTTTGAACTCTTAATTTCATACAATTTCACCCCCTGTCAAACTCAGTTGCCAACCCTAAAATTGAGAGCTTTTTACAATTTGATCCTTGGTTTTTAATTTGTTCAACTGGACCTCAAATTGACCATCAAACTTTTAATTTTATTCAATTTGGCCCATGATTTCACCAATTTCATACCTTAAAGTCTTGCGCGTCTTACAAGTTGGTCCTTGGTTTTTGATTTGCTCAATTGGGTCTTTAATTGCCCATCAAACTTCGAAATTTATGCAAATAAGCCCCTGATTTGATCAAATTAACTTTTAAAAATTGCAATTCGACCCCTAAACTTTATTTTCTTCTAATTAAAACCTAAATTGATCTTACAATTAAACCCTCTAAAGAATATCAAGATTATGCAGAAGATGATAGTCACGTACAAGGACTAACATGAAATGCTCTCTTTTGCTCCGCATACATATCGCACCGCAATAAGGACCTCTACAGGAGATACATCTTATTCCTTAGTTTATAGGATGAAAGCAGTAATGCCGCTAGAAGTGAAAACTCATCTCCAAGGTACTAATGGAATCAAAACTTAAGGAAGCTGATAGGGTTAAAATGAGATACGAGCAGTTAAATCTGATAAGTGAAAAGAGATTAGCAGTAATTTGTCATCACCAGTTGTATCAATAAAGAATGGCTAAAGCATATGATAAGAAGGTCAGACCTAGGGTATTTCGGGAAGGAGATTTAGTGTTGAGAAAGATCTTACCTCTACTCGGTGAGGATCAAAGTAAGTAGGCATTGAACTATGAAGGCCTATATTTAGTAAAAAGAGCATTCTCTAGGGGATCTCTGTTATTGTCAAGAATGGATGGAGACGATTGCCTAGGCCTGTAAAGTCTAATTAAGTAAAGAAGTATTATGCATAATGTACTAATCTTCTTTAAATCAATAAAGTTTGATTATTCATTCTCGTTACATCTTATGTATTTTGCAAATGATCTCAAATGACTTAACAAAAAATTTTTCTCAAAAAAATCATTTTCTCTTAAACAAAGGTTTTCAAGATTTAACTTGAGCTAACGATTCAAGAAAAAAATCAATGATATGTCAAAAGTAATTATTTACTAAGCAACTCCCTAGGAGATGGCTAAGTACCTAAAAACCCAAATAGATGACCCAACCATCAAATTTTATCGTATAAAAGTTGCATGAAACAAAGACGATAAAGTTTTCATGAATCGTGAACTCGCAAAAAATTCCATGCAAATCACTACGATGATGAGGTCAAGATTTATCAGTCCTAATCAATCTTGCTGAAAATGAGTAAAGGTCATTCTTTGATACCCCCTATAAATAAATATATTCATTGTAGTCCCAATTCGAGCCAAAATGAAGTTTTTTCGTAAGATAACCCTCGGATCATACCCTATATTGGGGGCAAATATTAGAAAATAATAAGGATGTGGTTGGAAAACCCAAAAAAGGTAGAATACCTATGAATAGAATCCACGATTGAGGCTACAAGCCCAACAAGAAAAAGAGGAGCTTTGCTAAAATACAAAATCTTGAAAAAACACATGAGCATCTAAAAAACAAGCAAAGGCTTTTCCTACAACTTCAACAAACAAAGAAAAGTAAAGTCAATGAGGAAATTGCAAATGAAAAAAAAAACATGTTTAGGTTTTTTATTAAGGGTTTGAAAAAGATAAGGGTATTGAGTAAAGAGATTTCAGGAAAGAAAAGTCAATTAGGTGTTCGATCAAAAGTATAGAGTGAAAAGAAAACCTGGAAAGATCTCTTTATCTTGAATCCTAAAAGTAAAGGACTTTGATAGCATATCATATGCACAAAAGAGGATGAAAGGGTGTAAATGAATGAAAGTGATCCCAGACCCATAAAGAACCTCAAATATCATTTGAGCCTATGAATTCCTTTTCTTTAGTAGCCATGAAATTGAGCCTTCATTACGTACATTGAAAAGTCCATTCTAATCAAGCAAGCAAGAAAGACTGATAAATACGCTCCCAAAACATAAAGAACCATTCACAAGAGTCATGATAAAATAATAGCTATTTATCTTTTTTGAAAAAATTCAAACACAAGACTTCAAACAAGTATTTGATCTCTTTTTAACCCAATAAAATGGGTCATCTCTAAAACCAATCACCATGATGAAATATCTTTCTGAAAAGACTAATACAAATTATGAGAGTTTCATGAACATTGCTATTTAACATGACTTTGAAAAATCTCAAGCTTTTAAAAAGACAATAAATCTTGTGAAATCCTTGTTAGGGAAAACACCCTAAAATAAAACCTAAACGTGTGTCACGTGTATTTGATAGAAGCACATGAAAAATAACATTGTCATAAGGCAAAGAGTTATAAATGCATTCCTAATTTGGATATTATTTGTCATCGCCTAAATACTCATAATAAGGAGATGGCTACAAAGGCAGCTCAACGCTCAAGATTTGAAAGTAACTCACATAGATTTGCTTGGGTAAACTAGAAGATGATCTAAAAAAAATGACCACCTTTAAAATTACAACCCTTAATAATCAAAAAAACAAATTGTGAATAAATAGGGGGTAATATTTCAAAAAGCATGCATTGCATATGTTTTAACCTAAACTTTGAAATAGTGTTGGTGTAGGATTCGTCAATCAAGAGGAAAAGAGGAGAAATTTTCATGAGTGAATGAAAGTTGAGAAATGATAAAGAAATCTCACCCATATGGTGTGAACAACTAAGGCCATAAGACAAAGCACTTGTTTTAAGAGTTTACCATTGGAGGGTTTTTTGTTTTTTGTTTTAGGAAAGTTTTGAAGGATTTTGATGAAAATCTTAGTTTGAATTTCAAAATAGACAGGTCGCCCGTGAAAATAGACTAACTTCAGGGAATCATGGACGCTTGCTGAAGTTCTTTTTGAATTTTAAAATGGGCAGATCGCTTGTGAAAATAAACTAGTTTTTGAATTTCAAAATGGACAGGTCACCCGTGAAAAGAGACCAATTTCAGGGAAGTATGAACGCTTGCTGAAGTTTAAAAAAGATAGGTTGCCCGTGAAAATAGACCAATTTCAGGGAAGTACAGACACTTGTTGAAGTTCTTTTTGAAAATTGGAAAAGGCAGGTCGCCCATGAAAATAAACCAACTTTTGAATTTTAAAATGGGCAAGTCGCCCATGAAAATAAACCAATTTCAGGGAAGCATGGACGCTTGTTGAATTTCTTTTTAAAAATTTAAAAAGGATATGTTGTCTGTGAAAATAGATTAGTTTTTGAATTTTAAAAGCAAAGTTTTTGGATGGGTGGATAACCCAATTAGTTGGACAAATACTTTTTCTTTACAAGCTTAATATGCAAAACTTTTGATGAAATTTTGCTTCGTAAACATTGTAAAGAGAGGGCACTTGTTGTTATCTATTTTTGACTTCATTAAAAAAAATAAGAAAAGAAGAAAAAGTATATATAAAAAAATCCAAAATACAAGAGGATACACATGAATAAAGCCCAAAAGATTGTCCAAGTTGACGGTAAAGGACCAAGATGACAAGTGAAAAGTTGAAGGACCAAAATGTACAAGGTTGACAAAATTAGCGACTCCTTGACCCCTACAACACCGCTCGCACGTGCCCATGTGGGACATGTAGTTAGAGAGAAAGAGTGATTTAAAGAGTGAAAGGAACAATATTTGGAAGAAATAGAGTAAGTAACATGGCAAACTTGGTTAATTGGTGGTGGTACAATTTTTTCATTGCTTTAATTTCGTTTACGTTGAATCTTTTTTATAAGGATTGATAATCCCCAAATTCTATGCAAGTTAGGGTTTATGTTAAAATAGTATTGGAAGAAAAGATTTGTGAATTGATAGAATTATTTTGGTTTAAATGATATAGTTAATAATGTAAACAAAAGAAAATTTCAAATATAATGTGGTTTTTCTTTCATTCCAGAGGCTATCCATGGGTAAAGAAATGATAGGGTGAAGAATTAAGTCAAATAATGTTAATACTATTTTTTTAAATTGTGTTAGTAAGAAAGATTGGTTTGGGTTGTGGTGCCTTAAAAAAATTTAAGAAAATTGTTAATAAGAATTTACCACATTGAGTTAATTTGGTTTTAATATTTTGGTTGTAATGTAAGAGAGAATA
>Ga0307511_10003920_pt1 | contig 15196 bp, 10 predicted proteins | sample 13_EM_MG_FD_200266 | JGI IMG/M metagenome (GOLD analysis project Ga0307511, IMG submission 200266) | Populus trichocarpa ectomycorrhiza microbial communities from riparian zone in the Pacific Northwest, United States - 13_EM | ecosystem: Host-associated > Plants > Roots > Unclassified | place... | reverse complement strand
ACCTCTAGAGCTCACGCTCTGCACAAAACATCGACTGAAGGTCAAATCTGCCAATTATCTCCAATTTACTCCTTTTTGCATCTTTCATCCAAAAGTGCCTTCAAAACATAAAATAAAGAATATCAAGACATTTTATATATAAAACATAGGCAAAACACTAGTTAAATATGGGTGAAACTATCGAATAATATGGTTGCATCACACACTGAGACTTTACAAAGACTAATAAGTCAATGGATGGCATTTTAAATCGTGTTTGCAGTTTATTTATTCCCCTTGATGGACAGAATTATATATACCACTCGAGAAAAACATTGGTCTAGGACCTCTCAATAATTGAATTCCATGTAAAAAAGATAAGTTTAGGGTTTATAAGATCAAATTTACATTAATCAATATAGCAAGAAGGTGATTTTAATACCAAATATATATATAAAAAATGTCTTTAATATGTTAAACATGTAAATATAATAGAAAATTAATAGGATACATATGATATGCACCTCTTGATCACGTGGCCAAGCAACCCTCGACGAAGATGATACTTCCTCAAGAAAGCTAAAAATTAGATTTGAGAAGTGTGACACAATGGAAACTTGTACCAAGGCACTAGCACTATTGAAATTGAATCAAATGACGCTACAAAGTTAGTTATATCTTCATAGGTTAGATTTAATCTGTCCCAACAAAGATGACATGTTGCATCAAGCGAAACACAAGTTTATTTCATATATCAATTGCCACCTGCTTTTCAGCATACAAAACACTTATATAATGCTCAAATAACCCTAATGGACCCCCATAAATGAGCTGATTTGAGTCCACTTACAATATTGATCTAAAAACTTAATAATAAACCAAAGACTAAGAAGAAAATAATAAAAACTAGAAATTAATATCCTAGATACGCTACAATCAAATTTGCCACCCCTAAGAAGTCCCAATTAGACTAGAAAATCTTATCTGAATGTGAAATTAATTCGCGAACGAAAAGTATAAGGATAACACCCCGAAATCAGTTGTTCTTCAATGTCATTTCAGTTCTTTAGAAAACAAAGAAAGGGAGAATATATCACCACTCACACAAAACATTGCGCCAAAAGATGTTTAGTAATCTGAAAATTCCATAGCCCTTATGATTAGTACTTAAAAAGTGCATTTTCATTAAGGTTTTATATCATCATATTGCACTTAAACTATCATTAAATTTCCTAACTTAAGCATGTTTTATAATAACAAGTCTGATAACATAAGATATCTTTAATTTATGGTAAATGCTCATTTTGAATGCAGACATATCTCACAATTTAAAGGATTGATTGATGTGTTTAACTATTGAAAGTGAAAAGACAAAGAGAAGGTTAAGCTTAAAGAAAAGATGTTGGTTCAATTCAAAATAGAACATCATTCGGTTGTTGGATCATAACTGGGGTTGTAGAACATGGATTTAAGTCTGGTTTATATGGATGGAAAGCTAAGACATAGGCCTAAAACTTTCTTGTAGCAAGAAACGAGAAGTCAGAATCTGTCCTATAGCCCAGACACTGTTCAGTGTTCAGCCCATATCTCGAGTTCTAGAAGTCCAAATGAGCTCATTCTTGTTTTATTGGAAAGTTGAGACAAATGCCAAGAACTTTCATGCAAACTATCTGTTCAAATTCTGATGTTAGCAATGATGTTTTGTTCAGACAAGAAGATAATGGTTGTCACCAAGTCAAGAGGTGGCCACCCACTCAATAATTAGTCATCAAATCAATAGTTCTGAATTTTAGCCCATAAAAGGAAGCATTTGCCATACATTTAGATATCTTGGTGTTCAGATCAAGATCTTGCTCTTACTCTCTCTCTCTTTGTATTTTGTAATGTTCAAGTTTTATTTATGTTATATCTCTTGTTTATGCTTTTTATTTCCTTTACTATACTTAGTTAACTTATATCATGTTTATGTTCTTATATTATTTATTTATGTTTTTCTTCTTCATGATGTTTAGCTAAGTTTATTTTGTCAAGGTGAAAAGGGTACACTAATGGTGTAAGAATAAGTATTATATAAACTCAACATGTACTTTAATGTTTGATATTAACATGTTTTGTATTTGTTGTCTTACTCACTCTTAATATTTTGCTTGTTAAATGGTTAATCTAGATTTGTGTAGTACAACCTGATTAGTACTTAAAAGTGCATTTTTATCAAGGTTTTATATCATCATTTTGCACTTGAAGTATCAATAACTCCTTAACTAAAGCATGTTTTATAATAACAAGTCTGATAACATAACATACCTTTAATTTATGCTAAATGTTCATCTTAAATGCAGGCCTATCACATAAATGAAAGGATTGATTGATGAGTTTAAGTACGGAAATTGTAAGGACAAAGAGAGGGCCAAACTTAGAAAAGAGATGCTGGTTCAGTTCAAACTGGAACACTGTTCGGTCATTGGGTCATATCTGGAGCTGTAGATCTTGCATTTAGGTCTTCCTTATATGGATGGAAAGCTAAGACATAGGCCTAAAACTTTCATGGAAGTCCAAGATTTAAAAAGGCCATTTTCAAGTCCAAATTGTATTAACAACGGAGAAGTCTGAATCTGTCCTGCAGCCCAGATATTGTTTAGTGTTCAGCCCATATCTCGAGTTCTAGAAGTCCAAATGACCTCAATGTTTTTTTCCTGGAAAGCTGAGACAATTTCCTAGAACTTTCATGATTTAAGTCTATTCAAATTATGACGATATCAATGACATTTTTGGCAGACAAGAAGATAAGGATTGTTACCAAGTCAAGATGTGGCCACCCACTCAACAATTAGTCAACAAATCAATAGTTCCGAATTTTGGCCTATAAAAGGAGGCATTTGCCATGGATTTAGGCATCTTGGTTTCAGATCAAGATCATGTTCTTGCTCTCTCTTTATATTTTGTAATGTTTAAGTTTTGCTTATTTAATCTCTTGCTTATGCTTTTCATTTCCTTTCCTTGTTTATTTATGTTTCTCTTTCATTATGTTTAGCTAAGTTTATCATGTGAAGGTGAAAAGGTTACACTAAAGGTGTAAGAATAAGTATAATATAAACTCAACATGGACCTTAATGTTTGATACTAACATGTTTTATATTTGTTATCTTGTTCACTTTTAATACTTTGCTTGTTAAATAGTTAATCTAGATTTATGTTGTATAACCCTTAGTACAACAAATTCTTGGCACTTTCATAGCCCAACCGTATGGTATAACCGACACATGTGCTATGAAAGGAACTTGATTTGTTAACAACATAAGTTATAATCATGAATGCCTGACAACATTTACAAGTATTAACATTATTCAAATAAAATAACTAATGTAATCATGTTAACAATTTATAATCCGATTGAAACCTCTTTTGTGTGTGGTTTCCAGTTGAGTAATAAAAAGAGTTTATACTATACTTGTTTGAAATACCATTAGTGGATCCTCTAACCTTGACAATTATTTTATCCTTATTTGATCCTTACATCAATATCACATCTCAAAGCTCTCTTTAACTTATTATTGTTGTTGTTGTTGTTATCGATAATTTATATAGTTAACCTCCATGTGGTTCGACCCCGGTCTTGCCGGATTATGTATTCTTCGACACTCCTGCACTTGGGAGAAGACATCAATCTTTTGGTCGTGTCACAACCCTTGGTACAACAAATACTTGGCACTTTCATAGTCTAGTGTATGGTATAACCGACACTTGTGCTATGAAAGGAACTTGACTTGTTGTTAACATAAGTTATCACCATAAATACCTGACCACATTTACAAGTATTGACATCACACAAATAAGATAATTAATATAATCATGTTAATAATTTATAATCCGATTGGAACCTCCTTTGTGTGTGGTTTTCCAGTTGAGTAATAAAAAGAGTTTATACTATACTTATTTGAAATACCATCTGTGGATCCTCTAACCTTGACAATTATTTTATCCTTGTTTAATCCTTACATCAATATCACATCTCAAAAGTTCTCTTCAACTCCTTTTTATTTGTTGTCTATAATTTTATATCGTTCACCTCCCTATGGTTCGACCCCGTTCTTGCCAGGTTATTTATTACTTCGACACTCCTGCACTTGGGATGAGACATCAATTTTTTGATCGTGTCAAGTTTTTAGCGCCGTTGCCGGGGAGGTAAGTTACTGTATAAATTTTATATTTTATTTTATTTTTATTTTCACTTTTATTGTTTTTCTAATCTCTTTTGTTTTCTTTTTCTTTCCTTTTTGCACTTGCATGAGAGTTTGGTTACACACATTAAGTGGTAGACTTTGTAGGAAATCTTCATCCTCTTCAAGAAATATAGCCGAAGAAGATAACCAGTCGCTTCATAATGAGAATAATCGAGTTAGAACACTTAGAGACCACATGAATCCAACAAGAACAAGTGCGCCCTCATGTATAGTTTTCCCTCCTGATGCATCTCACTTTAATTTTAAGCCAAACATTATTCAACTTTTACCTTCTTTTCATGGCTTAGATCTAGAAAATCCATGCATTTGAGAGAATTTGAAGAAGTTTGTAACACTTATTATTCAACTTGTCCTCATCATGGTTTTGAAACATGGAGATTGGTTTCATATTTCTATGAAGGGTTAACACCTAAAGATAGGCAAATGGTGGAATTAATGTGTAATGAGACTTTTGAAGATAAAAACCCTGATGAAGCAATGGAATACATGGACTTGTTAGCTGAAAATGCTCAGAATTGGGACACTACAGGTACTTATGAGGCACCGGGTAAAACTCAACCTCATACATCTAGTGGAGATATGTATAACCTTAGGGAAAGATCATAACCTCCAAGCCAAAAGCGCCTAGAGGAATAGTTGAAGATGTGTTAGTATAAGTTGATAAATTCATTTATCCTATGGATTTTATTGTTTTAGATACACAACCTGTTGAAAACGTAATTCAATTCCAGTTATTTAGGACGTCCATTTCTTGTAACTTCTAATGCATTGATTAATTGTAGGAATGGAGTGATGAAGTTATCTTTTGAAAACATGGCATTGGAGATGAATATTTTTAACATTTGCAAGCAACCTGGAGATGATAATGATTTACAAGAAGTAGACTTTATTGAAAATTTAGTTTATGATCAATTTGAAAATACTTCCAGTGAAATTGAGTTAAATGAATCAGAAGATTTGCAAATGGTTTATTTTCAGGAAGAATCAAAGGCAAGTAGTTGGAGATAAAAAATTGAGGAATTGCCACCACGATCGATTGAGTCCATACCTTCAAGTGTTCAACCACCAAAATCTGATTTGAAGCCGTTACCATTCAATCTCAAATACTCATTTTTGGGAGAAAATGAAACTTTTCCGGTAATAATTTCTTCCAAACTTAATGCACATCAAGAAGGTAATTTATTACAAACTCTAAAAATGAACAAAAATGCATTAGGATGGACCATAGCTGACATAAAAGGAATTAGTCCTTTGATTTGCACATATAATTTATTTGGAGAAAAACTAAACCCTCTAGAGAAATGCAACGAAGGCTTAATCCTAATATGAAAGAAGTAGTGAGGAATGAAGTCATTAAGCTTCTAGATAATGAAATCATTTATCTTACTCAAGTTGTACCTAAAAAGTCTGGAGGCACTGTGATAACAAATGAGAAAAATGAGTTAATTCCAACTAGGACTATTACTGGTTAACGCGTGTGCATTGACTATAGAAAACTTAATTTAATGACAAGAAAATATCATTTTCCTTTACCTTCCATGGATCAAATCCTAGAAAGAGTTGCAGGTCATGAATTTTATTGTTTCTTAGATGGCTATTCAGGTTACAACCAAATTGAAATTGCATTTGAAGATTAAGAGAAAACTACCTTCACATGTTCATTCGAAGGATGCCTTTTGGATTATGTAATACACCAACCACGTTTCAAAGATGCATGCTTAACATATTTAGTGATATGGTTGAATGTTTTCTTGAGATTTTTATGGATGATTTTTCTGTTTTTGGTGATTCATTTGATGATTGTTTAACTAACTTGGAAAAGGTTTTGAACAGGCGTGAAGAGAAGAATCTTGTGCTGAATTGGAAAAAATATCATTTTATGGTAACAAACGACATTGTACTTGGTCACATTGTTTCATCAACAGGAATTGAGGTTCACAAATCTAAAATCTAGTTAGTTGCCAACTTGCCAATACCAAAATCTGTTAAAGATGTTAGATCATTCTTAGGACATGCTAGTTTTTATAGAAGGTTCATCAAAGATTTTAGTGTAATATCTAAGTCATTGTGTAACCTTCTAACAAAGGATAATGTTTTTGAATGGAGTGAACATTGTGAAGAAGTCTTTGTTAAACTTAAAAACTTGCTTACTTCTGCTCCTGTCATTCAACCTCCTAATTGGTCATTACCTTTTGAAATAATGTGTGATGCTTATGATTATGTTGTGGGTGTTGTTTTAGGACAAAGAAAAGATAAGAAACCTTATGTAATTTACTATACAAGTAAGACTTTAAATAATGCTCAAATGAATTACACCACCACTGAAAAAGAATTACTTGCAGTAGTATTTGCATGTGAAAAATTCAGGTCTTATCTTGTTGGCGTACCTGTTGTTGTTTTTAGTGATCATGTAGCATTGAAATATCTTCTTTCTAAGAAAGATTCTAAAGCTAGATTGGTGCGGTGGATTTTGTTACTTCAAGAATTTGATATCACAATCAAGGACAGGAAAGGCACCAAAAATATTGTCGCGGATCATTTCTCAAGATTGACAATAGATTCCACATCTGACACCATACAAATCAATGATTACTTTCCAGATGAATCCTTACTTTCTATTTCTACGTACCTTGGTTTGCTAATATTGTCAATTTTCTTGCAACAGGATATTTGCCAGCTCATTGGAATACCCAAGACAAAAGAAAGTTTTTGAAGTGAAGAACTTTTATTGGGATGACTCTTACTTGTTCAAATATTGTTCTAATCAAATATTTCAAAGATGCATTCCCGACAATGAGGTAAGTAGTGTCATTAAATTTTGTCATTCTGAGGCACGTGGGGGTCATTTCTCATAAAAAAAGACGACTGCAAAAATCCTACAATGTGAATTTTATTGGCCCACCATGTTCAAGAACACGCATGCATTATGCAAAACCTATGAAAATTATCAAAAGTTAGGATCTATTTCAAAACGTCACATGATGCCTTTAAATCCTATTCTTGTGATTGATATCTTTGACTGTTGGGATATAGATTTCATGGGTCCATTTCCTCCATCATTTGGTTTTGTGTACATATTAGTCGTAGTGGATTATGCTTCAAAATGGATAGAGGCAATTCCAAGTTGAAACAATGATCATAAAACAATAATCAAGTTTTTGAAAGAAAATATTTTGAGTCGGTTTGGAATCCCTCGGGCCATGATAAGTGATGGTGGAACATATTTTTGCAACAAGCCATTTGAATCTTTAATGAAGAAATATGGAATCACACACAAAGTTGCCACCCCTTATCACCCTCAGACAAGTGGACAAGTAGAACTTGCTAATTTGAATGGTATCTATAAACCGTGAAGATAAAATACAATTCATTAAGAATGGCCTGAGTAAGAAGTCTTTAGATAATCTTCTATTAACTCTTGAGACGCATCCTAGTGGAGATTAACATCATGCAATTCATGATTTATGGCCCCATTTTCATAAAGAACATGATCGACTTAGTCTTGGGAATCTGACTAAAAAAGACCTTGTTTGTCAGTTTTTAAGAAAACTAGATGAGAAGCTTATCCCCGACCCATAGGGGGCGTTTCAGCCATTCTAAGATGTAAAACCAAGGAAGATGTGAGCCTCAATCACAACTACTTGTACATACACATGTTCTAGAGAGAGAGAGAGAGAGAGAGAGACTCCAACTGGCCTACATATAGGTGATATGATTGCATTTTCCATTTTCTCATCTGTAAAATCTTCTCTTCCTTCCCTTCATTTCTACTCAACTCATGCATTCAACAGATATAGAAGTGTGTATAAATTGCAACTTATTCAAGTCATCAAATAAGAAATATTTGTGTTTCTTGTGGATCCAGTCCTGGGAAAGAAAATGAGTTTTTAGAATCAGCAAATCTTCTTGGTCGGGTAGCTGAGAGAAAGATTCATTTAGTGTATGGGGGAGGCAGCCTTGGGTTAATGGGGAGTGTGTCAACAACTGCATTTTTAGGAAGCAGTCAAGTTTTGGGTATCGTTCCAAAAGCTTTAGCCAAAGTGGATATCATCGGAAAAACAGTTTCACCAAAAACCTATAGGTTTGCTCAATGTTAATGGTTTTTATGATAATTTGTTGTCTTTTCTTGATCATGCTGTGGAACAGAATTTTCTAACATCTTCGGAACGATAAATCATAATCTCTACTGCTACTGCTGAACAACTGTTTGATCAACTACAATCTTTCATCCCTGTAATTGATTCTTTCATGATCGAATAGACTGGTCAAATAGGAAAAGCCGTAAAAAGCTTAGATTGGATTTGAGCCTTAGTTTGTAAGAACTTGTGTCTTTTGGTTTTATTAATAGCATAATATTTTCTGTTTCGCTAATTTCTTCAGTGTGTGTCAGGTTTGTCAATAGTTGTTGCTTCAGGTGATGTCTTCTATACTCTACTTTTCCACCTTAGAACATTGAAGACAATATTTCATTTTGGTTGGGGGGAGGGGTGTAGTCGTAAGTTAAAAAAAAATTAAATTTTTGTTGTTATTAAAACCATTTGACAAAACTGTTATTATTAAGATGACAGAGTAAGGAGGAATTTTATTGACTCTTGAGACGCATCTTAGTAATTATTCAAGAACAAGGTTATATCACATACTGCTTATGGAATATTCAAATTTACAAACTCTCACATTATTATCACTTGATTCTACTCATATACTTATCTAACAAGTATTTATAAATCATCAATTTCACACACACATTTTAACACATGTTTGTGGGTTTGCACATTGGATCATTACATTAATTTTGTTTTTTTTTTGTTAAAGGTAACAATTAAGATACAATTTGTAAAAAAAATGATAATAAATATAATATTGATGATAATAAAAACGTAGATAAGTTTGGTTTCGTAGCCTTCCTAACCTAACCAATTAAGCCCGAAGGGGTGTTTTAACACCTAATACCCTAAAGTCAACCGACTTGGGAGCTATTAGCCCAGTACTTGTTACATGGGTTCAGGAGAAAAGCTTAAGGGAACCAAACAATGCACTATACGTATCAGTATCTGCAACCCGAGTTATTGAGCTCGTAGGGGTGTCTCAACATCTAATGCCCTAACACCAACTGGTCTGTGAGTCATTAACCTAAAGCTCGTTACATGGGTTAAAGATGCATTATGTTTTAAGTTATATGTATATATATATATATATTAAAAAAAAAGATAATAATCACAACCCAAGGAAGTTAATCTTAAAAAAATGTTAGAACAAAATTGTGTTTTCATCCAAGTAAAGCCCCATAACTATGTGTTGATATATTGAGAAGACATATAAATCTAATGAGAGTTTGTTTATTTGAATAGATCAATGGAAGTTAAATGATGAATGCCTTGTTTTTGGATTGTTTTTCTACTTTAACGCTTTAATTACTAGGGACCAGTAATAAGCTAGTTAGGGGGTATGATTAGTACTTAAAAAGTGCATTTTCCTTAAGGTTTTATATCATCATATTGCACTTAAAGTATCATTAAATTCCCAAACTTAAGCATGTTTTATAATAACAAGTATGATAGCATAAGATATTTTTAATTTATGGTAAATGCTCTTTTTGAATGCATGCATATCTCATAATTTAAAGGATTGATTGACGTGTTTAACTAAGCTTAAAGAAGAGATGTTGGTTCAATTCAAACCGGAACATCATTCGATTATTGGATCATAACTGGAGCTGTAGAACATAGATTTAGGTCTGGTTTATATGGATGGAAAGCTAAGACATAGGCCTAAAACTTTCTTGTAGCAACAAAAGAGAAGTCGGAATCTGTCATGTAACCCAGAAACCTTTCAGTGTTCAACTCATATCTCGAGTTCTAGAAGTCCAAATGAGCTCATTCTTGTTTTGTTGGAAAGCTGAGACAAATGCCTAGAACTTTTATGAAGACTATATGTTCAAATTCTGATGTTAGCAATGACACTTTTCATTTCCTTTACTATACTTAGTTAACTTATATCATGTTTATGTTCTTATATTGTTTATTTATGTTTTTGTTCTTAATGATGTTTACCTAAGTTTATTTTATCAAGGTGAAAAGAATACATTAATGGTGTAAGAATAAGTATAATATAAACTCAACATGGACTTTAATGTTTGATACTAACATGTTTTGTAATTTTTATCTTACTCACTCTTAATACCTTGCTTGTTAAATGGTTAATCTAGATTTGTGTTGTACAACCCTTGGTACAACAAATACTTAGCACTTTCATAGCATACTGTATGGTATAACCGACACCTGTGCTATGAAAGAAACTTGATTTGTTGTTAATATAAGTTATCACCATGAATACCTGACCACGTTTACAAGTATTGGAATTACTTAAATAAGATAATTAATATAATCATGTTAATAATTTATAATCCGATTGGAACCTCCTTTGTGTGTGGTTTTCTAGTTGAGTAATAAAAAGAGTTTATACTATACTTATTTGAAATACCGTTAATGGATCCTTTAACCTTGACAATTATTTTATCCTTGTTTAATCCTTACATCAATATCACATCTCAAAAGTTCTCTTCAACTCCTTTTCATTTGCTGTCCATAATTTTATATAGTTCACCTCCCTGTTGTTCGACCCCGGTCTTGCCGGGTTATTTATTACTTCGACACTCCTGCACTTGGGATAAGACACCAAGCTTTTCATCGTGTCACCTTACATGTTTGATTATTACTTAATTTATACCGACTCTAAACTGAAATAAACCCTAATAGACCAAAAATCCAAAACTGAAATAACAAAAATCCCAAATAGACTAGGAAATCTGATCTGAATATGAAATTAATTCGGAAGTCTTCTTGCCTTGTTGTACTTGGTTTTATTATTTTGCATTGATAATTAATGAAGAAAACCACACTCTTTTATACTTTCCAATTTAGTTTCCTTTCTAGAAACCAAAATTTCATTAAATACCACTAATCATTCTTTCTTTGTGTAGCTAGGATGAATAAGGAATCCTTGTAAGAAAAGGATTCTGAAACATTAATGAATCCTTGCCACTTGGAAACTATGTTGCAACCCATTAAAGATCCTTGTAGAACTAGAAGATTACCAAAGCAAGCTACCACATCCTTGTAGGAAAAGGATCCTTGCCAAATAGAAACTCCACAAGTCAAAAGGTAGCAAATAACAAAATTCATAAAACTTGTTTGACCTATATCGCAAATCCTTCCCAAACTTCGATTCATCTAAACGTTTATCCCAACATAGAACAATGCCTTTGGAATTGTTTGGTAAAGATTTAGCTTGATCCAACAGTTGGATTTGAAGTTATGCTCAATAACGTAAAACGGGACGGTAGGAAATTTTATGTAAAAGTTTGAATCTGACCTTACTTTGATTGTACCATTCCCTCTCTCTTCAAGATGATTCATCCTCAAACCACAAACAGGTTTGATGGACAACTCCTTAGCCTCTTGCGAAGCCTTTGGAGTTCTTTTCTTGCACGCACTTACCTGCAACAACATTGTATAAATGTAGTAGCCGGTAATAATTTCAAATATGCACGCGTTGCCTTCCACTTATGTACATATTTTTGAATGATAACAACTGCTGCCCTCTTTCGTTTTTTATCCTTTTATAGCTGAACTAAAGCTCTTTATTCTTCACGTTCTTTATTTGTTTCTTTATAAACCTTTGCAAGTCGTTCAACCTTGCGCTCCTTATCATAAAAGAACTATGATCATAAATATTTGAAACTCCTAACTCATCCTTTTCAAGTCTGTCACACACATTCCCCTTCACGAAATTCATTCTTTCCATCGTCATTGTCATGGTTTGATTAGCTTGGATTTCCTTGTTTCACTTGGACAAATAAGAAAACAAATTTTCTCTTTTATTGCTGATTTAATTACTTTTTTTTTGGTAAGTTGACGTTTGACATAAAAGAAGAAGATACAAAGATTATAAGGACATACCCCAGATTTACAATGGGATCAGAAACATAAAACAACAAATGGCTACACGCTAGCCACAGAACAAAAAACTGAGACCTAACTAAACTTGTTAGGGACACCAATACAACCAGCTATATATCAAATACGAAAACAAATTTCCTCTTTTATTACTGATTTAATTACTTTCCTTCCTAGGTTAGGAAAAACATTAAATAATCTTCCCTTCTTTAAGAACAAGATCTGGCCAACTTCCTTACTTAATTAGGAGAATAAATTGTTGACTTTCTATCCTTGTAAAAATAGGAAAAAACAAGCCTAACAAGGCTGGTATGGTGTCGGACACATCAGCCCCTTATTACACACAAATTGGGCTCTTCTTGGACCTGAACTAGATGACCTTCATGCTCCTTAAATGTCCCAAGCCCCTCTACGTCCATTTTGCTCCATATGTTCTGAACAAGCACATTCGATACTTCTTTAAGCTTCTTTGCCCTAGCTCTTCTGATTGGCCCAATTGGCACCTCCAATGGGTCGTTGGCATGATTCGCATCAGTTGAACTAAAAACAGACTCATTTCTGATAAATTAAGTCCGAATCTAGAACCTACGGTCAACGATGTCCAATTGACCTGATACAATCCGGGCAATGAAAAAACAATTAAATTCGGATTCTGACGTAAAATGCACAACTGTCCAGTTTCACGGCAACAATCATAATTCTCAATCCGACCGGTAGACGGGGCTGTAATTTTTCAAGAGCTATTTAAACTCATGTAACCAAAATTTTGGCAGCTTGCATGATTATTACTTCTGAATTTTTCAATTTTAACCAGTGAGAGTGTTTCTTGCATTCTTCAGTTCTTGAACGAACTGAATCTGACTTATCGAAGATTAACTGGCTTCGTGGCGTCATTCTACTCATTGTGTTGGTGCCTTGGGGCAGGTTTCCATTGTGTCACACTCCTGTCAGACCTATTTCGGCTTTCCGGGATCAGATCTCAATCTTGATTATGGGTTGCGTGACCACATGATCACGAGGTTCGCATCAGTTGCATGAACATTTTTATTCACCTAAAATTAAAAAAGATGTGTAACGTATATGTGATAAATGCATAACTTGTAGGAAAGCAAAGTCCAGGACTCAACCACAAGGCTTGTATATATCCCTTTGCATGTACCCAAGGATCCATGAGTAGACATTACGATGGACTTCTCTTAAACACCTAGGTCAAAAAGGGGTAGGGAATTTGATACAATCCAGGCAAGGTCAAATTTGGATTTTGATGTAAAATGTGCAACTATTTAGTTTTACGGCAACAGTCATAATTCTCAATCTGACCGTTTATCGGGCTGAAATTTCACGTGGAGTCTCCTAACATGTTTTCCTACGTTGGGTTAAAATCTCAAGTCAATCGGAGTTTGGAAAGGCATCGCAGTACGGGTCAACAGAGGTTGTACGAATTTTGTTATTTACTTCTTTTTGACTTGTGGACTTCCTATTTGGCTAGGATTATTTTCCTAAAAGGATGTGGCAGCTTATTTTGGGAATCTACTAATTCTCCAAAGATTTTTAATGGGCTGCAACATAGTTTCCAAGTGTGGTAAGGATTCATAAATGTTTCATAATCATTTTCTTACAAGGATTACTTATTCATCCTACATACAACAAGGAAAGAGGACTTCATAATTTATTCTACCTTCATATCAAATTTCCTAGTCTATTTGGGACTTCTTCATGGTGACAAATCTGATTCTAGCATATAATCTAATACGATCCAGGCAAGGTCAAATTCGGATTTTTATGTAAAATGTGCAACTATCCAGTTTTACGGCAACAATCATAATTCTCAATCCGACCGTTGGATCGAGCTGACATTTTACGTGGAGTCTGCTGACATACTTTCCTACCTTGGGTTAAACTTTCAGGTCAATCAGAGTTCGGGAAGGCATCTAAATACGGGTCAACAGAGGCTGTATGAATTTTGTTATTTACCTTGGCTAGGATTCTTTTCCTAAAAGGATGTGGCAGCTTATTTTGGAAATCTCCTAATTCTACAAAGATGTTTAATGGGCTGCAACATATTTCATGTGTTGTAAGGATTCATAAATGTTTCAAAATCCTTTTCTTATAAGGATTCCTTATTCATCCTAGCTACAAAAAGGAAAAAAGACTTCAGAATAAATTCTACCTTCAGATCAGATTTCCTAGTCTATTTGGGACTTCTTAATGGTGACAAATCTGATTCTAGCATATTTAGGATGGTAATTTTCGGATTTTTATTGTGTTTTATTATTATCTTCTTAGTCTTTGGGTTATTTATTACTTCAGATTTCAATTTGATGTTCAATCCCCCTTAATGGTGGTAATCCATTAGGGATGTCTTCAGGGAATACATCATCAAACTCCTGCATCAAAGAAACAGCCACACTAGGAATAGCAGAATTAAGATCGTTAGTGTTAAAATAAGCCTCCTTATACACAAGTAAGATCACCGGCTTATGACTGAAAAACGCAGATCTTATTTCAGCTCTTTTAGCATAAAAATTAGGTTGTTTCTTTAATTTTTCCACACTATTATCATCACACAAGCTTACTTTCTTCACTCCTCTATTTTTACCTCCACTCACAACCGGTTTAATTAATGATTTAGGTTTAGCCGAATCTGATGGTCTTCTCTCATCATTGTTCACACGTGAATTTTCACTCTTCCCATCCTCACATTGCATTTTTAATTTCATTTGATCATCATACACTTGTTTTGGAGAAAGAAGTACAAGAGTGATCGTTTTACCATCCCTTACTGATGCGGATCAGCCCAACACCAAGCGTAATCATGCCAACGACCCACTGGAGGTGCCAATTGGGCCAATCACAAGAGCTAGGGCAAAGAAACTTAAAGAAGCATTGAATGAGCTTGTTCAGAACTTATGGAGCAAGATGGACCTAGAGGGGCTTGGGACATTTAAGGAGCATGATGGACAGCCTTTAATTCATCTAGTTCAGGTCCAAGAAGAGCCCAATTCGTGTGGAACAAGGGGT
>Ga0307511_10003919_pt1 | contig 15202 bp, 14 predicted proteins | sample 13_EM_MG_FD_200266 | JGI IMG/M metagenome (GOLD analysis project Ga0307511, IMG submission 200266) | Populus trichocarpa ectomycorrhiza microbial communities from riparian zone in the Pacific Northwest, United States - 13_EM | ecosystem: Host-associated > Plants > Roots > Unclassified | place... | reverse complement strand
CCTGCCGCTGGCCCAGGCGCTGCACAACTAGAACCCCAGCCAGCGCAGCAGTTCCTCGGTGTGCTGCCCCAACGCCGGCACCGCGCCCATCTCCGCTTCCCGGCCGCGGAAGGTGGCCGGGGGCAGCAGGGCCCGGACGTCGCCGCCGGGCGTGGACACGGTGCGCCAGCGGTCGCGTTCGCGGAGCTGGGGGTGCGCGGCGAACTCGGCGACGGTGCGCTGCTGGGCGAAGGCTATGCGGGCGGAGTCGAGACGGGCCACCAGTTCCGTACCGGTGAGGCCGCCGAGGACCGAGTCGATGACGGCGTCCAGCTCCGAGCGATGGGCGAGGCGGGCGGAGTTGGAGTCGAACCGCGCGTCGGCGGCGACATGGGGCATCAGGAGCACGGTGGCGCAGAACGCCTGCCACTCCCGCTCGTTCTGGATGCCTAGCTGGATGACGGTGCCGTCGCCGGCGCGATAGGCGCCGTAGGGGGCGATGGTGGCGTGGTGGACGCCGCTGCGGACCGGGGAGGAGCCGCCGTAGGTGGTGTAGTAGAAGGGAAATCCCATCCACTCGCCGAGGGCCTCCAGCATGGAGACCTCGACCGCGCTGCCCCGGCCGGTGCGCTCCCGGTCGTACAGGGCGGTGAGAATGCCGCTGTAGGCGTACATTCCGGCGGCGATGTCGGCGGCGGCGATGCCGGCCTTGGCCGGCTCCGCGGGCGAGCCGGTGATCGAGATCAGCCCGGCCTCGCTCTGGATGAGCAGGTCGTAGGCCTTGCGGTCACGGTAGGGGCCGTCCGGCCCGTAGCCCGAGATGTCGCAGGTGATCAGCCGCGGATGGGTCTGTGCGAGAGGGCCGAGGCCGAGCCGGTCGACGGCCCCGGGCGCGAGGTTCTGCACGAACACGTCGGCCCGGTCGATGAGGGCCCGCAGCACCCGGGTGTCCGCCTTCACGTCCAGCTCGACGCTTTCCTTGCCGCGGTTGAGCCACACGAAGTGGCTGGACTGACCGTGCACGGCCCGGTCGTAGCCGCGGGCGAAGTCGCCGACGCCGGGCCGCTCGACCTTGATGACCCGGGCCCCGAGATCGGCCAGCTGGCGGGTGGCGAACGGCGCGGCCACGGCCTGCTCCAAGGCGACGACAAGCACGCCGGACAGCGGTCCTGGCATTCGGGGTCCTGACATTCGGTACCTCCTTGTGCTGGCAATAATGGACCGGTGACGCGAATTCTGATCATCGGCGGGGGCATCGCGGGCACGGCGGCGGCGCTGGCCGCGCACCAGGCGGGTGTCGCCGTGACGGTGTTCGAGGCCCATCCGGACAGCGGCGCCGACATCGGAGCGTTCCTCACCCTGGCCAGCAACGGCATGCTGGCCCTGGCCCAGCTCGACGCCGCCGAGGCCGTGGCCCGGGTCGGCTTCCCGCTGACCACCATGCGGGTCACGGCAAATACCGGCGATGTGCTGGCCGTCACACCGATCGGCGAGCAGGGCGACCCGCTCAAGCACTACCGGTGCATCGGCCGCGCCGAGCTGGGCGCGGCACTGCGCGCCGAGGCGGAACGGCGCGGCATCGAGATCGTGCACGGCAAGCGGCTGGCCGCGGTCGACGACTGCACCGCGACCTTCGCGGACGGCGGCACGGCCACCGGTGACCTGATCGTCGGCGCGGACGGCCTGAACTCCACGGTCCGCGGGCTGATCGCCCCGACCAGCCCCTGCTACGCCGGGCAGCGCGTCTTCTACGGCTACACCAACGACGCCAAGCCCGACCACGAGCCGGCCCGGATGGAGATGGTCCGCGGCAGCGGCACCGCCATGGGCTACGCCGTGTCGCCGGCCGGGGAAGTGAACTGGTTCTGCCGCGTGCCGGAGCCGGAGCTGTCGGTCGCGGAGATCGCCGCCGGCTCGCCCGCCCAGTGGCGGGAGTCCCTGCTGCCCCTGGTCCGCCCGGACGCGACGCCCGCGGTGGACATCATCGCCGCCACCACCGACCGGCTGATGGTCACCAACGCCTGCGACCTGCCCGAGGGCATGCCCTGGCGGGCCGGCCGGATGCTGCTGGTCGGCGACGCCGCCCACGCCGCCTCCCCGGCGACCGGCCAGGGCGCCTCGATGGCCATCGAGGACGCCGTCGTGCTGGGCAAGGTCCTGCGCGACCTGGGTGTGACGGCCGAGGCCCTCGACGCCTACGAGGCGCTGCGCCGCCCCCGGGTGGAGCGGAACATCGCCACCAGCGCCAAGTTCACCGCCGCCCGGACGCCCAGCCAGACCCCGCCGCAGGCCCGCCCCGTGCCCTCCGCGGACGCCGAGCTCATGGCCCAGCTGGACTGGTCCCGGCCGATCACGGAGTCGCTCTGAGCTCGCTGGCCTGAGGTGGCCGGCCGGGTGCGGGAGATTCTCGCGGCGTGGGACCGCCGGCACGCCTAGGTATCTGGCGGACGCAGGGGCAGCTCCTGTGGCCTGTGGGGCTCGACCGTTACGCTGTCCGGTCTGCCCACGGGGTAGGGTCGGGGACGGGGTGCGGGAGAGGACGCAGTTGCGCTGCGAGACGTGTGGTGCCGAGCTGCCGCCGCGCGGTGACGGGCCGGGGCGGCCCGCACGGTTCTGCTCGCGTGCCTGCCGTCAGCGCGCCTACCGCCAGCGCAGCGGCGACCAGCAGCCGGAGCCCGCTGACGACCAGGAGGAGCCTGCCGGCCAGCAGCCGACGGCGACGCGCCTGCCGGCCAGCCGGGACGCGTTCATCGGGCGGGTCCAGGAGCTGACCGACATCGGCGGGCTGCTGCGCCGGGCCCGCCTGGTGAGCCTGGTCGGCACGGGCGGCGCCGGCAAGACGCGGCTGGCCAACGAGTACGCGGCCCGGGCGGCGGCGGCCTACCCGGACGGCGTGTGGATCGTCGAGCTGGCCCCGCTGACCAGCGAGCACCTGCTGGCGCAAACGATCGCGTCCGCGCTGGGGGTGCGCGAGCAGGGCGACGAGGACACCGTGGAGACGGTCATCGGCGCGCTGCAGGACAAGCGAGCGCTGCTCGTGATCGACAACTGCGAGCATCTGGTGGACGCGAGCGCGTCGCTCGCCGACGCGCTGCTGAGCGGCTGCCCGCAGCTGCGGGTGCTGGTCACCAGCCGGGAATCCCTTGACCTGCCGGGGGAAGCGGTGCTCCGGGTCGGCCACCTCACGCTGCCGGACGAGAGCGCTACGCTGCGATCCGACGCCCTGCAGCTGTTCGTGGAGCGGGCGAAGCTGTTACGGCCGGATTTTGAGCTGACGGAGGCGAACCGGCCCGTCGTCGCGGAGATCTGCGTGCGGCTGGACGGCATGCCGCTGGCGATCGAGCTGGCCGCGCGCTGGGTGCGGGTGCTGTCGGTCGAGGACATCCTGGCCCGCCTCGACGACCGGTTCGAGCTGCTGTCGCGTGGCCCGCGCACGGCCGCGACCCGGCACCGCGACCTGCGGGCGACCATCGAGTGGAGCTACGAGCTGCTCGACGACACGGAACGGGCGGCGTTGCGCCGGCTTTCGGTGCTGTCCGGTGACTTCAGCCTCGACTCGGCCAGCGCGGTCTGCGGCCTGAGCCCGCAGCGCACCCTGCGGCTGCTGGCCGACCTGGACGCCAAGTCGCTGGTCGTGGCGGTGCCCGGGGTGGTGCAGCGGTTCCGGCAGCTGGAGTCGATCCGCCTGTACGCGCGGGAGAAGCTGGTCGAGGCCGGCGAGGTCGACGACACCACGCAGCGGCTGGTGGGCTGGCTGACCACGCTCGCCGAGTCGCACTACGTGCGCCAGATGCTCTACACCGTGGACGACACCCCGCGGGCCGACGACGAGCGGGACAACCTGCTGCCGGCGGTGGAGTGGGCCACGGCCCGCCGGGACGAGCGCCTGACGGTGCTGGCCGCCGCGCTCGGTGGGGCCTGGCGGCGTGAAGGGCACACGGTCCAGATCCGCAAGCTGCTCGAGGCGGCGCTGACGGTGACCGCGGCCGACAACCCGTACCGCAGCCTCGCGCTGCTGGAGCTGGGCTGGTTCAACGTCGGCTCGGGCGATTTCGAACGGGCCCGCGAGCTCGCGACCGACGCGATGGCGCTGGAGGAGGCGCGCGACCGACCGGTGGTGCTGGGCCGCAGCCTCACCCTGCTCAGCCTGATCCACCAGGCCGTCGGCGACTCGGAGCGCAGCACGCGGTGCGCCGAACGCTGCGTGGAGCTGATGCGGCGGCTGGGCCGGCCGCTGGACACCGCGGTCAGCCTGCACAACCTCGGCTACGCCGCGCTGGCCGGCGGTGACCTGGCCCGGGCGGCCGAGCTGCTGGAGGAGAGCCTGCCGGTCTACCTGGAGCTCGCGGATCCGGTGAAGCGGATGGAGGTCCTGCACTCGGCCGGCGCGATCGCCTTGGAGCGAGGGGACATCGAGCGGGCCGACGACTACTTCTGGCGCAGCCTGGAGGCCTGTCCGGAGGCCAGCGAGCCGTCCACGTACACGGTGGAGGGGCTGGCGATCGTCGCCGCGCACACCGGCGAGCCGAAGCGGGCCCTGTTGCTGGGCACCGCGGTGGCCACGCAGCTGCGCAAGTGGCGGATCCGCCGGGAACCGTTCTGGGAACGGCATGTGGACACCGCGATGGCCATCGCCCGGGCGGCGTTGAGCGCGCAGGCGGCGCGGGAGGCCACCGAGGCCGGCGAGCGGATGACCCTGGTGCGGGCGATCGCCTACTCGCTGCGCGAACCGGTGGCGGACAACGACGACTCGCCGCTGTCGCAGCGGGAGATGGACGTGGCCATGCTGACCGCGGAGGGGCTGACCAACCGGGAGATCGCGGTCCGGCTGTCGATCTCCGAGCGGACCGTGGAGACGCATCTGCTGCACATCCGCACCAAGTTGGACCTGCGCACTCGCGCCCAGGTGGCGGCGTGGGCGGTCGAGCAGGGCCGGGTTTCGTCACGCCGCTGAGCGCTGTGGGTTTCCCCGATGTCCGCGGCCGGCAGATGGTTGAGGCTTGAACCATGGCGAGGGGTGAAAAGGTCGTCCGGGCGTTGTACCAGCAGCACGGGGGCGCGTTGCTGGCGTACGCCATGCGGCTGACCGGCGGTCGCCAGGCCTGGGCGGAGGACGTGGTCACGCAGACCCTGGTCCGTGCGGCCAAGGCCCGCGACCTGGGCAAAGGGGTGCAGACCCGGCTGTGGCTGTTCCGGACCGTGCAGGACCTGGTGGGCGAGGGCACCGACAGCGTGGTGCCGGCCGAGCAGCGGCGCCAGCTCGCCGTGGCCGACGCCCTGTTCGCGCTGCCGCCCCGACACCGTGACGTTTTGGTCGCGTCAGGGGCCGGGACGGCCGCACCGAAGGCCGCCTTCGCCGCGCTGCACGCGTTCAAGGACGCCCTCGCGGCTCGCGGCGTGACGAAATCAGGTCTCGACGATCTGCTTGCCGAGCGGCAGCAGTGACACCGGGATCATCTTGAAGTTGGCCACCCCGAGCGGGATGCCGATGATCGTGACGCATTGCAGGAAGCCGGTGAACAGATGCCCGAGTGCCAGCCACCAGCCCGCCACCACCAGCCACACGATGTTGCCGAGCACCGCGCCCGCGCCGGCGGTGGGCTTGTCGACCAGGGTCCGGCCGAACGGCCACAGCACGTAGTTCGCCATCCGGAACGAGGCGATGCCGAACGGGATCGTGATGATCAGCACGCAGCAGATCACGCCGGCCAAGGCGTAGCCCAGGGCCATCCAGAAGCCGGACAGCACCAGCCAGATCAGGTTCAGCAAGGTCTTCATGCCTCCATCGTGCCCGGCCGGCGCCGTCGGTGGCGACGAGTTCGCCGAGGTCCAGGGACAATTCAGGGTCGGCATCAGGGTGTGACCGGGTCAGTGGGCGAGCAGCTGGTCGAAAAACGACCGGTAGCCGCGCAGGGCCAGGCGCAGATCCTCGGTCTCGGCGTCCGTCCCCTCCCGCCACTGGTCCTCCAGCACCCGCTTGCGCTGGCTGAAGGCTGAGGCCAGTTCCTGCATCAGCTCGGCCACCAGCAGGTCCGCGTCCTGCACGGCGTTTTTCGGGTCGTCGACGAACCCGGACTGGACCTCGCGCCAGCGCGCCCGGAAGCGGTCCGTGTCGGCCTCGTCGAACAGCAGGTCCGCGGGGCTGTCCCCGGTCTCGCGCGGCGCGGCCTGACCGGCCGCGGTGGTGTCGGCCGGCCGTGCCGTCTCGTCGACGGCAACCGGCGCCGAGTCGATGGCGCCCGGCTCGGGGCGTTCCTCGACGGCGGCGATGTCCTCGGTGGTGGTGGCGTCGCGGTGCTGGCGCATCACTTGCTCCGTTCCGTCGTCGCGTGGTCCAACAGGTCCTCGACCAGCGTCCGGTAGTGGCGCATGGCGTTGCGCAGGTCCTCGGTCGACGGCGGATCGTCGTCGCCGCGGCTGGAGATGTCGTGCGCGATGCGGTAGTTGTCCAGCACCGCCGCGTGCTCCACGGACAGGTCGGCGATCTGCTGCTCGGCGCCCTCCACCGGGTAGCCGCGCTCGCGCATGATCTCGCCGATCAGCTCGTCGGCGCGGTGCACAGCGCCCTGCGGCGAGTCCACGAACTGCTCCTGCGCCCACGCCCAGTCGCGCAGGTAGCCCTCGCGGCTCTGCGTGCTCAGCGGGCGCAGCTCGAACTGCTCGTGCCGGCGCTGGCGGTCCTCGAGCTCCTGTTCCGCGGTGCGGCGATCGCCCTTGTGCCGCACGAGATTGTCGTACTCGGGGCCGAACTTGGCCCGCAGTTGTCTGCGCCGCAGATACGGGCGCGCCGCGAGGGCGGCCGCCAGCAGCACCACGACAACCACGACCAACACGATGATCGCGGTGGTCGACATGGATCCTCCTTCCTCGGTCGGACCCACGTCGACTTCCCGATTCTCCCCGGGCGAAACGCCGTCGCGGCGCAGTGCCGCCAGCGGGACCAGCCCGTGCTGGGCCGGCCGGCGGCTTACCGACAGGTACTCACAGCATGCACGACGCGATCAGCTGGCTGATGCCGCGGATGTCGCTGCGGCCGCGGAACTCGAAGCGGACCCGGCCCAGGCCGCTGAACCACAGGTCCAGCTCGGCGTCCAGGTCGAAGTGGCCGGCGGTCTCCACCGAGAACGCCTGGATCTTGTTGTACGGCAGCGTGGTGAAGTCCTTCTTCTTGCCGGTCATGCCCTGCACGTTGACGGCGATCACCCGCTTGTTGGTGAACACCACGAAGTCCCGCACCGTCTTGAACGCGGCCCGCAGCTCCTCGCCGGGGATGATCAGCGGTCCGACGGTGTCGGCGATGTCCCGGGGGTCGATCGGCGCGAGCTTGAGCAGGGCCGCCTTCTCGAAGTCAATCATGCACCGACTGTAACCACGGCGCCGGTTATCATGGGCGAAAATCGGGACAAACGGGAAGGGGCCCCGGTGGACGCTGTCCCGGTGGTCGTGCTGGCCGGATTTCTCGGCGCGGGCAAGACAACGCTGCTCAACCACCTGCTGCGGGCCAGCGGCGGCACCCGGATCGGGGTGGTGGTCAACGACTTCGGCGCGGTGAACATCGACGCGATGGCGGTCGCCGGCCAGGTCGACGCGATGGTCTCGCTGTCCAACGGCTGTGTGTGCTGCGTGACCGACGAGGGCGGCCTGGACGACGTGCTGGGCAAGCTGACCGGCGCGCGGGTGGACGTGATCGTGGTGGAGGCCAGCGGCATCGCCGAGCCGCAGGCGGTGGTCCAGCAGGTGCTGGCGAGCGCCGATCCGCGGGTGGAGTACGGCGGGCTGGTCGAGGTGGTGGACGCCGTGGAGTTCGCCGACACCCGCGTCCGGCATCCGGAACTGGACAAGCACCTGGTGATCGCCGATCTGGTGGTGCTGAACAAGGTCGACCGGGTGGAGGCCGCCGCGCTGGCCGAGGTGTTCGCGGTGGTGACGGAGCTGGCCGAGGGCGGCGCGATCGTCACCACCGAGCACGGGCGGCTGGATCCGGGGCTGCTGTTCGACCTGCGGGAGCGGCCCAAGCCGGCGCAGCTGTCGTTCGACGACCTCGAGGACCACTCGGAACACGTGCACGCGAGCTACCAGAGCGTGGTGTTCACCAGCGACGAGCCGATGCATCCCGAGCGGTTGGTGGACTTTCTCAACGGCCGGCCGGACGGCGTGTTCCGGATCAAGGGGTTCGTCCACTTCGGACGGCCGGAGCGCTACGAGCTCCAGGTGGTCGGCGGCTACCTGCGCTTCCGGACTGCCCGATGGGGTGAAGACGAGCCGCGGCGCACCAGCCTGGTGTTGATCGGCGTGGACATGAGCGGGCTGGAGGAACAGCTGGTCGGCTGCGTCGGGGCGGGCGACGAGCGGGCCATGTTCGCGGTGCACCGGCACACCGAGTCCTGAGACCGTTATTCAACATCTGTTGAGTTCTGCCTCGACCGGACTTAACCTCGGCGTCATGGCGACGCTGACGCTGGACTTCACCCACATCGACGGGACCATGCTGGCCACCGTCGGCGGCAAGGCGGCCAACCTGGGGGAGCTGACCGGGGCCGGCCTGCCGGTGCCGCCCGGCTTCTGCGTGACCACCGAGGCCTACCGGCGGGTGGCGGCCGGCGTTCCCCTCGACCGGGTGCGGGAAGCGTTGCTGGGCGTGGAGATCCCGGCCGACATGGCCGAGGAGATCCGCGCCGGGTACCTGGAACTCGGCGCGGACGCCCCGGTCGCGGTGCGGTCGTCGGCGACGGCCGAGGACCTGCCGTTCGCCAGCTTCGCTGGCCAGCAGGACACGTACCTCAACATCGTCGGCGCGGACGCGGTGCTGGACGCCGTGCGGCGGTGCTGGGCCTCGCTGTGGACGGACCGGGCCGTCGCCTACCGGGACAGCAACGGCATCGACCACAACACCGTCGAACTCGCGGTTGTCGTGCAGCTGATGGTGGACGCCGAGGTCGCGGGCGTGCTGTTCACCGCCAACCCGGTCACCGGCCGGCGGCACGAGGCGGTGATCGACGCCAACGCCGGGCTGGGGGAGACGGTGGTGTCCGGCTCGGTCAACCCGGATCACTTCGTGGTCGACACCGCCAGCGGCCGGATCGTGCAGCAGCGCCTGGGGGACAAGAAGATCGCCATCCGCGCGGTGGCCGGTGGCGGCACGCGGGAGGTTGCCGTCGACTCGACCGAACCGTGCCTGTCGGACCGGCAGATCCGCGAGCTGGCGGCGTTGGGGGACCGGGTCGAGCGGCACTACGGCAGCCCGCAGGACACGGAGTGGGCGATCGGCAGCGACGGCCGATTGTGGCTGACGCAGGCGCGCCCGATCACGACGCTGTTCCCGGCGCCCGACAGTCCGTCCAACGACGGCCGCGGCCGTCGCGCGTACCTGTGCGCCTCCGTCGCGCAGGGCCTGTATCGGCCCATCACGCCGATGGGCCTGGCGTCGTTCCGGCTCATCGCCAGCGGCGGGCGGCGCATGTTCGGGCTGCCGGTGACCGACGCCCTGGCCGGGCCGGCGTTCATCTCCGACGCCGGCCAGCGCCTGTACGCCGACATCACGCCGGTGGTGCGCAATCGCCTGGGCCGGCTGGTCGTTCCCCGCGTCCTGGACGTGATGGAGGCGCGGTCGGCCCACGCGATGCGGTCCCTGTTCGACGACCCCGACATGTCGCTGCGGCCCGGCGCGGCCAAGGCGGTGCTGCGCATCGCGAGGCTGGCGCTGCGCCTGGGATTCCCGTTCCGCCTGGCCGAGGCGCTGCTCCGGCCCGACGCCGCGGAACGGCGGCTGGACGAGGTGGGCCGGCGTCTCCTGGCGGCGGCGACCCCGACCGGGAAGCTGGACTCCCGGGCCCGGCTGGAGGTTGTCATCCAGGCGTTGCCGGTGGTGCCGACCATGCTGCCGAAGGCGCTTCCGGTGCCGCTGGCCGGGTTCATCGCGCTGGCGCTGGCCCGTAGGTTGCTGGGTAGAGGCGATGGACTGGAGACCGTCCTCCGTGGACTCCCGCACAACGTCACCACCGAGATGGATCTGGAGCTCTGGCGGGTCGCGGCCCGGCTCCGGACCGAGGGTATCGGCCCAGCCGACCTGTCGGCCGACAGCATTCCACCGGCGCTGCAACGATTCCTGGACCGCTACGGTCATCGCGCGGTCGCCGAGATCGACCTGGGCATGCCCCGCTGGGCCGACGATCCGACCCACATTCTCGGCGTGGTGGCGAACTACCTTCGCCTGGACGATCCCGAGGCCGCGCCGGACGCCCAGTTCGCCCGGGGCCGCGCCGAGGCCGAAGCGATGATCCAGTCGTTGTCGCGCAAGGCCGGCGGCCTGCGCGGGCGGACCGTTCGCTGGGCCCTGGGCCGGGTCCGCCGCCTCGCCGGCCTGCGCGAGAAGCCCAAGTACTTCCTGGTCGAGTTCCTGGCCGAGGCCCGCCGCCAGCTCCAGCACGTCGGCGCCGAACTGGCCGCCGCCCACCGCATCGAGACCGCCGACGACGTGTTCTTCCTGACGTTGAAGGAATGTCGAGAGGCCTTGTCCGGCAAGGACTTCCGCGGGGTCGTCGCCGCCCGGCACGAGTCCTACGACCTGGAGCTGCGCCGCCGCAAGGTGCCCCAGATGCTGCTGTCCGACGGCACCGACCCCGAAGCCGTCGCCGCGCCGCCGGCCGACGGCGACATGGTCGGCACCGCGGCCTCCACCGGCCGCATCACCGGCATCGCCCGCGTGGTGCTCGACCCCGTCGGCGCGCACCTCGAACCCGGTGAGATTCTCGTTGCCCCGTCGACGGATCCGGGCTGGACGCCGCTGTTCCTCACCGCCGGCGGGCTCGTGATGGAGATGGGCGGGGCCAACTCACACGGGGCCGTGGTGGCGCGGGAGTACGGGATTCCGGCGGTCGTGGGGGTTCCCGACGCCACGCACCGGATCGCCACCGGCGACGAGATCACGGTGGATGGTGCGGCGGGGACGGTGTCAGTGAAGTGAAGCCTCCCGCAACTGGCCGAATTCCTCGGCCAGTTGCGGCAACTGGTAGTGGGCGTTGAGGCCACTGGGATTGGGCAGCACCCACAGCCGGGTCTCGCCGATGGTCTCCGGCTGCAAGCCGACCACGGCCTTCGACGAGGCGAAGGCCGTCCGATATGCCGCCATTCCCACCACGGCCAGGAACTTGGGCCGCCACTGCGTCACGAACTCGGCCAAGCGCCTGCCCCCGGCGACGAACTCCGGCGGCGTGAGTTCGTCGGCCCGTGCGGTGGCGCGGGCGACGACGTTGGTGATGCCCAAACCCAGTCCCAGCAGCAGCTTCTGCTCCGAGGCGGCGAACAGCCGTGGCGTGAAGCCGGAAAGGTGCAGCGCCGGCCAGAAGCGGTTGCCCGGGCGGGCGAAGTGGAAGCCGGTGGCCGCCGACCACAGCCCCGGATTGATTCCGCAGAACAGCACGCGGAGATCCGGCGCGATCAGGTCGTCGATGACGGTGCCGTGGGCGGCGGCCAGTTCCGCCTTGGTGGGGCGCTGCACACCCGCAGATCTTAGTTGGGGGGCTCTTAGCTGAACGGGTCCAGGGTCATGGTGGCGTTGGCCGGGCTGCCGTCGTTGACCAGCGACTCGAAGTTGCCGACGTCGTCGAAGGCGAACGCGTAGGCCTTGCCGTCGACCATCTGGGCGTGGATCTTGCGCGCGTACTGGTTGCTCACGGTGTCCACGTAGAAGTCGGCCGCGTTGAGGTCGGGCTGGTTGGCGTTGGTCAGCAGCGTGGCCCGGTTGTAGCCGGCGCACAGCGTCCGCGAGATCGGCCCGCGCACCAGGTCGTTGGGCGCGTCCAACAGGTTGAAGCAGCCGAAGATGCTGGAGGCGTCCGGTTTCTGGAACGAGGTGACGACCTGGCCGGCGCTGTTGGTGAAGTTCATGACGTTGCCCGAGACCCGGCCGAAGTACTTGGTGTTGGGCTGGTCGGCGAACGGCGTCACGGTCAGCGTGGAGCTGCTGTACTTGGTCCACACCCGGTTCACGTAGTCGCTCATCGCGGTGTTGGGCAGCGCGCCGGTCTCGATGCCGTGCCCCGGGGACAGCGCGCGCAGGATGGAGCCGTTCGGCGCGGTCTGGATCAGGTTGGCCCAGCCGCCCGGCTGTCCCTTCAGCGCGTTGAAGAAGCCGGTGTAGCCGCCCGACTTGAGGTGCCCGGTGGTCTTCACCGCCCCGCCGGTGTTCTGCACGCTCACCGCGTAGGGCGCGGAGAACATGTCCACCTGGGTGGAGTTGATCCACAGGCCGCTGTCGTTGAGCGTGTACTCCGACCAGTTGAACAGGATGTTCCGGTTGGGGTCGGTGGGGTTCTGCACGGCCGGCTGCACCAGGCCGCCGGTGGTCAGCTTGAACACCAGCTTCTGGCCGTAGGAGAAGTAGATCCGCCCGGAGAACTTGGGGATCCGGATGGTTGTCGAGCCGCCGTTGCCGGGGCCGGCGATCGAGGCGTCGGGGGCGGGTGTGGGCGGGTTGCCGCCGGCCGGCCAGGCGTGGAACGTGCCGTTGGCGTCGGCCCAGCCCTGCTGGCCGGTGGCCAGGTTGGTGCCCAGGTCGTAGATGTAGACCGCGTCGCCGCGGCCGGAGCTGTTGGTGATCTTGAGTGGGATGGTGGCCGGCACGGCGGCCTGTGCTGGCGCGGCGGCGACCAGTGCGGCCGCGGCGGTCGCCGCCGCGGCGAAGATCGTGCACAACTTCCTTGTCGTGCGCATACGTGAAATCCCCTCGTCGATGCAGGGTGGCGAGGCGGCCGTGCTCTCCCGCAGGGTCGTGAGAGCGCTCTCATGGTTAACCGAGCCGCCACGCGCTGTCAATGTCGGAACCGGTACCGGGTTTGTTCGGTCAAAGGTCTGGACCTCCGGTACCGGTACCGGGAGGCTGTGGGCATGTTCACCACCTCAAGACTGGCCGCGGCCGTGGCGCTGGCCGCGCTGGCCGCCACGGCCATTCCCGGCGGCGCGGCGGCCGCCGGACATGGCCGGAGCATCCCCGAGCACGTGTTCGCCCCGTACTTCCAGACCTACAACCCGGGCGACCCGGCCGAGCAGGCGGCGGCGTCCGGCGCCCGCTACCTGACCATGGCCTTCCTCCAGACGCCGGTCGCCGGCTCGTGCGAGGCGACCTGGGACGGCGACCCCAACCGGCCGATCTCCTGGGCCCAGTACGGCGACTCCATCGCCAAGCTGCGGGCCATGGGCGGGGACGTGATCGCCTCCTACGGCGGCGGCGACGCCTCCGGCCACGGCACCGACATCGCCGACAGCTGCACCGACGTGGACAAGATCGCCGCGAACTTCGAGAAGGTGATCACCACCTACGACATCACCCGCATCGACCTCGACGTCGAGGGGCCGATGCCGAAGAACCTGCCCGGGGTGGACCGCCGCAACAAGGCCATCGCGCAGGTCGAGAAGTGGGCCGCGGCGCACGGCCGGACCATCCAGTTCGACTACACGGTGCCGACCGACGTCGTCGGCATCACCCAGGACTCGAAGAACATGCTGGCCAACGCCGTGGCCAACGGCGCGGACATCCACATCGTCAACATCATGACCTTCGACTACTACGACAACAAGCCGCACGAGATGGCCGCCGACACCAAGACGGCCGCCAACGAGCTGTTGGCCGAGCTGCGCGCGCTGCACCCCGGCACGCCGGACTACAAGCTGTGGCAACAGGTCGGCGTCATCGAGATGGTCGGCGTCGACGACTACGGCTCCGGCGGCGAGACCGGCCCGCTGGAGATCTTCACTCCCCGCGACGCCGTCGACGTGACGGTCTGGTCGTGGCTGCACAACATCGGCTCGCTGTCGTTCTGGGCGCTGGGCCGCGACAACGGCACCTGCCCGGGCCAGCATTCCGACAAGTGCTCAGGCGTGCAGCAGGCCCCGTGGCAGTTCACCCGCACCATGGGGACCTTCACCCACAACTGAGTCGCCGAGGCGGGACGGATCAGCCTTGAGACGTCCCGCCGCTCACGGCTCCGTCCGCCGCGCGGGATGGCCGCCGCCGGTCATGATCGCCCTGAGGTCGGCGGTGCCGTTGGCGACAGCGAAGGCGAGTTCGGACAGGCGCAGGTTGTGCGAGCGGGCGTAGCCGCGCAGCGCGGCGAAGGCGTGGTCCATGTCCACCTCGGCGTGCGCGGACAGCACGCCCTTGGCCTGTTCGATGACCACCCGCGAGTTGAGCGCGGTCTGGAGTTGTTCGACCAGGGTCGTGTTGTCGTCGATGGCGCGATGTTGCAGCACGCCGATCGTGGCCACGTCGGCGAGGGCCTGGCCCAGCCGCACGCTGGCGTCGTCGACTCCGTTCGGCTCGGCCTTGAACAGGTTCAGCGCGCCGATCACAGTGCGGCGCAACCGCATCGGCACCGCGTGGGTGGCGACGAAGCCGGCGGCGCGGGCGGCCGGGGCGAATCGGGGCCAGCGCAGTTCGTCGGCGACGAGGTCGATGCTGTAGACGGGCTGGCCGGTGCGGACGCAGTCCAGGCACGGCCCGTCGTCGACCTGGACCGCGAACAGCTCGACCAGCCTGGCCTGTTCGGAGGAGGCCGCGGCCATCCGCAGTCCGCCCTTGTTGTCGGTCAGCACGACGCCGGCCGCGGCGACGTCGAGCAGTTCGACGCATCGCTCGACCAGCATGCTGAGGAATTCCAGCACGTCGAAGTCGTCGACCAGGGTGTCCGCCAGTTCGACGAACACCCGTGCCAGCCGTTGCTCGTGTTGGTCGTTCACCCGTGCTCCCTTCTCAGTGAGTTGTCGTTCAGTTCTCGCCGTCCAGCAGCAGGCTGCGGTCGACGATCCGCCGCGCCACCGCCGCGATGGCCAGTTCGTGCGCGTAGGCGTAGGCGCGGATCCGCAGCAGTGCGGCCTGCACGCTGATGCCCAGTTGGCAGCTCACCATGCCGGTGGCCTGATGGACCTCGGTGTGGATGTCGGAGATCCAGCCGACGTCGTCGGGGGCGTGCCCGGCGACCTCGGCCAGCAGCGCCTCGAACGCCATCTCGGCCAGCATCAGCGCGGACGTGACGTGGTAGCCGCTCAACAGGCCGGTCCTGGCGCGGTAGCAGTCCAGCGAGCCCAGGACGATAGCCCCCAGGGACAGCGGGAACGCGAACACCGCCGCGGCCCCGGCGCTCTGGGCGTCGGGGCAGAAGGCCGGCCAGCGTGATGTGGCAGCGGCCAGGTCGGGCACCAGCACCGGGGCACGGGAGGTGACCGCGGC
>Ga0307511_10003918_pt1 | contig 15202 bp, 9 predicted proteins | sample 13_EM_MG_FD_200266 | JGI IMG/M metagenome (GOLD analysis project Ga0307511, IMG submission 200266) | Populus trichocarpa ectomycorrhiza microbial communities from riparian zone in the Pacific Northwest, United States - 13_EM | ecosystem: Host-associated > Plants > Roots > Unclassified | place... | reverse complement strand
ACCAGACTTGTCCCTATCCTTCTCTTGCCAACATCCATCATTGGCTCGAGACCAGCAAGTACTGTCATGACCAGTTTAGGGAGTTGGGTCTGGGCGATTTGGTGATGGTTGGAAAGGAGCGGTGGAGGAAACACGTCAGGACTCTCGATTTGGAGGGGTTTCCGAAGGCATGGATCACGAGGGGTCTCAGGGAGATTCATCACGTCGACGACCATATGGATGGGAGGATGGATGTGTGCCTTGGGTATGCGGCTGTACTCGGGGCAGAGATCTACAAGTCGATGGGGGAACTTCGGGATGATTTGCAGGAGGACCAGAAGAAGAGGGCCATGGATGGTTGGGAGAGGATGGACACAAAGAGGCAGCTTGAAGATTCTCTTCGTGATGCTCAGGGGGAGATTGCTGACCTCAAGGCTCGGGTTGATACCTTGGAGTTCCTTGTGGAGAAGTTGACTTGTCCGACTCCTGAGGTTCCTCAAGAGGCTACGTTCTGGGTTGCCTCTCCTCCTCTTCCGGATATCGGTTTTCCTCCTTCGATGGAGATCCCTGGTTTGACCGTCAATCAGACTATTGTCGACGACTTCCTCAACTGGTTGTCCTTTGATAGGTCTTGGCCCCATGGTGGATATGAGGCTGATGTGGAGAAGGATGTTGATGAGGGTTTGAACAAGGAGAACAAGTGGGTTGCTGTTCCGGTTGACGAGTAGATAGTTCTGTATCGGTATTCCAATACTATCTGCTTTCCCTGTCTTTGTCTTGTGTGACTTGGAGTGAAGCAAAGATAAGATAAGAAAAGGTGAGATAAGGCCATGTCATGATTTGAACGAGTGTTTGGGCGCTTCAAACTTAGAGAAAAACAGGTGAAAAGGTGAGAATCGTGACAGACTCCAGGAATCAACAACAGAGTTAGGTCTGTCAGGGCTGACAAGGTAACCACTGATAGATGTCATGTGCAACATGTAGACACAGAGTCAAGGAGGACAGGCCAGGTCAGAAATTTTACACCACAGGGAAACAGCAGAAGGGATTTTACTGAGAGGCAGAGGTCAAGCTGCTGTTAGATGTGCCTAACAGCAGATATGAGGATAAGAGGAAGATAGGGGAGAGGAAGGAGCCAAAGTTCTCACAAGAGAGGTGACTACCTCAGAAATCCTGTGGTATCAAATCTGGAGAGTACATTGTATCCTAGCCTAGGTATATATACTAAGGGTATAGGGCAGGTTCGTGTGCACAGATCAGGTAGGGAATTGGGTGTACTGAAGGATATTAGTAATATACCTCAAAAAGGGAAAGAGTTTTATAAAAGGAGAAATGAGCCATAAGAAGTCATATCCATGTGGGTTGTGAGAAAGTCATGAATCAGCAACAATACAAAAATGACAGAGAACCCAGTATTATCTTGGTTCCAGGTGGGGCTGATGACTGATGGTTCAGATCTTGATGTGGGTGTGATAGGGTCTTCTTGGATTCAGAGTGGATGATATAAGGAGTCCTCATTGGTCAAGGAATCCCCATCAATATACTCTTTACCTTTAGCCATCATCATTATGCCAGTGTCTTTTAATTCTCATGGATGAATGTTTGCTTGGGGGTCAAGACACCCCTTATCCAACTGTGGAGGAAGTCCACAACCACTCCAATTCTGCTGTCCCACATGACAATGAGTTTGAGGACTTGGGTCTTGATGACTTTGTTATTGTCCAACATCATGTTGCTTGTTATTGTTAGGGTAACCATTGCACCCTGGATTACACAACATGATCCATCAGTAATGGATCTCTCTGTCACATGATACTCTGCTGGGAAGTCTGCTAAGGCACACTAGGATTGCAAGGCATCTAGGGCCACCAAAGGGGTAAGGGGGAGTCGTCCTACTAACACAAGGTTGTCTGTCCACAAGGGAATATTTGCCATCACTTATTTACATCTTTTTTCAACATTTTCCTGAAAAAAGGCGGAGAAAAGGAAAAAGTGTCAACTCATAGAAGCTATGTCCCCAAATTATATAAGTAACTCAATTGTGAACCCCTCATTTTTGGTAGGCAGGAAAAGAAGTTGATGCTGGTTTTCCTGATGAAACCTAACTACAGGATTGCTCAAATCATGTAGGGGGTGTCTGCAAGTGCTCCCTCAGCCCATGCCAACTCTGGGTGGTGTTCTGTAGAGTGAGAGTGTTACTTGCAGTTGTGCCTGACCAAGCCACAGAGCATGATGTTGGTAATATGCCTAATTTGGGTAAATCACCAGAGTTTGGCTAATTCTAAACCTATTTATAACTTCCTAAATTGTTATGGAAAGTCACCCAGTGGATGCCTTTAGTCACACCTCATGCAAAAACTGTTGCTCATAGTACTTAAGGACCTTCTTTACTACTGTACAAACCCAAGCTCAATATCATACATTTTCTCCTCAGCCCAAGTCCCTCAATAAGCTTGTTGGCCAAGAGCTGAAGAGTCCAGCAAACTCTAGTTTTGTACTTCAACATCTCATTTCACTCACCAAAACTCCCACTATCCACTTATATCCAAAATGAATCTTATACCTCTCAGAGGATTGTAGTGAGTGTTTATCTTTATATTTCCCCCATTCTAGTCATTAGGACAGAGATAGCAAAAATATCCTCTTGTTGTAGTTGGTTGCCTGGTATGGGGACAGGCGAACTGTATAGAGTTACTTGTTTGAGGTGTCGATTAGACTCAGATCAGAGTGGCCCTAACAGATCTGGGTGAGAGGTTTAGGTTAACAGGTGATCTTCAATGCTGGGTTGTTCATGTTCTGAGTTGTCTCCTCTCAGTGTTGGAGGTAATACTGGTTTAGAGAAGATGTGCAACTGAATAGAGGGCCCATCTAATCACACCATGGCCACATGAGGTTGGAAAACATTGAGATCACTTATTTGTCAGTTATTTGACTTTACTAATCCAACTAAATGATGATGGGGCCTGGCAGGAGCAAATGTATAGATTCCTAATATTACAAATAGTCTCATAGATCATGGATTTAGGTCTAAAATAATAGGTTCTGATAGTCCACAATGTAATAATACAAGGTACTGTCCATTCCACATCCAGTGCACTAAATCAGATGCCCAAGGAGGGGGCAACATTAACAGTCGCTTTCCATCTGGGCCAAGCACCCACCAGTCATCTGTAACCTGATAACCATGAGATGATCCCTGGGGGTATTTTGCAAGTGGATGCACTTGGAGCCCCAGTTGGTCTGGTCCACTGACTCTGCATGTGTCTGCTGGATACTTATCCTTGGTATGCCAGATGTTATAACCTCCCTGGGTGAACCATGACATGACATCCCTCTTTACCAACAAGTGGTCACTGAGAAGCTCTCCAGTAGATGCACCAGAAACATATAGACAGTTGGTGGGGTCATTTGTGATGAAGTTATTGTCACAACCAGGAGAGGCCAATGTATTAATTACATCACCACAGTCCTGCTGACTGCTAAGGTCGATTGTCCAAGTACTATCTTTAGGACCAGCCCTAGAGCCAGGGATACAATTTCCTGTGGGTAGGTTCCAAGCAACAGCCTTGCAGTCACCTATGATGACAATACTGTCTCTGATCACCCTGAGACCATAAACCTCCATCCCCACATCAATAGTCAATTGTGGGGCACCGGACTTGAGGCTGATAACTCTGACTAGATCATCCTTCTGCATAGCAACTACAGCCAACACACCATCAGGAGAAAAATCCAGCACAAATTTCCCAGCACCTTGAGAAGTCCTGGCCAGAGAACCGGAAGAGGGGTTGGCAAAATTCTTTGTCCACCATAGCTGGATTGTGTGACCACCAAACATGGCAATCAATCCACCATTCTGGGAAAAGAGTGGAGTTGAATATACAGCACCAGAGAAAAACACTTTGCAAAGGATATAACCATTAGAAGTCTCCCTCCAGAGATAAATCTCTGATCTGGAAGTTTTGGATGCAAAGAAACGGCCATTGGGGGAGAAGGACATTCTTGAACCAAACCCAGTATCTTCATGTTGTAGCAGGCATTTGGAGTTCCAAGTATCCCATACTAGAACTTTGTCACTGTATGCTATGGCAAGCCGGTACAGACTGGGGAGGAGTTGAACCCCAATGCGCTTGCAATCAATAAGGCTATCTGGGGCAGGAAGGGTCTTGACCTTTGCAGGTGTAGCACCTGGGGCAAATGGAATTTCCCAGATTGTTATGGTTATCCTATCAGCAGTTGCAAATCGCAGGGACCCTCCAGAAGTCCAAATGTTGCCTGGGAGCTGAACACCAGTATCAAGTGAATGGGATATTGTGTATATGCTAGAGGCAACAGTGCAAATGAAGATTCTTGCAGCACCATCAAGTGGCTGGCAGAAAACTCCAACCATTTTTCCATCAGTAGAGTAGGTGATGGAGGGGGCTGCCACAATGTCTTGTACTAACACTTGCCACTTATTGATGCTGGCTACGCAACCTGTATGGAGGTTCCAGGTAATAACAAACAGCTCTTGATCCAGGTGATTAGGACCAGAGTATGTCAACATTTGAGTATCTGGAGAGAAAATAAGTACACCATGCTGTGTGGATGTACCCTGTGGTGGTCTGAGGATTTTACATTGCTGAAGTGTCACTGAATCCAGTATGTGTATTGCATTGGTACCATCCTGAGCAATTGCAATAAACTTGCTGCATGGTGACCATATTGCCAGTTTGATTCTGGAGGGGCATGTTGTAGCCACTGTACTTATATCCCATGACATTGGTGCTCCATATACAATTCTTGCAAAAGGCTGGGCATATGACTTGTACAGTTTCCAGACAATTGATTGTTGAGGGGCAAATATAAGTGCTGAATGGTATATATGTGGAGGAGATGCACTGATGATCTTGAAGTATCCAGTTACAAAGTGGAAGCAATCATTAGCAAGGTCAAGTGTTGGTGACTCCTAGATCCAGTCTGAGTGAATTCAGAAAAACAGTAAGAACAAAATTCAACATACCCCTAACCAGTCTACAGTGACTTTCAATGCATCAACTGCATTCTTGACAGCACCAAGTATGCTGAGTACTTCTAGCCAAAACAGAAACTTTGTCCCCAGGAACTGGCGCAGAGTGGGGGTAATTGTAGGTGCATAGGCTGGTATTGTGTGTGCATGAACAAGGTGGATGTGCCATGACATACATGCATATTGCAAAGCTGGATCAATGTACTTCTCAACCCTCTCCTTCAAGTCAATATCCAAGTTTGTTGCACCATCTGGGAGTTTGCACATGTTCTTCTTCAGTGTCCAGTTCATTAGATCAAGGCAACCAACCAGGAGTTCCAAGTGGTGATCTGGAGGGGAGATATAAAACCTCTGGTTGGTGCACTGAGTTGGATTGGTGACAAAATCTGAGAATGACCTGTGGAACAGTTGGATAGGGTGATTGACATCCTCCTGGAAGATGAGGAGTGGTTTGACTGAGGAGAGTAAGGAGAGGACATATTTGGGGTCAAATCCCAAGAGTGTGGCAATGGTTGATGGAGAAAGGGGGTTTATGGCAAGAACAACAGCAGCAAGGATAGAGCGAATCTTGTCATCATACTCTAGTGTACTGTCACTGAAAACCTCCTGAAGAATTGATGTGTATGGTGAGTCAAAGGTCCTCCCCTTGTGACTACAAATCCTCTGTGATTGCAGAAGGGTATCCAGCTGTTTTCTGGGACTCCACTTGTCATTATGAATGAACCTAACAATCACTGAAGCATGGGCAAACAGTCCTGCTGCTTGTTGGCAAAGGAGGTCCAACTGTTCTTTGGTTGGCCAGTCATCCAATCCAGACCAATGACCTGCAAGCTCCAAGAAGCTGGTTTTGAAGAACAGTTGTATGTCACTATCAACTTGGTCCAGGCCAACCTCATGGAGGGTGAATATGTCTGACACATTCATTGGTAGCAGGAGACAAGAGGTTGCAGAGATGTATGGCTCTGGGTAGCCAGTGAGGAAGAACTTGACTTTTGGTATCTTGGCTACAAACTGCCCAATGATAGACAGAATTACTGAGGCAGGTCCACTATCTTCACACTCATCCAAAGCATCAATGATGATCACAGTTGAAATGTGGGATTCCTTGAGAGGCTGGACAATCAACTTTTTCATCTGGCCATACAGTGATTCACAGGCAATGCCCGGATCTGACTGTATCAATGGGACAAGGATTGATCGGAATCTTTTGTACTTGTGTGCAAGTTGAAAGGCCAGGGTTGGGAATATAAGCTGGAGGTTGCTCTGATCCTTGAAATCTTTTGAACAGAAGAAGGTTGCCCCAAGCCTCCCATCTGCAAGCAACCTTGCTGCAATTGTCCTTGCAATGGTACTCTTCCCTGTCCCAGCCAGCCCACTCAACCAGTAGATGGGAGGCTTGGTAGGGTCTATTGCCCAGAGTTCAATACCATCCAGAATGGTTTGGCATGTTCCCTTGAGACAACTCTTGGACTTGTCATATTCATACCTGGCCCCAGTGGCATGGTGCATATTATCAAGGACAGACTTCTCAGCTATCAGACCCTCATGTCAGACACACATTGTCTGGAGTTGGAATACTCTGACCTGCATCCTGTTAAGAAAGGTCATTTCATTTGCTCAGATACAAAATTTGGAATACCCACCATCAGATTACACCCTTGGTTGTAGGTTTCCATTTGTTGCACCACCTGTGGTTCTGGTTAATACTGAGAAGAGTGCCACAGTCATGAACAAACCATATAGTTGTCAACAGCTTCTTGCAGATCTTCAAGAAGTCTGCTGACCCCCTTACCGTCCTGAGCACCATTGGTGGGTTGCAGAGGTGCAGATTTTCTATGCAACAACTGCAATTGCCTTCCAATACCTCTGAGTTTACTAGAAGAGTTTGAGCATCCAGTATAAATGGAGCCCACTTGCATACCTCAACAGTCCTTCGCGAGTCCTCATTTCCTCCTCATCACTTGTGGGCTGCTTAAGAAGCTTCTCTAGTGCAGCAAGACCAAGAAAAGCCTTCATTGAAACAGTAGCCTGGAGATGGGTCTATTAGAGAAGAATATCAAATGGAACATCAAAACATACCTGGTATCCAGTGCAGGTTGTGGAGATAGTATCCAATATAGCTTTGAGGGGACCAAATGTGGCACAGCCAAGAGCCTGGTCACCCCAGTCTTTCCTGTTGACTAGTGGTAATCATTATAGGAAGTTATGTACACCAGAACATGAGGCTTACCCCTAGACCCCCCAGACTGGATCAGGCAATGAGTATCTCCGCCATCCTGGCCATAATCGAATGGATATTCGGCAGTGTTCTCCAAAGGCTGCTGAACTCTGTGTCCTCGGTCTTCCTGTTCCCTCCAATCAAAAATACCAAAATCCCTCTCAGGAGGGTGGTGATTAGAAGTGCTGCGGCTAAGTTGCTGCCTCTGCGATTCCAGGGAGCCCCAAAGTATATGTCTTCCGCCTTGCCCTCGCAGTACTATTAGAGTCGGAAATAAATCTTAGCCTCGACAGCTTGGCCAACCGCACTCACTCGCGTTGCCGCCCTCGCGCCCAGGAGTTGGGGTTGGAGTATTTGGTGTGGGAAGGTTTTGACCCCCAATCCTTCCATCCTCGTTTCCGACATGACGACCTAATGCGAACAAAGTGATCAGTATCAGGGATCGGTCACCGGCCTAGGAGAACCCCTCCGTAGTTTGCACCCAGCGCCGTGGTAGAATCGACCCCATTCGATTAATCAGCTCTGAGATCTATCTCGGACGATTCTCACCTTCAGCGTCCCTGTCACGTTCCGCATCGATATCGGTGGTTTGATGGGTAGGGTTCTCAGGATGTGTCGGGTTTGGAGAGGGTTTCAAACGTTTCTTCAAGGAATGCAACATCTTGAGACAGGAATGGCGATGAAAAAGCGTAGCGCCTGATTCCGTAGTATGAATCCCTCTGCCTCATGTTCGGCCATTGCCGGTTGGTGGCTGACTTGCTCCTCCTCACCTAACTCACTGTCCTCTACTCCCACCGAGCTCGCATATGGTGTAGGGACAGCACCACCATTATTTATAACACCCCCGGGTGGGGACCTTCTCTGATGAATTCGTTCATGTCACCGGAGGTTGTCTCGGGGCTAATAACCATCCCGTCGGGTCGGAAGCAGCGCCCTTTGCGCGCTCCCCAGAGGAGCCGACCCTTCATCTCTCCTATCTCGAGGCGAGGCCTTCTGGCAATGAGTTACACATCCGTTTACCCCCACTCTTCTGCGTCACCCCCCCTGCACTCCGCGTCTTTCAGGACCATAGGGGTCCGGAAGGGGAACAGTCGGGATGGGAAACCAGGCGCTCAGTGATACGCCAGAAACAAAGAAGGGTCACACTCAGCAGAATGACCTTGGTGAGACGAGAGAAGCGAATGTTCATTTGTGGAGCCGTCTCTCGTAGTTCTCCGAGGCGTAGGACCACACGATCGTGATCGGTATACCCCTTGCCTAAATCTACCAGCCCAGGAGGTTCACGCACCTTTGTTTCCAGCAGAAGTCAGGTGGAGGGAAACTTGAACAATAGCTCGGGTTTTACCTCCATTCAAGAGAGTGGTGGGATAATGACGCTCACTTGTTCGTACCCGCCATGCTGGAAAATTCCGGCAATGTAGTGTGGTCGCTGAATTGGTTCTGGGTGAACGATGGGCGGTGTGGGACAACCGCCAGGTCCACTACCGAGGGCCCGGCGCGCTTAGCGAGTGTGCGCGCGAATCGTTCGTGCGCGTTCGAGCCAGGGGGATCCATGCCTGGGACGACCGTCAGCGTTGGTCCGGTGGATGGAGAACGACGTTCTCCTCCAATAACACTGGTACTTATAGCCAAGACATGAGGTGACCTGCGCGGCCCACCTTTTTTCGCTCTTTCGAGATCCAACAGCGGTCACTCCTCAGGTGCTCGTTTCCGCATTGCCATCCCGCGTGAACCCGTTACACCATATCTTCTTCGAAGGCCCAACTTTGAGCATGGCTCATGCTAAAATATTCTCCCCCACCCATGGCGGCGACGGTATCCAAGATATCGCTGCCCCGTCATTTCAAAATTTGGAGTGTGGATCAAGTTATGGCGTTCGCATCGATCAACTTCCCCCCCTTTACTCCAGCGATTTGACGTCCTGAAACTCCCTTTAATGACAAATCCGGATCCGTCTGCCCACCCCTCCTGCGGCCACTCGAAAGTGGGAAGAACGATCAGAGGGAGTATAATAATGGTATCCTTCTATTGTCCTGTGCACGCACGGGTCGGCTGGGAGTGTGACGGACCGGGGGGAGGAGAGACTTCCACGATTCAGTCGCTGACCCGTTGGGGAAATTGCCACCAAGAGCCGGGTTTCCCGTCGCTTAACATTTAACGTTGGACCACCACTAGTTCATTCCAGCCTTCGGTTTGTCAACGTCGCGCAATCCTTTCAAAACCAATTAACCGTGTCTCAGTTCCGCAAGAAAGAACTCGAATGAACGTCCCAAGGACAGCAGTCCATGTTCCGACCTCTCTTTTTCTTCCCTCTTCCCCCCTCCTGCCATCTCCATCGGAGTGATCAGTGAGAAGCAAGAAGCCACTCCGTGGGCGTATGCCATACACCCCAACCCTCATGGCTGTCCCCGTCAAACACCGACACGACGACAGAACCTACGCTTGGCGAAGCAGAGCCCCAAAGACATTATTGCCGTCGGTTTCAAGTCGGAGAAGATGCTCGTCTTCAGTAACTATGACTACGTCGGGAGAGTGCTGTATAAGGACATTTCCGGGGCCTTCCGTCGAACCCCTATTCCAAAAGCCAGGAAACGCCATTTGCTCTAACAGCTCGTGCGTGGAGATACCGCAGCGCCTGAGGCTGACGGAAATTTATTTATCCGTTTCTCTCGGCTCCGTCTCAACCATCTCATTCCATGCACGGCCGACCGGGATCCATACTTCCGTCTGACCGGAGACGTAATACCCCAGACTCTCAACTTTAGTCCACTCCAAGCCCCCCACTGCGAGGTCCCGGAACGGGGATGAGTGCCTTGGATGCGGATTTGGGCATTTTTGTGACGGACACTCTGGACCAGAGCAATAGTACTGCCGGTGTGCATGTGCACGTGGTCAGTGGTGGGGAGTCGTGCGATGTGGGTGCCCATGTCGATTCTGACACAGAGCCTCGCGAAGATACTGCAGGAGCTCGTCAATTGGTTTCGAGCGGTTCGTATCCTCACCCCTCGGGGCCAAGCTATCCCGTTAAATTTTCTGCAAAAGATTCAAGTTGGGACTATTGTCCAGCCTATTTATGCCATCCAGACAAACGGCCGATTACCCGAGAAGGGGCATAGCTCATACATTCCAGAGTGGTAATTAGTTGAGAAATGGCCCGACGCCGCAGCGGCAGTATAACTTAAACTCAACCATTTCACGTCTCAGCCTGCCCAGGAGACCGCAATTTCTTTGTCGCCTGACCCACGATAAATAGCTGACTCGGTTAAACGGAACATCGCGCAAGTCAAACGATTAAGCGACGAAAAAGAACCGCCCCGGCGAAGTTGTCGAGTAATCCAGCGGCGAGTCTCGGAGTCCCAGACCAGTAGATTTCGCTGTTGCCACCAGCGAGTTCTGTACCTGAGTCGACGGAGAAGAGTGATGGGTTTGCACAGGATTGGAACGCTATCCGAGTCGAGCGGCGCAAAAGGGGGAACGAACCCAAATAGAAGGGAAGCGATTTACTTGATCTCGCTACCTAATCGGGGTCCAGAAATCATGCCAGCTCGATGGCTTGGCCGGAGGGGATTTGTGTTGAAAAAATCGGATAAATGGATACGGTAAGGTAACAGCCCCCCTTCTGATGGAGACGGGGACATTTGAACCGGACGTTACGCCTAGTATCGACTACTGCATCTCGCCCATCGAGTCACCCAGGGACGCTCCTAAAGACCCAGAAGAATCTGAATCGGCGGCGCAGAAGGCGCTGACCTCGGAGGCGGGGTACACTGGAGAGGGAACCCAAGTGAAAGAAGCAGTGTAAAAGTAATCAAGCAGCCGCCGGGCGGTTGGACGAGCCAAAATCGACTCACTCCAACACAACTCCACCAATCCCCAAAGTTCGGAGGAGAACCCCAGAGATTCAGCACCAAGAGGTTTCTTTGGGCGCTCACCCCTTAGTACTGCTGGGACAGAGTTGAAGCCATACAGATGATGGAATGGTCGGCAGCCGGTCAGAACCTGGGATGGATGAGTGGGGGACCGTCGTGGTGAACGCAGGCAACCTACCTCGTATATCACCATTCCAAGCGCATAACAGTCCGACTCGCGAGTTGGACGACCGTTTGAACCTGGCGGCGAATCCAGCAGCAACTCCGGGCTCATCCAAAGAAGCGTCCCCCCGAATGAAACAGTAGTTTCAGACAAGAGGATCGTGCTCAGATCAGCCATGGTCATCAGTCCAAAATCCGCAACGCGAGCTGCGCCCGCATTGTCGACGAGGATGTTCGCCTGCCGCTTCTCTCGTGAGGGAAACAAAAAGGGCGTCAAGAGCGTTGGACTCACCCCTTTGAGATCACCGTGAACAACCCTGATCTTGTGGAGGAATGCAACACCGGACGCGACCTCAGAGAGCTGGATGTAATCGATGAACAAGAATATAGACCACGGGAGAAGTAAGGGCGGGCTCACCAGTCGCAAACGGTTCGCATCAGGATTTGACTTCGTATACTCTGTCACATTTCCGTTGGGCAGCCACTCAGTGATAATGTGGAAATAACACTGGTCTGGAGACACGGAAACTCCCAACAAAGGTAAGATGTTTGGATGGGACAAATGTTTCCAACCGATGACCTCTCGACACAAACGCTAGGTGAATGCTCAGCAAGGGTAGCGTGCGACATTGATTCAAGGTACCTTGAATATCCTGTCAGAATCTCCCTCGTTCGTCCTGAGACGTTTGATGGCGACGGGGAACTTGAAGTCCGGGTGCTCCCCATTGTTCACTTCTGCGAATCCACCATAGTGATGAACGGTTCCGACACGTATGAGTTCCCGTGTGAGAATGTAGGAGGCTGGAATAATCCTGCGTGATTTGCAGATCTTGGAGAGGAGGAGTAAACCTCGTTGTCGGAGTTTGTCTTCAAGGGACGACTGGGAAAGCACCTGCCCTTAACGCTGTAAGCTATCGAGGCACGGGGTGCACCACAGCATGATTTGCTCACTCGGTCAAGAAAGTCGATAAATGTCTGGGCTTCGTTTCCCTGGAAGCTCCTGGCGACATCCATGTTGGACCGACGGGTCAAGAGTGCCCGAACCTTCGTGAGGCATTCGTCCGAAGCAATCTCCACCGAGTAGATGTTGGTCCAGAGCTGTGTGGCTGACGATTCGGTGAGCCGGTATTCTACTCACTACTACGGACGAAGGGGAGGGAGAGCACCTGAATGACCTGTTTCGCAATGCACGTTCGCCCCACTGGCTGCCGTCATCTCGGAAGGGGCTGCAGATAGAGCTCCTCTGAGTGACTGTGGTTTATAAAACGACCCTCGTCGGTGGTTTTAAGTATTGTGAGATTTTGGAGGGTTTTCGGCATGTCGGACGCGGGAGGGTGATCCTACCTCCTAGTAACTCCAATGTGGATGCACCCCATTCGCCATCACAAGTGGACCGGGTTTGAAGATACGCAGAAATTTTGTGATAACAGGTTTCTCCATCTCTTCCCCCAGCTGATGAGAGGTGATCGTACGATATGGTAGCCGATCCGCCGCGTATAGACACACCTGCCGCATGTAGGTTGCGGGGAATAGGGGCGCGGAACCGCGAAAATTGATATCTCATACCAAAAGCCTACCAAAACCCATTTGAGAACCATCCGCGTAATTGTTTGTCAAGCAAGTAGTGAGGATGAATATTGAATCTAGGCAGCGACTTGATCAGTACGTTCTAGGCGGGGTTGCTTAACACGGTTAAACTGCCCGGATTCATTCTCGACCCCCATGGCGGCAAACACCTATTTCTAGTGGGGCACGAGAAGGTTTGATTCCCTTTGCCCACACCTTCACTTCGTGATTCAACAGCGGTGAGTACCCACTGGAGCATCATGCTTCCCAATCACGGGGCCTACGGCTTTATTGCCGATGAGATCTGGTCTCTGACTCCCCTTGGGAGGTGGGAATCGCGAAGTGTTGTGTTCGGTTGTTAAGCAGACGTGTCACTCCCCGCGGTTTTCAGGGGCCCTCGCGGATCTGGGCTTGTGCGGAGACTAGTCTAGAAGAAGCCACTTTTGAAAGCCCGTGAAAGCCCGAAAGTGATCAACGCTGTACTCGAGTGGGCTGGCAGGTTTATGCCCACCTTCTTTTGATCACGTCTAGATCTCGCGCTCTGGCACTCGTCTTGCTCGACGTCCAGCGCCTGAATTTTTTGACGGGCCGACCCAACCCCTGCAGGGTTGCAGCGAAGTCATTGGGCGCTTTCCCCCGGCATGACAGGAGGTCGCAGCGGTATGAAACTGTGCACAACGTGATGACATGGTACACACTCACAACGGTAGACTACCCTCAATCAAAGAGACGAGGGCGCTGGAATGGAGACCCGGTGAGTCGTGCTTCACGAGAATTCGAAGTTAGAACCTCGAGAGAGAAACTCAATATCGGGAGAAAGCACCCAGTAGTCCCGCTACAGCCTGGAGAAACCGAGTCGGCTGCCCATCAGGTTCTTGAGGTGCTGTACATCGAAAAAGACCGGCGCAAAGTGGAAAGTGATCGAAAGAAGACCAGCGGAAATCCCCGCAAACACACTTGAACACCGCCACAATGCCATCGGAGGTTTCCTGATCTCCGTGTCCTCCGCGTCTCACCTGATCGGGACGGTTTAGTCAGGTTTGTCACCCACCCAACAACCAGAGCGAAGAGCGATCTCAGTTCGCAAACGCCCACAGAGAACCTGTAACTGCGGTGAATGAGAAGAGCAAAGGAGAGGTGGGAGGACCACCCGACCCTCGCCTCCGGTAGACGGGAAAACAGCATCCCACGCCAGAAACCGTCAGGCTCCCTGGGCCACGCAAGTGTGCATAAATGGTTTCCGGGTTCCAAACCCCCCCACACACACACTGGTTAGACCCAGAACCCTACGCTTCAAGCCCACGGACCAGACAGTTTTTTGTGTGTACATGCGTCAACCACCCCATATCTCAATAGCCATGTCAAAAGGACCCCAGAAAATAAGGAACTTCCTATTCCAGAGCGCAGCACGATACATGGAGATTTTATGGCACCATGTGGGACCCAGATACTGAGACGGGCGCGATACCTAAAGAATCCTTAGAGTCGACCCTCGAGCCCGAGCTCCGTACTACTATTCGACTGAGTGATTGAAGACCGAACCAGATTCTTTCGTCAGGAACCAAAAAACATACATCACTGCCCTGCTAGGACGCCCCTTTCTTGACGTCGGAAGAAGGGCCGTTATCTTATCTCCATACCACTCGCCGGTCTTTTTTGGTCCGATTGGGACAAACTCCCCCGAAATTATAGCGGGTCCTGTTTCAGCTGGCCGTTCCCCATAGAATACTGCACCAACTTGCTGGTAACCTTTGATGGTATCAAGTACGACGCCACCATACCGGAGTGCTGGGCCTGATTCCATCAAAGCCAACTACCAAGCCGGTGGAGTATCCTAGGGAGAACGGCTCGTCGAGGCGAAACCCACTGTATCAACCACAGAAGGTCGGTAACATGGTTCTTCCGCCCTCCTTTCCGGCCGTAGAGTTGCGAGTGACTGATGATCTCGCGTCAGGGATATGCCACTGATTTGTGTGAATAGTATGATAGTGGAAATGGGTACGCCTAGGCCAGGCTCCAGCGTCATGCCATGACACTGAATCTCAATACCATCAAAGGAAAACGGAAGGTCGACGCGTACCCTATGGTCTACTTATGGTCCATCGAAGCAAAACCCAGTGGAAAGCGGAGATCCGAGACGAAGAGGGTACTGCCATATGTACTAATCCTAACGAATTGCCAGTCTCTCATCGATCCGCTCTCCACGGGTGACAGTTTGCTTAACGATAGGAAGAGTACCCCTGAATGATACGCTGGGCGGTATTTCGATGTTTGGAATCCACCCTGACCACCAGGTCTACACCCTACATTCAGGAGAATCTAACGTTTATCCCAGCAAAACTCATCTCTGTGTATCACCAGCCCCCAAGGTCATTGCAACTCCCCCCCCCCCCTCGGGCT
>Ga0307511_10003917_pt1 | contig 15206 bp, 8 predicted proteins | sample 13_EM_MG_FD_200266 | JGI IMG/M metagenome (GOLD analysis project Ga0307511, IMG submission 200266) | Populus trichocarpa ectomycorrhiza microbial communities from riparian zone in the Pacific Northwest, United States - 13_EM | ecosystem: Host-associated > Plants > Roots > Unclassified | place... | reverse complement strand
AATATAAGCTCAATTACTAGCAAATCAAACGTTGAAAGATGAATTGAAAAAATATATAAAAAAAAACCCTACTCAAGTTATAATGCTAAATTCGAGGCTTATTCATGAGACTGAGATAACCCTGTATAGAAAAAATAAATATAACAATGAAGGTTAATTACTCTTAAGCAAACTAAATGATGAAAGGAAAAATTAAAAACAATCAATTAAAAAAAACATAAAGAAACCTAGAGTCAACCTGTATTATCTTGACTAACCCACAACCTAAGATATGAGATTAGGATAACCCCACAAAAAAAAGCATAAAAAATCACGAAACTCAAGGTTCAATAACTTAATGTCAAAAGATGAAATTGAAAAAAAAATCAATTTTAAAAAAAGAACCTAAAAAAGATCGAAGTTAAACCAAGTTAATTTTTGAAACCCGTGACTTAGGTCATGAGATCAGGATTACCCCATAGAGGGCAAACATGAAAAAATCATGAAGCAAAATTCTTAATCATCCAAAATTAAAAAACAAAACAAATAGTAATCAAATGAATGATGACCAGATTTAATATAAAAACTGAATGAAATAAAATAATGAAAGACTAAATTGAAAAATAAAATAAATCAATAAAAGGATAAAAAAAATAGCAACCAAAAGAATGAAGACCAAATTGGATACAAAAACTAAATGAAATAAACTACTGAGGTACAAAATTGAAAAAATAAATCAATCAATAAAATAATAAAAAAACAAAAAACAAAAAAAAAAGAATAAGGACTAAATTGGATATAAAAATAAAATAAAATAAAATATTAAGGGATGAAATTAAAAAAGAAATCAACCTAAAAAAGGATTAAAAGCAAAACAAATAGCAATCAAAAGAATAAAGTCCAAAATCAATACAAATACAAATTAATATGATGCATTTAATTTTTGGAAGGGTTGACATGAAACTCGAGGTGAAAAGAGAGAAATGAGGGAGGAAAAGAAAAATTTCTATCGGAGCCCAATCACTACGCCACTGTGCACACACACTGGACCACCGGAAAGAGAATGTTGTGATACTTCCATCTGATTGGTTATGCCAATGAGAACTTATTACTATTTCAAAAAACATATTATGGGAATAAGAAAATGGTTTCAAGGATCAAGAAGAATGACTAATGTGATTTATGCAAGAATGGAATGAAGAAATTTAATTTTTTGATGAAAAATCACAAACCAATCAGTTTTACTTTATTATACATAACTTTCAATCTGATTATTGAATCAAACTAAAAGTTTACAAGGTATCTTTTTGTCATAACCCAAATTTTGATCCTTTTATTTTAATTATTATTATTATTTTATTTACTGAAAAGGATAAAAAAAAAATGATGATGAAAAAATAATAATGATGAAAAACAAGTAAAATGAAATAAATGAAGAATGAATTAAAATTTGGGTTAAGGGCAACATTATTAGAAGTTTTGAGGTTTAATTAAACTTTGGAATTAATATAATTAATCCAATCAAGGGTTTAATTGGTGAATTGATAAGTTTTGAGACTTAATTAAGCTTGAAATTAATTTAATTAATCCAATTAAGGGTTTAATTGGAGAATTGACAAGTTTTAGACTTAATTGAGCTTGGAATTAATTGAATTAATGAAATCAGGGATTTAATTGAAGAAATACTAAAGTTTGGGGTTAATTGGGGGCAAAATTGCAACAGATTAGAGTCCAAGGACTGTTTTGTAAAATGTTCTGAAATGCAGGGGTCCAATGAAAGTTTATCCAGGGGTTTCCTTACGAAAATTTCAAAACTTCAAGGACTAAAACGCAAATGGCCATTAACAATCGAACGGCGTCGTTTCAAAGAGAACCGTTCGTATTCTTCCGCTCACCAAACCAGAGAAACGGATGCCCCTGCCATCACTACTCCTGCAATAACGGTCCTGAGTCTTCATTACCAAGGGAAACGCATGCCATTCTACGACTATAAAAGCCATAGAAGGGATGCACACCAGGACGGGAAAAAAATAATTCCATGAACGGCATAGTACAAAAAACACAGAGACGAAAAAAGAAAACAAAGAGAGGGAGAGCGTAAGGAAAGAAAAGGGAGAAGGGAGAGTAAAAGAAAAACAAAACAGAGGAGAGAAGGCAGTGGCAGTGTTGGTGGGACATCCCTTCTACACTGTCATCTTCGTCTGCAACTGCAAGCAACAGGTTCCAGGAACCAGAGCGTTTCTTTCTTTCTTTGAGAACAGAGGCAGAGAGGAGGACAGGGAAATAAGAAACCCACAGACGAAAACAACAGAATCACCACTGACTTCCTCTTCTCCAGCACCAGCTTCCAAAACCAGAGGAAGAAGCTAAAAAAAAGAGAGGAGAGGAACGAGCAGCTAACAGCAAGAACACACAACACGAAGGAACGAACAACAAAAGGGAGACCTGGAAACGCAAACAGAGGTGAACGAACAGAAGCAAACCAGGAGAAAAAGAGCAAAACCAGAGGAGTAGACAAAAAGCAGTAACAGAGAGGAGAAACGCTGGTCAGTTGTCATCCTCGTCTTCAAGTGCAGCGACAGGTAAGTTGCGTTTTCCTTCCCTGCATTTTAATTGCATGTTTCTGTAACAGGCGTGCGTGAGCAGTTCACGCACGCCTGCGGGTAAAACTGCCCAGTCACTGGCTTGGGCCAGTGACCGGGCCGGGCTGGCTGGGTCAAGCCCAGCCCATATGGGCTGAGCTGGGCCCAGCCCCAAAAAAATCATAAAAAATAATAATAAAAAAATATGCATGCATATATTAAAATTTATTTTTATTGGTTTATTTAAAGAGCTAGAGTCAGCAACATCATTCATTTTTGTTTTGGGTTACGTAATACTTACCAACGCCAGAGTTGGAAGTATACGTAGTCGAATATTCACTTGCGCCTGAGTCAGAAATATTATAAGCAAATCATCATAGCATAAACTAATAAACATTTAGCAATTTAAGACAAAACCAGCAATGCAGTTTGCCTCAGTCAGAACGTTTAAAGGGTGATAATATCTTTCTTTTTACGTAATCAGTCCCGTACCATAAAATCTCTGTTGACTGGTTAGGGTTCCTAGTGACCATAATACTAGGTGGCGACTCCTTAAACAAGACATTTTCCCTAAAAGAACAAGATGCCAGATATCTGTTCTTTTTTTCCATTCACAAGATTTATTTTTAGGGCCGCCGCGATATCGGGTGCGACACTTTTGACATATTTTTCTATCTTGAGTTAAAATTTCAAGTCAATTAGAGTTTGACAACATCTTAAGAATTAGGTTAGAAGCCAGGTATGTTTTATAGAGATACTATAAGGTAAAACTATAATTAGAGAGAAAAAAATAACGCATTTGACCATAAAATGGGTTGTCCAATAGAAGTAAGGGGAGAGGTTTGTCTCCTTTATTTTCTTAGACCATTTTGAGATTAAATTGAGAGAAATGCCAAAAAAAAACTAGGTTTAAGTGACAAGCAAAGGTTTTAGAAGGACCGAAAGGGAGGATTCAAGTTTTTTAAGGGGTTTTAAGCTTGGAAAAGAGAAATATTGTAAGTTAGAGAGAGAAAGCGAAGAAGGTGAAGAAAACTTGGGTTTTCTTGCAAATTTCTTCTTGATTCCTTACTATTAGGAAGTAAGAACTACTCATATCATTATTAGTTATGATTTTAACATGTTTTGAAGCTTGGTGAGTTAGGAGGTAAGAACTACTCATGTAATTATTACTTATGATTCTAACATGTTTTGAAGCTTGGTGAGTTATGTGTACATTATGGAACTTTGACTTTTGTATGTTGAGTAGTATGGAATGATGATATTTGTGTAGAAACATGTTATTAGGCATAAATAACTAATGAATAATATGGAATTAGTGAGAAATTTGAAAGGAAAACATGAATCCCTTTTATAAGCATAACCAATCAACATAAGGTGATATATTTAAAGATTGAGTATGATGTCAATTGCATGAAAGTTTAAGGAGAACCTATATTTCTTTTGAATACTAGTTTTAGCCTAGGATGAAGAAAAGAAAAAGGGGTTTTATTTGTTTAAATTGTTGAGATATTTGAATTGAAATATGTTTGGTAAAGTGTAACATGAATGACTAATGAGAAATTAAAAAGGATTTTTGGAAAAAAAAATCCATACCTCTTTATAAGGCAATTTGACCAACAAAGGAAATTAGAGGGAGAATTGAGTCGTGCCTTGAATTATTATGTTATTTGTGATTAATTGTGCTGTCTCATATGCTTAATAAATGGCCATGAAGCCAATTTTATAAAATTATGAAAGGAACTTATGTTCCTCTTGAAATAAGAATCGACTAAAACTAAGTAAATAGGGGAAAATTTAATTATTGCCTTGAATTGATATGATATTTTTGTTAAATGAGGATTTTGAGATGTATTTGCATGATTAAGTTACTAGGAAGTTTGAATAGAAACCTCAAAAAACCATCTTTAAGGTTTAAGCCAAATTAGAAATAAAAAAATAGGCTTGTCGAATTATATTTTGAGTGTGTGGATATATGTTAAAATGTGACTAGTTGTAATTAAAAATGAATTACCAAAATGAGAAGCAAAGGGAAACTTATGATTTCTCTAAGTTAGGCTATTAAGATGAAACTCCTTATAATGAGGGGAGGACCTAATGTTTGCCTTATTTGTTTTTTTAATTGTTATGAAATCAAGGGTTTTAGCAATTAAACTTATAAGAATGAATATGAATATAGAAAGTGTTCATTATGTGTGGGATTTTAAGGGTTTTCTTGTTGTTGATTAGAGAATATTAGTTAAATAATAATTGGAATGAAACACTTATAATGGTTGTTGTGATGATGATGATTAAACCCTGTTGATACATGGAAGGTTGTCATATCAGAAAAGCAGTAGGGAGCAACAACATGAGCACAAACTCTAGATGAGTGCTCTGCACCTTTTTTTTATTAAGAATATTTCTTAAGTTTTTTGTATCTAGATCAGAATAGTAGTAAGGAGCAGCAACATGAGCACAAACTTTAGATGGGTGCTCTACACCTTTTCTTGTTAAGAATATTTCTTAAGTTTTTTGTATATTAAAATTCTTTAAATGTATCATGCATCGATATTAATTGTATTATGTGCCATTAAAATAAAATAAAAAAGAGACTAGTTACTCGGTAATGGGGCTAGTGCTCTGTAATGAGTTAATGATAACAATTTTGCTCCTTTAATGATTATTATTTAAATTATTTAAATTCATTTATTTGCTATTTCTCTAATTATAGACTGTATTATTACTAATTATGGAAAGTGAAATGAAAAGGTTTGAGATTTGACTAGTATTTGTGGGATATCAGAGGTGTTAGTGTAAAGTACTGATGATCGAGATTGATGATTTGACTATTCATAGGATATTAAAGGCATCAGTATGATGCATTGATGACCGGGATTGATGATCCAACTAGCATACGTGGGATACTAGAGGCGATAATGTGATGCACTAATGACCGCACTGATGACTAGGATTGATGATTTGACTAGTATCTGTGGGATACTAGACGCTTCAGTGTGATGCATTGATAATTGATATTATGGATTTGACTAGTATCTGTGAGATACTAGAGGCGTCAGTGCGAGACACTAGTGACTGAGATTTTTAGTAGTGGTATTGAAATGAAGTTTTAGATTAGAGGATCTGCTTAATGTCATGTGAAACTATGTTGTAAAAGTGTTGGAAAAATCACCTAGACAATGAGATTGTAAATGACGAGCAAGCTATACGAGGATAAATATATTATTTCTCTAAAAGTTGTATAAATGAGTAAGATGTACTTGAACTATTTTGATTGAGTGTATTGAAGACATATGAAATTGTAATCATGTATATGTAAAACGTTGTAAAATCTTTAAGTAGTGATATAGTTGTATCATATTGTGAAGGAATTGTATTTGTGGTATTAAATGTTGGCTAAGTATAACATGTTGTTAAATAAAGATAGTAAATTTACATCTATGGTATTGATTATTGAATTAATGAGATTAAATTAATGAAAATCTAATCCCCGTGAAGGATGGAGATTAAGAATTATATGGTATGAAAACAAAACATAGAAAGGGTAGTTGACTTGGTCAACAACAAAATAATGAATTAATGGAAACCTATTGACCGTTGGGTACCCGTACATCAAAAAATTCTAAGGGTGTATGTGCATCTTATTTTAAAATTATTTTGATAAGGTGTAATTGTCACATTTTAAGAATTAAATTACTGTGTATGTGTAAAATATCATAGAAAATGTTTTAAATGATAAAATTATATGATAACAAAAGATTGTATGACTATTTATATGAAAGGAAAGTTTTATTAACACTGATGGAATTGTGCATGGAAAATGACTACCAAATGATTATCTAACGTAAGGAGCGAGGAGAGTTTTGGTTTAATGTTGAATGCACGAGGAAGAATTTGTTGTGATATTTTAAACCCATGGTAAATGATTTACCTAGGGTTGAAATTATCTATGCACTAGATATGTGGTTTTTAGTGGCAATAAGTTCGTTAATACTTAAAGAATTAGTAAAATATAAAAGGTGATGGTAAGCTAAGAGTATTAGGATAATAACCTGAACCGACATAAAAATAAAAGGAAAGTACCCTGAGGCCAAGCATGCAAATTGATAGCATAAAAATTAAGTTAAAGAATTGAATTATTAGATAATTCAAAGAAAATTAATGTTACTTTTGAGTATGTGGTGTAGTTACCTTATGAGGTAGGATATTGCTTAGCGAGTCAAATAAGACATTGAATAAGAAGTAAAGGAAATGAAATGTAAGCATGAACTGATGTGGAAAGTTTATGACAATACATGAAAACACCATTAAGTAAAATGAGTAATTTAAGGAGCTGGTTGATAATTTGTATTATTTATGAATAATGTGATTTTAATTATGTATTGAGTTAAAAAATAAAGAGTTACATATATACCAATTCCTTGCAGGAAACTTAATTATCATGCCGTAGTCAAGATATTTAAGACATAAGGGGCTCAAAGTGTACAAGAATTTATTTTAATATACAAATAAATTTAAAATTTATGATATTGTTATTAGAGTTTATTTACTAGGCTATAATATATCATGAGTTTACCCTTTTGTATTTTTCATGAATTGGATTGTATTGCTTAACATATTTAATTATTATATTATGTATGCATCAAACAAATACAAAATGTTAAAATCATAAGATTAAACGTAATATAATGTTGTTATATGTTGGGATCGGATAAAATCCAAGATAGTTGGACATGTTATGATTATGATGGACACATCAATGTGTTGTCGATAACATGATACTAATATTTAAGGGAATTATTGGGCGTTCAACTTGAAGGCTTTAATTCTATCCGAGACTTGTACAAAGATGATGGAGATTTTTTTAATGTGTGGAGACTTGCAAGGAAGGTAATTACAAACGTATATGCTTCGATATGACTTTTTATTCAAGGGATCTTACTTATGCCGTCCAATTTTTTTTTTAAAGAATACATCGTCAAAGAACTTCACTTAAGAGATTTAAGTGGACATTTTGGATCGAACAAGTCTGTACTTCTTGTTAAAGATCTGTATTTTTAGCAAGCTATCTATCATGATGTCACTCATTTTATAAAAGAGTGCAGAGTTTGCCAAACTTGTAAGGGTCAAGCTTAAAATATCGATGCTTATACTCATTTGAAATTCTGAAAGCCCATAGGAAAGATGTAAGTATGAATTTTGTGATTGGTTTGCCAAAGTCAAAGGGGTTTTGATTCTATCTTTGTTGTTTTTGATAATTATTCTGAAACATTTCATTACTTGTGAAAAGACTATAGATGGTTCTATGTTTCTAATCTTTAGTTTCAGTGAAATAGTGAAATTTCATGCTTTTCCAAATTCTTTTACTTCTGATCGTTACACTAATTTTCTGATTCAATTTTGGAGGCATTTGTAAAAATGAATTGTGACTAGTTTGCTTTATAGCAATACTTATCATTTTCAACTGGTCGGCAAACTGACGTAATGAATCAAATTCTAGGAACGAACAAAGTTTTGCTTCTGAAAGGCCTAAACAATGGGATTTGGTGCTTACTCAAGCTCAATTTGCTTATAATTCAATTGTGAATCGTTCTACTAGGAAGAGTCCATTTCAAACCATTTATGGGATGGTGTCTAGGCATTAACTAGATCTAGCAGCTGTTCAAAGTTCTCCGATGTCAAAAAAGAAAGCTAAGTACTTCGGTATGAATTCAAGAAGACGTTAGAAGGTTCAAATACCAAGAGGCTACAAATGTCCATCGACGCATCAAGCTTTTTAATAGAGGAGATCTTGTTTGGGTTTATTTGAGAAAGGAAAGACTTCATGTTGGTTCTCACAACAAGCTCAAGGAAAAGAAAATCAGTCAATGCCAAATACCAGAGAAGATTAATCACAATGTCTACAAAATTAAGCTTCCTTCAAATATCTAGACTCATTCTACTTTCAATATTCGAGATTTATCAACCTATTATGGTAAACATGATCCTAACTCCTAGATAAGTTCTTGTCCACCCGGAACATATAGTATTCCATCATGTTTTCCTAAAAAGTAGCTGTCTTGAAAACTTGCTAGATGTCTTGGAAAACAACTTCTATTAATATTTAATTTAAATCCTGTTTATTAGAAGTTATTTTGAGAGTCACTTTTCCTTAGTTTATATTATGTCGAGTTGAGCTAAGCTTCTCTGATTTGGTGTCTCCTTTCTTTAGCTGTGGTGTTTCATCTTCTTTTTATCTCTTGATTGTTATAAGTTATAACCCACACCAGAATCCCAACTTCGAAAGTCTTCTTAAACCCAGATCATATGAGGTTTGCCAAAACAAAATGCAGAAAAAAACATGAAACAACTAGGAATCCTTTGCGGTCTACATGCATCATCTATAAAGAACTGAGAAACTTCAAAAACTAAATGAAACTTGAACTTTAAGTGAGGGATCATACAAAACACAACAATTAGAAGGAACTAAACCATCAAAGTCTCCTGCTGCGTATGCCAAGACACAACATCTTTGTATGGAAAGTTACCCCCAAATATATCAAGAGCACTGCCCACAGTAACGTCCACGCGCCTGTCCCCTGCCACCTTTATTCTCTCTAAATCATTCATTACTGTCACACCGCCAGCATAAGTCACAGGAATCTGACACACCCAAACAGAAACCATTAGCAATCCATACATTAAAACAGTGCATAAAGACAGGCACATATAAATGCCTAGTGATCTGCTGTGTCTTGTTCCATTACAAAAAGCCAGTGTTCCAGTTAGAAGCTGTTAATCGTGGATTCAGTAAGAAGGGTCAGTTTCATGTCCATAAGAAAATGCTGAGCAATGGTTCACAACCACTTTGCCTCCCCTGAGCAACAGCTACAGAGGATATCAATTGATGGCAATTTTAACTCAGGTATGCATATTACATTCTTGGTTTCTAGCATTCATCCACATAGAACTTGTAATCAGGATTAGATGGTTTCTTTTGGTTACTACCATGTCAATGTAAGAAGACACAACATTTTCTGGCATGAACTGGATTAATCATATCATGTCAAGGACATTGGCCCTTGGGCATTTCATAACAAAATAGCAGTAGTGAAATGAAAGCATAGCAAGGTAACTGGACACAAGCACTAGAGAAAGTCATGTATACAAAATGATACTCCTAAGTCACTTACTGGTGAGTGCCTGCCAAGCAACGCCACGAGCTCTTCATCAATTCCCAACCTGCAATAAGTAGTAGTTTGGTGCGTGTGGTGTAAATACAATGAAAAGGAGTTTTATAGGATTAACTTTTTTTTTTTTGGAAGAAAATTCTGGAAAGAAGATACTAACATGTTGTGCCTAAAATTAGAGAGCAGAATAGCATCAATATTCTGAAATGGTTTAATTCTCCAGTGAAAAAGGAAAAGCCCCAGAGAGTTTAAGAAATTTCAGAAGAAGAGGTTTTAGATCCACATTAAAAGCATCGCTATTGTAGGGTATATAGTAACTGATTGAACACATTTCTTTCCTGCTTCCTGAACACATTAAATCTGCTCCATGCTTTACTGATTACTTCAATAATTCCAAAGTGTTGTATGATATGTAGCTTTGATGTATTACCAAAATCATGAATTCATTACTAACACAAGGCAGGATCCTTTTGTTTATTAAAACCAGGGGTTTTTAAATAAAAATAGAGGCAGGAAAGAAGCAGCAGATCAATCAGAGACGAGTCTTCCAACAAGAACTCATAGCGCCGAATTCAGAGATATGTAATGGAACGATCATATTACTCACAATGGAAAGCACAAAAAAGTAAGCAGAAACCATGCAGTGACAGGTTTTGGGAGAAGAAAAGATAAGGTTGATGAAAAGTAAATATCTCCTAAATTGAGTCACGATCATTATCTGCCACTATTTATATATCTAACAGAAACTAGATGATAAAACTTACAGGAGAAATGAAAGTAGAGCACTTAAGGCAACGAGGCAACACTCAAAACTTACCTTTTGCCTTCAACATCAACACCATGAACCAAAAACTCATCAGCATAGTTTGCAAGAAATTCTAATACTTTCTCATCAAGATATACATCACTGAACTTCTGCCATCTATCAGTGACAATTGCATATCTACCTTCCTGCACATCAGAAACAGCACATAGAAGGTCATTACAAGAAGTTGTTGAAAATAAAGTACCTTTTAATTTGTGAACGGAGATGGCACTAGATGTCTTCAAAGATAAATTGTTTAGGCTACAATACTTGGGATATGCCATCAGTACTACTATATAAAACATAAAATACCAGCAGTAATTAAAAATTAAGTTGTAGAAATGTCAGATGTTCAAGCACAACTCCCAATTCGAACTGGATATCTCTAAGTCATAGTCAATGCTTACACCAAGAGAGAGATGTGTGACAATTGATTTCTTACCTTTTTTCTGCAGCTAAGGTCTAAAACAAGCTTCTGCTTTCCAACAACACGAACAAGGTCTTTCAGCCTTTCTAGGTCCATTTGACCATTGTTAAAGACATACTGTGAGAGAAACACAAAAAAGCTATTAGAAAACAAATGTAATATGAAAATTAACAAAAGGATGATAAATAGAAAATAAGGGATTTCCAGGGATACTTTCTTCAAGGGTAATTAACGTGACTCTGTTCCAAGCACATTAAAACACAATACTCAAAATATTTACCACTATCACATGGACTTCACGCTCCTAGGAGCACTTCCTAATAAAGAGCATTATTGATGCAGGGACTTTCTATAGATTTGATTTGATTTTATTTTATTTCTGATATTTGGGTTATTTAATTATTTATATGTGTCATGTGATTAGCATTTGACATTTTATAGTATTTCCATGGAGGTTAAGTTGTTTTACATGGTGACTAAGACTAGGGATTTAACTAGTATAAATAGGTCGCTAGGGTTATTTTAATAAACATCCTTTGTTATTCATCCTTTGCTATAATTTTATTCCATATTTTAGACTTTATTCTGCTGAGATTGCTGTTTTACACTGTTTTCTTCTTCTCACTCTGTGTTAAATATAAATATATGCGTCCTAGTAGCAGGAACTACAAATATGCCAGAGAAAATAAAGCATGGCAAACAAAGGAATTAGACTGAAAATTCTATAAAACTATCAGAGCAAACTTTTTTTTAAAAAGAAAGCATAACATGTTGCAATTGAATGTAAAAAGAGAGAAAAAAAGTTCTTAACATACTGAAGTAACAATAACATGGCTGGCTCCTTCTTCTATGTAGCTCAAAGCATTGTTTACATTGATACCACCTCCAACTTGCAAGCCACCTAGATTTTTTGAATCCTCGCAGTAAGTTCAGCAGAGGAAAAATCTGTAAGTTTTAAACATCCCATCAACTATACAGAAGTAAAAGACCATATTCATTATACAGTTGACGGCATTTGAAAATCTCCATATAAATCATAACATGATTTTTTTTTCTGTGTTTTGAGGAAATTAGCACTCTCACAAGTTACATATAAAACAGCACCTTAACTGTAAATCTCCCCAATTGTGCCAGTAGATCCAGAATATCTTCGGCAAACAGAGCTCTTTTTTTTCAGCCAACACAAATACAAGTAAACAACGGAACAGACCAAATAAAATCATCTTTGTTCGATGTAAGGTTATATCCTTAAGCAGAGAAGAAATTACATAAACCATAGGCTACCATCAACTGCAATGAATTATTTGCGGGATAGGTAAAATTGTATTTTGCTGGAATCATTTTCTGAAAGAACCACAGAAATGGCAAAAGCTAACATCTCAAACAGTAGAGAACAAATCCAATCCACCAGAGACAGAAAACATATAGACCTACCAGGATAGGCACGCAACGCTTCAATGGCTGTGGCTTTGCTTAAATCATCAGCTCCAAGCATGATCACATGGCCACCCATGAGCCCATCTTCTTTATACAAATTTGCAAACTCTGCTGCAGTCTTGTCTGATTCAAAATTTGTCACAAGAGCTGAACCATCCTCCTCCTTCAAATCCCGAAGGGTAGACCCAACAATTTGTTTCACTTTACCCTGAAAAACAAATCATAATTTAAACACAAACCTAAACCCATTTTCACTCAAGGACAACCTAACACAGAAGTAGCGCGACAATTGAGATTAAGAACCCAATTTCAAAATTCACTTCAAGAATAGAATAGCCAATAAAAACTGAATGTTGCTAAAATGCAACTCGATTCTATTTGTTAAAACACAAGCAACCAAATCACCAATTGGACAATTGACGTATAAATTAAAAAAGGGTACTTAAAATAGCAATCAAATCACTCTCACTCGTAAACTTATCTGTCACAGTTTACACACTTTTAAACAATTTCTACAAGCATTCAAATTGGTAAATCTTACAGGATTAAACAAAGAAAGAAAGGTAAGAAAATCCAATAATTGTGAAGATGGCTGTTAGAACCATGATGAGAATTACAACAGGTGGGGACCCGCATCAACAACATACTGAATCAAGTACCTTGTGTATATCGATGCAAGGTCGAAAACGTACAGCACATTTTATAGACAAGCAAGAAAAAGATCCTGCAAGAACAAAAAGATCAGGAATTTCAAGTTAGAGCTAGTGACCAAGGACTAAATCTTAGCGAAAGTATAACCGTAGCAGAATAACGAGATATAAAAAAAGAGTGGAAACAAAAGAAGAGCATACTAGAGGTGGCATGCGAAGAAGGGAAGGATGCAATGAATCTGTATCTGCGGTGCCTTTGAAAACCATGAAATAATGAAGAGCTAAAGACCTTTCTTGAAGCAAGAAGCTTGTGGGAGGATGGAGCAGAGGAATGTAGGCTGCTGCTGCTGCTTGCCATTGTTGTTTTTGCTAAAGAAACTGCCAAGACAGAACTGCCTTAGCTCAGTTTGTGCGACAAGAAGAGGCCAAGCTTTTTTCTTTTGATCACCCGCTGAATTAGGGTGTGCGTACCTGAGCTTAAAAGAGAGTTGTAAGCTTAATAACTTGAATTCTAAGGTCCATAACTTCCTAAATCCAGCCCAGGTATATGATTTTTGGTTTGGTCTTGGATAAACAAATAAAATATATTTAAATGCATTTAATTTTTCACTTTTCGTACATAAAAAATATCTTCATAAGAATATTTTTGGCTAAATTTTAATTAAGCCATCCCACCTAGACAAGTATTCTTGGATGAGTCCTGAAACATATTTTTTTCTCTATTCAATCATTAAAAGTTCAGAAAATATTCAATTGAATCTCATGTTTGATTGTCCATCTCCATTAAACAACACTGTTTTGTCAGGAAAATTGAAGATTGAAATCATTGAATTAATTCTATTATTTTTTTTAATCTTGCATGAGACCAAATTTCTCTTAGTACTCGGTTAAAATTTGAGTTATAGTTCGGGGACTAACTTGAGGTTTGACCATATCTTTATCCAGATCAATTAAAAAAAAAAGAAAAGAAAAGGAAAAAACAACATCATCGTCTCCTCTCTCCCTCGCAGCACACCACACAGCCTCACACTCCAACACCTCCCCTTTACAGCACAAAAAGAGGCACTCTCATTTCCGCACAAAAATGGCTTCAATATCCACCCCCCTTTCATATTCCCCTTCACCTGTCCGTCTCAAACCACCTGTCCGTCTCAAACCACCTGATTCCTTGCTCCTCAGAACCCAAACACTCCATAAACTTTCCTTCAAATCTCCAAACCCTAAGACCCCCATTGGATTTTCTGTCAAAGCAACCGCTGATGTTACAAAAACCATGGGAATTAGGCCTGGAAGTGTTGTGGAGACTGATAAGTTACCTTCTGATGTCAGAAACCGTGCCATGGAAGCTGTTGATGCGTGTGGTGGTAGGGTTACTATTGGTGATGTTGCCAGTAGAGCTGGGCTTAAGTTGAATGAAGCTCAAAAGGCCCTTCAAGCTCTCGCTTCTGATACTGATGGGTTTTTAGAGGTATCAAAAAAAACATTCTCTTTTATTTCTTTTTTCTCAAGCAATGAGAAAGGCAGTTGCTTTAAGAGTTAGTTAGGGTTTTGACTGCTCGTGTTTTCGATGGCATTGCGATTCTTTTGCAAGCGAGCTTTTACAATTCTCGCTCAAGAAACTTTGCGATATTCCGGTCCAAAATGTTGCAAAAAATGTAACCTTAGTCCCAACTTTTTCAAGCAAGTTGAAGTTGCAACTGTTGTGATCACCCACTTGTGAAAGAGAAGCGATGGCATTGGATTAGACAAACGACATTGTAGAAAATTTCCAAGTAACATATGGATTGAAGTTAAACAACTCTTAGTGATATGATTTTTTGTGGAGTCAAAAGTTAAAAAGAGAAATTGAAGCAAGAATTTGTTGAATGCTTGATTATTTCTAGAACGAGCTATTGATTCTCGGGACCGGGTTGAGGTTAGTATGTAGAAGATGTACATTTTCATATGTGTACATATGAAGCATGTGCTTATATGCAAATGGTATTGGATAGGCTTAATAGTTGTAGAACTACAGGGGTGGTTGATTGTCTAGTGGGTTTATGTAGTTTTAGTGTAGAATGACGTAATTGATGTACTGGGTAAGCAGCTGTTGCCTTTCTTTGTTGATGATTAGATTCTGTGGCAGATTGTATTAGCCACTTTGGAAACTATACAGAAAAC
>Ga0307511_10003916_pt1 | contig 15207 bp, 10 predicted proteins | sample 13_EM_MG_FD_200266 | JGI IMG/M metagenome (GOLD analysis project Ga0307511, IMG submission 200266) | Populus trichocarpa ectomycorrhiza microbial communities from riparian zone in the Pacific Northwest, United States - 13_EM | ecosystem: Host-associated > Plants > Roots > Unclassified | place... | reverse complement strand
AGATTGGAGGAGGAACGTGTTGCTAGGGAGAGAGCTGAAGCTGAGAGGGTTGAAATTGAGAGGCGAGAGAAGGAGAGGATTGAATATGAGCAGAAATTAGAGGAGGAACGAATTGCTAGAGAAAGGGCTGAAGCTGAGAGAATTGCATATAAGATGAGAGTGGAGGAGGAACGCATTGCTCGGGAAATTGCAGAACAAGAGAGACTCGAGGCAGAGAGGAGGGAAGCTGAGCATATCCAATATGAGAGGAGAATGGAAGAGGAACGTATTTCTAGGGAAATTGCAGAACAAGAGAGGCTCGAGGCAGAGAGGAGGGAAGTTGAGCGTATTGAATATGAGAGAAGAATGGAAGAGGAGCGGATATTTGGTGAGTGAAACACTAGGCAATACGAGGAAGAAGCTTAGCTAATATATATATGCAGAAGCCCGCCGTATCGAGGCAGAGCGCATCGCCGAAGAGCAATGTCGGCTAGAAGCAGAACGAAGAGCAGTAGCTGCCGCCGAAGCTGCCGCCGAAGCTGCCGCCGAAGCTGCCGCAATTGAAGCAGCTAGGACCGAAGAAGCTCGACGCGCCGAGGAGGCTCGACGTGCAGAGGAGGCGAGATTAGCGTATATTGCTGCTGAACAGAGGATTGCTTATGAGCGGGCTATTGCCGAGGAGAATGCACAGCGGGAAGCCGAGCAGAGGGCGAAAAGGGAAGAGGAGGAAAGAATTGCTAGGGAAATCTATTTTGCAGAGGAAGCTAGGAGGATTGATGAAGCGAAGAGGAGTGAAGCAAGGGGGGCGGAAGAGGTGAGGGTTAGAGAGGAGATGCGATTAATGGAGCTGGAGAGAGTGAGAATTGAGGAGGGGCGGAGGATCGAGGAAGCGAGGATTGCATTGGAGAAGGAGCTCGCTGAGCAGGAATCTCGACGACTTGAGCAAGAGCGGATCGCAAGGGAACTCTACCTCGCTGAAGAAGCTCGCAAAGCCGAAGAAGCTCGCCGAGTTGAGGAGTCTAGGATTGCACGAGAACAGGCCTTAATTGTAGAGCAGGCTCATAGGATCGAACAGGCTAGAATTGCTCGGGAACGGTATATTGCTGAGGAGCAAGCTCGCAGGGATGAGGAGCTCCGCATTGCTCGTGAGGCGGAGGAGGCTCGACTCATGGAAGAAGCTCGAATTGCGGAGCTAGCTAGGATCGCTGAGGAGGAAGCGAAGAGGTCGGAACACGAAAGACTGGAGAGGGAGTATGCAATTGCACAAGAGCGAGCGAGGAGGGAGGAGGAAGAGAGGTTGGAAGCCGAGAGAGTGGAGAGAGAAAGGGTTGAGGTGGAGCGGAAGGAACAAGAGAGAAGAGATGCTGAGAAGAGAGAGATGAGGAAAGTTGCAGAGATTCAAGGGCTCAAGGAACAGGAAGCCCGGCTTACAGAAGAGGCAAGGGTTGTGGAGCGGAGGATGGCGGAGGCGAAGAGGGTTATGGAGGAGCAGAGGTTGGCTGTCATTGAGGAAGAGAAGCTTCGTGAGGAGGAACACCAACGAATTCAAGATGAGCACCTACGGGAGCAACAGCGTGAGCGAGAAATCCAGGCCGAGCAGGGACGCCGAATGGCAACGTACAGAGCATCACTTCTTGCTGCAACCGCATTGCAGGCTCGCCTCGCAGAACAGCGCCGCCGGGAGGAAGAGGAGCGTATTGCACTGGAGGCTCTCGCTGCAGAGAAAGCAAGGATTGAGGCCGAGGCGCAAGCAGAGGCGGAGAGGTTGCGTTTGGAAAAGGAGGAGAAGCAGAGAGAATTGGAGGAGATGGAGGCAAAGAGAGAGGAAGAGGAGAAGAGGCGATTGGAGATTGAGCAGGCAGAGAGGGAGCAGAAGGAGAAACAGGAGGCTCTTCAAAGGCAACTTCAGGAATTGTTGGAGGCTCAGGAGAGGCAGAGAGCACAGCAGCTGGCTGCTTACCAGACACAGCTCATGCTCTACCAACGGCAACAGGAGCGGCTGCTCCAGGACGCATGCGAAGTACCCCTACCAGAGGACTCCAACGAGATGCAATCATCTGAAGAAGCCATCTCCATCAATACCGATTCCCAAACCACTGATCGCTCCGCTCCTAAACTCATGCCCACTCTAGAACAAGAGAAAGAACAGCTCCAGGAACGCCGCCGTACGCGATCCCGCCAACGTCAAGAGCGGGAAGCGTCTCCCGAGTTCCGCGCCGGAATCCGTCAACGAAGTCAGGAGCGTGAGCGTATTCGCGAGGAGGAACGCCGCAAGGAAATCGAGAACGTTAGACAGGCTTTCGGACTCGACGAGATCGCTGCACATCCTAAGCCCGACAACTGGGCTGATCTCGTTGACAATGACTCTGATGCAGAAGGCGAACATGAGGATGCACCACCACCACCGCCGAATCTTGCGGATCTCCTTGATGGCCCAGATGGTATTTTAGCTATGTCTGACGATGAAGATGCAGATGCACTACCCAAGATTAAGATTGATGAAGTACCGAAAACTACTGGACCGTGGGTCGCGCCGTGGCCGATCCCGAGGTTGATTGAGATTGTACCTACACCTGCTGAGGGTGTGATGAGGGGCCCACCGAGGGTGTTTGTGGAGGGAACAGGATTCGTGGATGGGAAGCCGCAGAGTAGGCCGCAGACCAGAGGGAGTGATAGGTCGAAGACTCCAACGTTGGAGGTACCAGGGGAAGGATATGACTACTTTGGATTTGTGCCGGAACAGTCGGCGTCGGGATTGTCGAGTGGGTATTTGGAGGATGAGGCGCCTGTGGAGGAGAAGATGGCGGAAGAAGCATCCCCAGCTACTACTATACAGTCTACCGAGAACGCTGAAGCCGAAGTCACTCATGTCAATATTCCAAAACCGGAATCAACCTCATCCACAGACCGCTATGTTGGCGCTAACGTTACGTCTACTACACCTATCTGCGCCGATCCTGCTCCTGTCTATGTTCCAGTTGAAGTCCCTGAAGTTACTACTGAGGTATGTTTTCTTTGATTTTCATTGTGAATTATATATGCTGATATTACCCTGAACCAGCATGAGCCCTATTCTACTTCCATTGAGATCAGCAGAACCTCTCAAGCCGACTCTCCTATCATTTCAACTGCAGAATCTGATATTCCCTTGGTGCAAGCAGAGTCAAGTGCAATCCCACTACCAAAGTCCCCAGAAGATGAACGGACTATATCTCGTGAAGACGGCTGGACTGAGGTCATCAGTCCTACACTCAGAGCTGTTGATGTGGGTGATATTGGAGAAAGTGGAATCGGCGAGTCAATAGAACAGCAAACTCCAGTTCTAGGGAATGAGGGGCCGGTGGTGGGGCATGTCAATCCGGATTATTGGGTGGAGACGGCGGAAATAGCAGCGGGTGTTCCACTCCCGATGGAGAAACAAACACCAGCGCCGGTTGAGTCGGAAGCCTCAGCGACACTGACTCTAGTCGAAAAGGTCGAGGCTGATCGTTCAGCTGAAATCCATCAAGACGAAGCCAAAGTCTTTGCGACTCCTCTAGCTGAGCAACCATCATTCATTGAATCCGCCGCGGCCGCCCCTCAGACCCCCAAGACCATCACTACAACCACTCCATCGCCACCTATCACCACCGATACTGAGACAGAAACGGAACTCCAGTCACCATCAGAAGGTGGCTCACTAGATTTGTCATTGACCGAAATTACCGCTAAACCACTTCCTGCTCAAAGATCCAGCTCATGGGAGGTCGTTGATGAAGTCGGACGGGAGAGTAGTGGTGTAGAGACACCGAAGCAGAAATATGCTACATTCCCAGGGACACCAAGTGATATTTCCCCACCAGAGTTGATAAGTCCGGAGCCTGAAGTGCAGTTACCCAGGTTCACGGAAGAGAAGAGAATGGAGCCAGAGAAACAGCAAGTAGAGGAAGAGCACCATGGAGTCCCCGAAGACAAGGCGAAGGACGGTGGGCTTTCACTGGTACCAACTGTTCTACAAGACAAACCGGCGGAAGAAGAACATGAGAGGGGGGAGGAGCCTCGCACCCCAGTGGAGCGGACACAAGCCGTGGAAGAAGATTACGAATTCATTGCCTGCGCTACCGCCGCGGCTGAGTTCTCTGGCTTCGATTCCGGCCTCGTCCTTGACCACCGCGTCCCCGTTCACCGAGGCCTAGCCTATCAACCATCAATGGAGGAAATTGCAGACGAAGAACAAGGTGGTGTGATTCCAGCTATTAATCAACGACGAAGCTCCCCTATCCAAGACTGGACTGCACCGACACCCACACGAGAGACACCCACCAGGAGCAGCACGTATAGAGATGCTGTAGATGAATTCCCTGCACTGAGTAGGTGGCAGAAGAAGAGTACTCTCATAACACAGCAGCAGCAACAGGAACAGGAGCAGCAGCGACGCAATGCGGAGGTCAGGAGGCAGCGGTTGATTTCATATCCTAGCGACTCGACTATGGCTAGCACTGCGGCATCAGACTATACTATCACTGATGGACATGTGCAGTCATACAAATGGGACGAACCTATTACTAGCTCTCAGAGTGTGTCTAGACGGGGCTCCATTGCAGATATCCCGGAGGTGAATGAAGAAACGTTGGGTTCTGGTCAAGTGACTCCAAGTGACCTTACCCCCACTCCATCGACTATTGCCCTAGACAGCTATATGTCATCTCGCCGTGGGCAAAAGAGCGCAGCTACAAACCACCCACCAGCCCCTGAAAGCACCTGGGGCGGCGATAGTGGTCTCGGAGATGATCTTGCTTCTCGACTCAGCTTCTCTCAACCGTCCACCCTTGGTTACTCAGCCTCACGTCCATGGGAAGATCCAAACAAGTCATTGCGGAGGCGAAGAGGTACATTTGATTCTACTTTCGGTCGCGAACAACAGCTGCAACGATCCTCCATGTACGATTCCTCTGAGAGCCTTAACATGAGTGCAGATGATAGCGAGATTTCCATTGCAAGGAAGGAGGGCCGCTTGAGAAGGAAGCAGGAGCGAGAAGCACCACTCGAATTGGGATCATTGCTTACGAGGGAGGAGACAATTGATGCGCTTGAGAACAGACCAAAGAGTGCATTTGAGGAGAAGGTCAAGATTTTTGATAAGCCTGATGCGAGGGAGATATTTCCACTGCCGGAGGGGGTGAGGACTAGGAGTACCAGCCCGACGCATGATTTGACTGTGAGAAGAGCGTTGTTTGATCAACCTCCAATTCCTATTCGTCCATCAGAAGAGACATTCAAGGTGTTGAAGCGGGCTACTACCTGGGTTCCCGAGAGAAAGTTATCATCGCCAGAATTGTCGACTACAGCTGCGGCGATGTCCCCTTTGCCATCCTTCGCACCGCCTGCGCGGGCATCGACCATTTCTCCTGAGCCATCTAAGGGTATGACGCCTACGACTACTCCACCGAGACTGTCTGTAGCTTCTGCCCCGCGAAGCTCACCACCAATGTCCCCGCCTTCCCCGCCTTCCCCGCCTTCAGCGTATATCGACGGTGATATTGATGAGGGACCATCAACAACAGCAGCTTCTCAAACAACATCTACCGCTAGTACCATGAGCAGGGCGTCGTCACAGTTTGATTTTGGAAATATACCAAGGAATATCCCCACGGATGCGAACAGCTGGGGGAGGAAGTTGGGCAAGTACTTTAAGGGCCCGGCGGTTGGCTTGTTTGATCAAGCGCCCAAGTCACCAGGAGAGAAGGGTAGAGTTGATGGGGATTTAGATGACAGTGAGGATTCAGAGGAGGAGGAAGACGACGGAATGAAGACACCACAGGCGGAGCCACTTTCTAGGAGATTGTCATTTGTGCCAGTGGAGGAGTCAATTATGGAGGAGCACGAGGAGCACGAGGAGCATGAAGGGGCTGGGGTGTCATTAGCGTCGCCAAAGCAGGACGCAGTTGAGACCTCTACAACCGAGTATAACCAACCAGGTCTAACCCCCAGTCAACTTCTGCCTGACATTCTACAACAACCTACCAAGGCTACTGCCACTACTACGGCTACCACCACCGCGCCTGTGTCTCCACTCTCACCAGAAGTCAAGCTTGGTACACCGAGCGCAGATGCATCAGGGTCATGGTCGGATTACTTTGCTGGCGTGGGGAGGAAGGTGGTTGAAGCTGGAGGAAAAGCAGCAGAAGCACTGGCAGAGATAACAACCCAATCCCCGGGCACACAACGACAACAAGGGTCTGTCGCGAGAGATTTAGCTTCCGAGTCGGCGGAGTTTGCGAGTGCGTTGGAGAAGACGCAGCAGACGGCTTCGCAGGTACCATTGCTCGAAACTCCTGCGGCTCCACCTAAGATGGTGTGGAGGGATGTTCAGGGTGAGATGAGGGAGGATGTTAAGCCTGTTTCTGTCGTAGAAGAAATTAAAGAGGAGGAGATGAAGCCAATTGAGATACTGGAAGAGCGGGAGGGGGAGGTGATACACGAATCCGCGAAGCCCCAATCGATTCCAGAACCCGAAGGCGATGAGGAGCCTGAGGAGGACCCAGAAGAAGCAGAGGCACGAGAACTAATGGCGCAGGCTTTGGCATCAGGGGTGATTTTGGATACGATCATGGAGGAAAGTGAGCCGGAGTACGAGTATTATGATATAGTTACTGGGAAGGTTTACGCGGTGAGTACTTTATTCTTAGAAATACAACTAATGGCGTTGGGTATGAACTGTTGCTGACATCTTGGACATAGACTGAATTTGACTCCGAGCCTGAACCATCGGTGGTCGACGGATCTGTTATTTCGGAAGTACAGGCGGAGGTTACGGGTCAGGGATCAATGCCATCAGAGGATACGATACGGGGGTTAGAGAGTATGAGGAGTATGGATTCTATTAGAAGTACGGCATCGACGAGGAGGAGGAGGAAGAAGAATAAGAAGAGGAAGTCATTAACGGGAATGTTTGGGGAGGGTCCGGCACCGGAGATTAAGGAAGAAGAGAACATTGCGGAGGATAAGAAGGAGCAGGCTGATAGGGTATTGGAAAGTGAGGTTGCGGGAGAGATTGAGAAGGTGAAGCCAGTAGAGGAGAAGAAGGTGGAGTCCAAGCAGAAGGAGAAGGAATCAGCGGTGGTAGAAATTGAAGATGGGCCTACATTGGAGGTGGAATTGGGGAAGCAGAGTGATGTGGAGGTTAGTTTGGATATGGGGCCGGGGAATCAGGCGATGGTGAATGTAGACGTCATCCATCCTGAGGCAGTACCAGAGGAGATTCATACCATGGGGAACGTTCCGGTCCCAGAGGTTGTGGAGGAGGCAAGCAAATCACTACCAGAGAAACCAAAAAATAGGCTCCGTGGTTTGATGAGCAGGGCAATCAAGATCAAGCCTCGTAGCAGAAGTCAATCAGGCGAAACCTCTCCTACTGAGCCTACTCCAACGGCAGGATCATCTAGGACCAGACCACCATCACCAACTACCGCACTTCAACGCCCCTCAAGGAAGAGCAATGTCCCTGGGCTTGCAAGAATTTCGGATGAGTTGAGTCTGTGGATGAAGGCAGACAAGAATATCAAGGATCCTAACCCCCTACCATCGAGATGGTCCCAGTCAATGCCCTCATTGATTCCCACGCCATCATCATCTAGGCTGCCAGCTCCAGGAGGGTCAAGAAGGGAGAGTATGGACTATCCTTCCTCAGGACAAGAGTCCCCAGTAGAAGCACCAGCGTCCAGTCGTACGCCGACGTGGATTCAGTCGATCTCGCACCTCCCAAAGTTGAGTAGGACGGTGACAGAGCCCGCAGTGCCAAGGGGGGAGTTACCTATGAAGCATTATCCAGCATCTACGGATGATATCCCGAGCTACGAGAGCCGAAGCCCACTGAGACCGAGCCAGACCATTCGTCTCGTCGATCCTGATCCCGAGGATGCTGCGGCAGCCGCGCAAGCGAAAGCACAGTCATCGCCTTTATCGCATAGATTTGGCTTTAGGAGAACTCCCTCGCAGTCGTCACTTACAAGTTCAAGTTTTAGGGACTCGGTGGATGATGTAAGGCCAGCGCCTGCCACTTCTGGAGGAGCGGGGATGAAATCTGCGAGCACGCCGACCCTAGGACATTCGAGTGATACTTCGCCTTCAGGCTCCACGCTAAGTTTGGGGCTGTTTAAGGCCAAGACTTGGGGCATTGACAAGGAAAAGAGTAAGGAGAGGAAGGAGAAGAAGGAGGAGAAGAAGGCCGAGAAGGAAAAGGAGAAGAAGAGCAAGGATAAGGACGGGAAGAAGGTGCGTGTTTCATAAGGTTAATTTTGTTATAATATTATAAGACTGCAGCTAATAGAAGGGTGCAGGGTCTATTTGGAATGAGGAGGGGATTTTCGTTTGGGAAGGATAAGAAAGAAGGGAAGGGGGGTGCGAGCGCGGGAGAGGAGATCGCGAGTAGCGGGTATACAACGGATGAGGGAAGTATTGAAGAGAGGAATAGGAGCAGAGTCTCGCTTGATGTAGTTGGTGATGTGACTATGGGGACTACTAATGTGGAACGCACGGGGGGAGTTGTGGACGATAGCCCTCAAAATTACTCGAATACGCCGTCTACGCCTGTGGGGATGAGAGACTCACTGGTTATGCCGGTGGTGGATTTTACGCAGGTAGGTACTTGGGCCTCAAACTCCCCGGCGGCAAGTGCTACGCCAGAAGCCTTGTCTTCGTCGGTAGGATCGCTGGAGGGACAGTCACCCGTGGACAATGCGCAGATGGAAGGGGGATATATATTCAGGCCGCTTTCGACGGTAATGGAGGTTCCCTCGGCGTCTCCCACCCCAGCGCCACAGTTACCGCCACAGATGCCGCCGAAGCGGGAGGAGAAGTCTGTTCCCGCCACGATACCAGAGGAAGCAGCGCCGATTCCCGAGCCTACGCCGGCCGCGGAAGCATCAGAAGCCGAAGAATACAGCCACAGCGACAACGACGAGGAGCAATCACCGGCGGGATCATCTACGCATCTCACTCCGCCGGCAACTCTACGGAAGAAGTTATCGGCCCGATCGCTCAAAACGCTCAAGAAGAAGCAAGCAGCGGAGAGGCGGCGACGCGAAGAGGAGGAAGCTCACGAGCGCGAGAGGCGCGGGTCAGTTACTAGCCTCCAGGATACGGATAATCGCAGCAGGCAGGGGTCTGAGGCGAGCATCTTGGCCGCCGGTAATAAACAAACAATGTCAACACCAGCAGAAGGTGAGTGAAAAATGGAATCCCTACCCATGCCCATGGCGCACATCGGCCGCGCGATTGGTTGATTTGCGTCGCAACACGAGCTGACGATCAGTCATGTATTATTGTGATATCTAGCTGCACCAATTGAAAACCCTGTCGCTCATGCACCAGCCCCTCCTCCTGCAGCAGCGAACCCGCACCTTGACAAGTCATCAGCTGCAGCTGAGGGAACCACCACATCCCTTCATCCCACCATCCTCGACCGAAGCTCCATCGCTCCATCGTCTGAAGCGGAAGCGGCTGACAAAGACGAGCCCGTCGCCGCGCAGCAGAAGCTTGAGGGTGAAGCACAAGCACAGGTTTCTCCGGGTGTACCCGGCGCAGAAGCAGACGCCCCTGTAGAAGATCAAGAAGACGCCAAGCTAAAGAGGAAAAAGTCGAAGAAGGGGAGGAAGAGCGCAGGTAAGGCCGTGGAGGAGAATATCGATACCGATCCCGCCATCGTTAGCGCGGAGCGAGACATTGTGACTGCGAGTGCGACACAGGACCGTGCGATTGAGGCTCAGACAACGTTGACTGCCCCCGCACAGGAGCGAAACGAAACGGAAAAAGCAGAGACTGAGGTAATTGCACGCGACGAGCAGCTTGCCGCCGAATTCGCGCAGAACACCGACCGATTCATTGAAGAGCCCGAATCATACATTGCCGACACCCCTGTGGAGCTTCCACCCATCCCCGAAGACGAACAGCTCACAGACCTCCCACCACCACCTCCCGTACTGATTGACGCTGCCGGCGAAGATACTACTCCCTCCCGTAGCGGGTCTAAGAAGAAGAAATCCAAATCCCGACGATCATCGGCCATCTCCCTCGCTGAAGAACTCGAAGCTGCTGGAGAAGAAGTTGCCGAAACTGCTACCTCATCGGTACATAATACTCGGCCAAGCAGTCCTACTCCGAGTGAGGACTCGTTCATCGTTGGTGACGACGCGGGATCGGGAGAGGAGCCGAAAATTCAGAGGAGTGGAAGTAAAAAGAAGAAGAAGAAGAGTGGGAGTCAGCGGAGGAAGGAGAGGGCTTTGAAACGGGCGAGTGTGGGTAATTTGCAGCAGGCGAGCCAGGACGCGGAACAGGCAGCAGAAAAGAAGCCAGAGTCAATTGAGTTACCACCGCAGGTACCAGCTGAGGGATTTAAGAACCCGGAGCAGATAGATAATACGGGGGGTGGAGTGAAGCTTGACGCTGGGACACCGTTTTTTGAGAAGACCGAGAAGGAATCAGCGAGGTCTTGATCATATTTCCTGTAGAGTGTGAGGGTGTGAGCTGACGTACTAGTATATGTAGTGACAAAAAGCCTCCAAAGACACCGGAGCAGGGAGTCAAGAGAGCAAGTACCAGCTTCGATACACCCCCGAAGGGAATTGGGTTCGAAAGGCGGTCGAGTAAGTCTCCACACCCCCTCCGGCTTTGTTCTATGCTAATATATGGCCTGTGGTAGCACTCCCACTCGAAGCAGAAACAACCGCGGTTAATAACTCTCCCACGCTCCGCGCAGTCTCGTCTGTATCTAGGATTCAAGAGCGCGCGCGGGCCCTAGGCCAAAACAAGCCACAGCAACAGGTCTTTAATCAAATCCTCCTCCACGAACTCGATGCTGGAAGCAGTATCGAGGGATTCGGGACTGGACTAACTTCCGAAATCATTAGCCCACAGATTCTGCCACCGCAAACAGCACCACAACAAGCCAGCCAAGCCAGCCAAGTCAACCAAGTCAAGGGAGCTCAGGATCAAGCGCAGCCGGAGGAACAGGAGCCTGGGGATTTTTTAAACCGTTCTTTGGGGGGAATTAGTCAGGGAGGATCGGGAAGGGTTAAGCAGAGGAGGGTAATTGAAGAGGAGGATAGTGATAGTGAGGAGGAAACGGACGAGAGTGAGAGTGAAGAAGAGGAGGATAGCGAGGAAGAGGATAGTGAGGGTACCGAAGAAGAGGATAGTGAGGAGGAGAAGGTTTCTATTATTTCGAAAAATTCATCAGTTCGTTCAATCTTTGGACCCTACGAGGACGAACTTATAAAACGTGAGTATTCAAACTTTGGAGCGAGTATTGTGGTGAAGGCTGATGGTTGGTGTTGGAACAGCACCAAAAAAAACACCAGAGCCAATATTAAACCAACGTAGCCCATCACCAGGTACTACCCAGCAAGCATACGTCGACTTTGGCTCTGTCGAGTTCAACATCTGGAACTCGCCTACCCCCCCACCAAGCAATACCGGGGAACAACTTAATCTCAACAAGGCACTCCCGCCAGTTCCTGCCAGTCCAGAGCGTACCCCATCTCCACATACAGACGCTACCCAGAAGCATACCGCCGACGAGTACTTTTCCGCAAACCTCAAACCATCCACGGAGCAAACTACCGTCCAAGCCTTCCCCGTCGTCCACAACACCCTACCCCCCCGAGCCGATAGCCCCGCAGGTAGCCTAAGAGGCGTCGGAACCGTCCTCACAACAATCCCCGAAACCCGCGAAGACGCTTCGGAAGTCGGTTCTATTATCGAACGCTCTACCTCTGCTCCACCAACCGAACAGCTCGCACTCCAGCGTCCCCGACTTACCCCACCACTACCAAAGCCCCTCCAGCGAGCAAACACAACAGGAGGTTTCGTCTCTACTGAGGATCTGCTAAATCGGTTAATCCTCCCTCCCGGAGCGGTAATCCCAAGGCAGAGGAGCGCTAGTGTGGGGAATATTGCACCGCCAAATCCGTTGACGAGGACGAATAGCTATAGGTTAAAGGAGATGAATACCCTTAGGAGGAGTAATAACGTGGACCCGAAGCGGTCGCCGAGTTTGAGAGCAGTGAGTTTTAGGAGTGGGAGTAGTCCAAGACCGGCGAGTGAGCATGTGATTTTTGGGGGTGACGATGAGGATCGGAGGAGGTTTTTTGACACCACAAGTCGGGAGGTTTTTGTAAGTTTTCCCCTATCTTATTTGTCTAATGGGTTTTATCTGGTATTGACTTAAGGTGTGCAATAGGAAACATGGGGTGATCGAGAAGGCGGTGCCAGCTCACCGGTAAATAAACCTGCGAGTTTGAGAAAGAGGCAGAGTCTGCAGTTACTGGATCTAGAGAATCAAGTTTCCAAGCTCACCACAGAGAACACCGAACTCGAGCATCAAAATGCGCAACTCATAGAAGAGGGTAATCGATACAAACGCCAAGCCACCGAGCTCGACGATTCCCTGGACAAGCAGAAAGAACTTCTAGCCAAACGCGACCGAGAACTCCTTGAGCTCCAAGAGAGCGTAGCTTTTTACAGAAAAGAAGTCACGAGGTTAAGTGAAGCGAATGATTCTCTGGGCGCAACAAACAATAGCATCCAAGATGCGTTCAAGAAGGATATCGCTCAGGTCAACAAGAAATATGATCGGAAGCGGGAGCAGCTCATTCGGCTTTCAGATGAACATTCCGAGATGCAGAAGCAGTATACCGACTTGCAGGGTGATATGTCCGAGATGAAGAAGCAGTACTCGGACTTACAGGGCGGGATGGAGAAGATTATCCGCCAGGAGATCAAGGTGGCGATTCAAGATAAGGATGCGGAGATAGATAAACTCAAAGATGAGCTAGGGAAGGCTAGGCTGCAGGTGAAGAAATTGCAGAAGGAGGCATTCACTGCTGCGGCGGAGGCGGCCCAGCAGATTGCTCATGCGCAGGAGACAGGCAAGAAGGAGGTCAATAAGTATCTGAATCTGAAGCCTGAAGAGTATTTCCCTACCGCATGGAAGGATTTCACAGATGCGATATTGAATTGGTGCGGTAAGTTTTCAAGGGGCAGTGAGAGGAGTTGCTTGAGCTTGCATAGGATTGCAGATGAGTGGGTTCGAGATAGGGTTGAGGTTGTGATGTTGGATGACGCGGGTGTGAGGAGATTATTGAAGGACAAGACGAGGAGGGAGATAGTGTTGGCGGCGGTAGTGATGAGAATTATCAGGGAGGCTGTGTTTACGAGATACCTTTTTGGCTTGACGGCGGAGGAACGGCAGAAGTTAAATGGCCTAGAGAGGCATCTTGCCGAGTCGGGACCACCCTCAGCAGTAAACCTCTGGCGAGCGACCACCCTCACACTGCTATCCCAGCGAGCGACATTCCAGGATAAACGCACCCAAGAGGCAGGGACAGTAGTAAAGGACATCGTGAGGGCGCTTTCAGGGGTCTTACCACAGCCCACCCAGCTCCCACCAGGGCTAGTGGACGAGTTACGCGCGATTGTAGCTACTGCTGTCCAACTATCCATTGAGATGCGCACACAGCGAGCGCAATATATGGTCCCCGCCCCACCGAACCCTGTTTACGACAACAATGGGGACAACGTTTCCAAGGTAATCTTCACCCGGAAAACCATGAAAGTCCGCCCTGAAGGCGCATCTGCACCTCGGGAAGAAGACCTTGAGCGCGAAAGGGCTCTAGTTAAACTAGTTGTGTTCCCATTTGTAGTCCAGATCGGCACGCAGAATGGTGAGAGTTACGATGAGGAAAAGGTTGTAGTGCCAATGGACGTATGCATCGTTAGACCGGGGGAGAATAATCTCAGAACAACTTCGAGAGCCGAGGTTCCGCCTATGCCGCCATTGCCTGGGAGACTATCACGAAGCGCGACCAGCGCCCCTGGGGCAGGGATCGAGAGTCGAGAAAGGGAAAGGGAACGGGACCCCGTACCAGGAAAATTATTCCGCAGTACAACAAGCACAAACATCGAGCGGGACCACCAACCCCAACCTCTATCCACCTCTACTCCCCGAACCAACGGCAACGGCAACGGCACCGCAGACCCCTCAGAACCTCGCCCCGGCCGAATTCGCCGAGCAGATACCATCGGTGCAGCCCCAACTGTTCCGCAAGGCGCCCGTGGGGACCGAGAGGAAATCCGTCGAGAAAGAGAGCACCGTGAGCGAGAGAGACAGCGGCGAGCAGAGGAACGGGAGAGGCGAGCGCAGGCTGGGGTTAGTGTCGAGGATGAAACCAGTAGTAGTGCGGGAGCGAGTGCAAGGAGGGTACCGGGAGGAGGGAATAGAATGGGTGCGTTGATGAGGGAGGGGCCGGGTGGACTGAGTCCGGTGCCGGAAGGGAGCCCAGAGAGTATGAGGGTGGGGAGAGGGGTACTGGGAGAGAGGGACGGGAGGAGAGCATAATTCATGGTTGGAAAAAGATGGTAACTATAAGGAATGAGGTTGGGGTAATTTAGGTTTTTGGGGTCTTAATATCAGGGTTTTCTTTTTTGATATATATTTTTTCTAGGATTCTTGTTTTTTTGTTTCTTTTAGCCATGGGTCTTGATGGATCTAGCTATTTCTTCTGATTTGCTTCCTAGGATATGTTACGATATGATGATTACGAGCGTTTTCAACTTTTTCTTGATTTCACATCTTTCGTGCTTCTGAGTTATTATTTGGCATTCTGTTCCTGTGATATGAGATATCTTTTTTTGTGATTTACGTTATTCCTCAGCACTTATGCAGGCGGGATTGAGCGGGTACTTTCTAGGTGGAAAATATGGTCTATTTTTGTTTCTGTTTTGGTATGGGTAATATAATGATAGGATGAATAAACTAGATGAGGACTTCAATGTATCTGGGCATGTAACACGACAGGAAATTCCCGACTTTACGGGGATGCTACCTACCATGTATAGTGTCTCTACAAATACAATTCCCTCTACTGAGCATCAGCAGGGGGATTTAATCGAGGTACCTATCACTTTATCGAAATCAGGGGAATTGAGATGGAAAAAATAGTAGTAATGGGATAGGTTCAGGGTAACTAACAATAACAACTAATTAACCGATATGGACACTGGTCTATATTATATACAATAGGTAATACAGTAAATTATTAGATATAATCGCTGTAGACATAACCAATCACTACAGATATACCATCAACCCGCTAGTTTCCATCCAACTCCATTGGAACCCATTCCATCCCCGGGAGCAGATCTCGTTTTCCACGGTAACTTAAATCTTCCGTTGGGGTGGGGGGGGGGGCG
>Ga0307511_10003915_pt1 | contig 15207 bp, 12 predicted proteins | sample 13_EM_MG_FD_200266 | JGI IMG/M metagenome (GOLD analysis project Ga0307511, IMG submission 200266) | Populus trichocarpa ectomycorrhiza microbial communities from riparian zone in the Pacific Northwest, United States - 13_EM | ecosystem: Host-associated > Plants > Roots > Unclassified | place... | reverse complement strand
TGGTTAGCTTCCGCTCCAGGATGGTACAGGGCTTTCTGCATTCTGAACTGGATACCCAGGTGCGTGTGATGGTCATTGCCAATGGGTCGCATCAAATATCCGGCTTTTATAACAGGTGGTGCGGGTGACTCTGTCGAATTCATCGTTGTTGTCGTGGGCTTGTCGAGTCGGTTTTACGCCGACTTGTCCTGCCTCCTCACCGAGTATGTTGCTCCCCTGCCCGCGAGTTCGGACTCTCACGTCGTCGTGCAGGGTGTTTGCGAGAGAAGTCCGAGCTGCTCGCGCAGGACGATTGTTTTGCAAAGTAATTGATTGTTCAAAACGATACCAAGTCTTCCTACCTTCGTTCCCATTGGAAACTTTGCATCCTGGGGATCAACACGATAATTACTTGGGCTTCCGACGAATCAAGGTGGAACACCGAAATCTCCACTTCAAGTTCTGAGCGAGCTATGCGTTCCGCGTTCCTGGTCACGGATCACGGCGAACCCCCGACCATCATTTCGAGTACGGTTGTAATGAGCCGGTGGATTCCTCGTGGTTCATCTTCCGTTGAGGTGAACCGTTCTCACCCGAGGTTCAGCATATGGAAGGTAACCTCGCAAGTTGTGCGCGCTAGGTTTGGATGATGTCGGGCTACGATGCTGGCCTTCTCCCACTCGAACGTCAATACACGATCAGACTTGTGGGAAAGATGGAACCTTAGAGGCTGTGTGATCGAAGGAATCGGAAAAGATGGCGCTGCCGTACCAACACCTGCCTCCGTCACACACGTCCGCCACCTGTCCTAAACGAGAGGAGCTCACCAAGACCGAGGAGATCGTCTTTGATATCTCATCTCAGTCCTCGTCATTCTCTCTGGCGTATTCTCCGGGGTGACCTTGGGGTGCGTGAGTTCCGGTAGGACCCGGTTTGATGTTCTGAGACGTTGTGGGTTCGCATCCGACGATCATTTAGACACCATCCTGACGTGGTTTACAGTGAATAGGAGCACTGCGTAGAAAGTCAGGCACGTCCAGAAGAATGGCCCCCTCCTGACTCTCCTCTCGTCAAACGTGATAGTCGACGAGACGGTCCCGGTCATCGCGGAACCCGTTCTCGGAGAAGGATTTCAGGGTGGTGTGGTCACCACCGTACTCGTTATGCCGTGAGTACAGAACGCGTAGATCAGTTCTACGAAACGGCTGATGGTCGTTGCATTTGGGTTCGCAGGGGTCATTCCCCAGTCAATTATGTACGCGTTACGCTCTCTGGGTCAGCGCGAGGAGTCTCTCGCCGTTCAGGTGCTGCGTTGGACTATGGTGAGTCTCCCCGCACCCATGTTGTGATCGCTATTGGCGATATTACAGTTGGACCCTCGGTCGAAGAGAGCGAGCCCGAGTCAAGTTAGAAATCTACCACATGTGCCTAGACGAAGGCGGTCACCGGTGTACCAACGAATCCTCCGCTGGCTTCCCTCCTCCTGTCCGCCGCCGGAGATCTTACAACTTCCTGAACGTTACGACACACGATTACCCTCTCTTGGCTTCATCTAGACTGATTACGATCATCCTAGCAAGCGACGGCTGGCCGCGGAATGGTAGAAACGTTCACACCCCGGCTTGGAGGACTTGCGGTATTACTTCGGTACCCGAGAGTGTCGAGGAGCAAGAGTGTCTTGAGGACGAGGTGGCGCGTTACGGGAGAATCACCCTTAGGCGCGAGGATGGAGTCTGTAGGAGGTAAAACGGATCCTCTGCACTGGAAATTATTTATTTGTGAGATCTACTCGGGGATAATGGCCATCCCGATGCAAGGACCAGAACACCTGTGATGTAAGCACCGTTCGGGAGCGCAGTGCATTTGTCCGACGATGTATTCACAGATGACACTCACGGTTCAGTATTGGGTCGGTATTGGGTTCTGTGGGGCTCCAGAGGGCCCCTCTGTTGCCCACAGGAACATCGGGACCAGTGAGGCCAGTAGGGAGTCCAGCGAAAACCTTTGACGTCGCCGGTTGTAGCGATAGATCAATAACTGATGACCGGGATACTCAGGCAAAAGTGAACGTCAATGCAGCGCAGGTCAATCATGAAGCACGACGGTGACCGCCCATGAACGAGAACGGGTGGCAGTCGGAAGGGGAGGCATCGCTCTCATGCCACGCGAAGCATTTTTTACGCGCCCGACGTTGGCCGATCTTGAACCGATACCACGAGCTCATCTACCCGCTACACTCACCACGATCTACACCGATCCAGCACCGATATGGATCTCAGAAAAACCTTCTCCAAACCATTCAAGAAGTTGAGGGATAAATTCCCAGGGGGCAGGCGCAAGCGAGATGGAAGATTAGGGAGTGAAGATAGCAGAAAAGAGGGACAGGCTGATGTCAGCGGAGGCGAAGCTAGTCAGAGGAGCTCATATCTACATCCAGCGGTTAGTGTTAAGGGTGCAGTGGAGAGTCGACCCAGTGGAGAGGGAAGTAACTTCGACGGGAAGAATGCTGCCCTTGTCAACCTCGATCCCCCCACATCCACGCCATCGATCTCGAACATCGGGAAACCTGACAGTATGTAAACAATCTCATTTGCAGTTCTGCCTCTGATAGGTCCTCCAGACAGCATAGATAACTCTGCTGTTCCCGATCAAACTTGCGATGTCCCTGGTCCTAACCAGGGCAAGCTGGATGTTACAGATGAGAACAAATTCAAGCGGTTGGGGTCCACTGCATCTGCCACAGCCAAATTGTTGCTCCATGGGGTAAAGGAATCTGCAGATGCCTTCCCCCCACTCAAATCTGTTGTTGGAGGTCTGTGCTTTATTCTGGACAATTGTGAGGTATGATGCTCCTCCAGTGTGCATTATCCAGGATGCTCACAGATGCCCCTAGCAAACAAAGGCAAACAAGCAGGCAATAGAGTCATTGGCACCCAGGGTCAAGGCTCTCTTTGCTTCACTCTGTAAACCCATTCCTGAGGGTGATGGCAAGGAAGCAATGAGGAGGAAGGAGCTGGGACAGTAAGTTCTCACTTTCTAAGGTTGAGATCCAAGTCTAACAGAGAAGTATTAATAGGAAACTAGAAACTATTCTCCAGGAACTCAAGCCATTGGCTGACCAGGGAAATGTTGAGGGATTCTTCAACAATCCCAAGAATGCAGTTAAACTCAGTGGCCTGGTTGGTGACATTCAGAATGCTGTGATGGATTATCAGGTTTGTAATCAGAATAGACTCGTCACACCTGTGCTTGACTCAGACATACTTTCCAGACTTTGTTACAACAAGATGTGCATGACAAGAGTTGCCAACTCATTGTGAGCCTTTCTCCATTACTGTTTAACTGTATGTAGTAACCTGAATCAGGGAGATATAAACCGGATCCTGCTGAACAGTATGCATCACACCACTGGGGCTGAGCACCGTTCTGGGAATAGGCAGGGGTGCCTGGGGGGAACAAGGGTGGAAGTCCTCCAACAGCTTGAGGAGTGGCTGGAGGATGAACAAAGCCAACCTGTGTTCTGGCTCAATGGCCTTGCAGGGACTGGGAAGTCAACAATTGCCCAGACCTTTGCTGAGATTGCCTTTGCAGAGGGAAAGCTTGGTGCAAGTTTCTTCTGCTCAAGGGATTTTGAGGATAGGAGCAATCTTCAAGCAATACTCCCAACAATTGCATTCCAGCTTGCATATCGGTACCCCCTGTACAGAGAACAGCTGCTCCAAGTCTTGAGGGCCAACCCTGGAATTGGCCATGGTTCTCCTTGTCCCCAGATGGAGACCCTCATTGTTGGTCCATTTCAGGCAACACAGGTTCCAACCCTCATCATTATTGATGCTCTTGATGAGTGTAGAGATGAGGAACCAGCATCTGCACTTCTCTCTGTCCTCTCCCGCTATGTAGACAAGATCCCCCATGTCAAGTTCTTCATCACTGGGAGACCTGAACCCCAGATCCGTTCTGGGTTCCGCCTGCCATCACTTAAGCCTCACACAGACATCCTTAGGCTCCATGATATTGAACCTGATGTGGTGGATGGGGATATCAAGCTCTTCTTGAAGACCCAGTTAACAGACATTGCCAAAAGACGAAGTGACTGGAATCTTGTGGGAGACTGGCCAAGTGCACAGGATATTGATTCCCTCTGCCGAAAGGCAGCAGGTTTTTTCATCTATGCCTCAACAGTTGTCAAGTTTGTTACATCCAAGTACCACCCACCTGATGAGAGACTTGATCTCATCATCTCACATCCCCATGACACTTTTCATGAGGGGAAGTTAGGGATTGACCTCCTCTACACTCAAGTCCTTGAACAAGCTTTCCACAGCATAGGTCAAGATTATTGCTCCCATTTCAAGTTGGTGGTGGGGGCAGTGCTACTCATTTCCAGCCCACTCTCAATAAGAGCTCTCTCAAACCTCCTCAAAAATCACAGCACACAATCCAGGATATCCAGCATTCTACGTGCCCTCCATTCTGTCCTCCTTGTTCCAGACAACATAGACAGCCCAGTCCAGATCTTCCATAAATCATTCCCTGACTTCCTCATGGACCCTGAGCGATGCACAGATGCCAGATTCTTTGTAGACCCTCTGATCCACCAAAGAGAGATCCTACTTTCATGCCTTGATGTGATGAGTGGGAAGCTGAAGAAGAATATCTGCAACCTGGATTATTTTACCCTTAGCCAGGTCAAAGATCTTCCTACATGCAGGGCAACCCACATTGGGGATGCACTGGGATATGCATGCCGCTTTTGGACAACTCACCTGGCAAGGACTGCTGATAGTAACCTTGGTGTTGAAGAAGTGCAGAAGGAGATCGATGAGTTCTTCACAACATATTTACTGTATTGGATTGAGGCCCTCAGCCTGATGGGAATCCTTGATGTTGGTGCTTATGCTCTCAATGACATAGAACAATGGTATACAAAGGTGTGTTTTATAGATATTCTGCTCAGGAAACTTGCCTTCATGTTCATCCTCCTGTAGGCAGGAGCTTCCTGCAAGTGGATAAATGACAGTCAACGCTTTCTCTTAGAACACTTTGACATAATCCATCACTCTCCCCTCTCTATCTACAATTTTGCCCTCCAGCTCTGCCCCTCCTCATCTTGGCTCTATGAGTACTATAGTGCAGAGCTCTCCCAAGAGGTCAAGGTAGTTAAGGGGGTCCCAACTGAATGGGGGACATGTTCTCGCACAATTTCCCCTGGCAGTATGCCAACGTCCCTTGCATGCCAGAATGGTGCTTTTGCAGCTGGTTTGGATTCTGGTGGAATTATCATCCTGGATATAATCACAGGCAGCCAGCTAGCAGTTCTCCCTGGACACACTGACTGGGTGAGATCTCTCACCTTCTCATTGGATGGAACATTCCTTGTGTCTGGAAGTTATGACAAAACAGTCAAACTCTGGGATGTCCAGACTGGTGGGGTTGTCAAGACCTTCCGTGGCCATGCTGGCTGGGTTTACTCTGTCTCCATTTCACTAGACTGCACCACAATTGCCTCAGGGTCTAGAGACAGAACAATCCGTTTATGGCATGTTCAGGCAGGGGACTGCTTTCGTGTCATAGATGGGTTCAATGATCGGGTCAACTCTGTCAGCTTCTCCCCCACAAACCCCCAACTCTTAATCTCTGCATCTCAAGACAATGCTGTCCAGCAGTGGGGTATTGATGGATGCCAAATTGGACCCACTCATCAAGGCAAGGGTGTTGTATTCTCCTCAGATGGGACTCATTATGTATCATGGGGGGGACAAGCTGCCACAGTTCAAAGTTTTGACTCCAGAGTCGCTGTCACCAATCTCCAGGTTTCCAGTGGCTCCTTTCAATGCTGCTGTTTCTCCTCAAATGGTAAATTTGTGGCTGGGGGTATTGGTTCAACCATCTGTATCTGGGACATCACTGGCCCAGACCCTCACCTCATTGAGACCCTCACTGGGCACAATAAGTATATCAACCACCTCATATTTCCTTCCTCCCTCATCTCAGCATCCTATGACGGTACAATCAAATTCTGGCAAACCAGTACCAAATCTACAGACCTACTTGCAACAGATACAGTACCCACCCAATCCACACTGTCATCTATTGAGTCTGTCAGTCTGCAAGTAAGAGATGGGGTTGCTATTTCAAGTGATTCAGCTGGAGTGGTTAAGACCTGGGACATCCTGACTGGTCTCTGCAAGGCAGCCATCCAAACCCCAGCTAAAGGCGGCACTTGGAGAGATGTCCAGTTGATAGAAGGCAGGTTGATTGTTGTTTGGTGCAAGGACCAGAAGATCTGTATCTGGGATGGTGAGAAGGGTGAATTTCTCCAAAAGGTAGATACCCCTTTTGAGCATGCCACAGGTGTCAGGATATCAGGGGATGGGTCTCAAGTTTTTTGCCTGGCCAGGGGGTCCATCCAAGCATGGTCCATACAAACAGGAGAGCTCATGGATAATGTAGAGTTGGAGGATGATGCATATTTTGATCCCCTCTATATGGGTGGTTCAAAAATCTGGGTTTGCTTTGAGGACTCATCAACCCAGGGGTGGGACTTTGGGATCTCAGGCTCCTCCCCTATCTCATTATCCAACACATTCCCAGATAGACCCCACCTTGGTTTCCATGGCAACAGGTGGGACACTAGTCCATCTATAATCAAGGATACAGTCACAGGGAAGGAAGTTTTCAAACTGTTTGGGAGATATGCAAAGCCTGATGAGGTACAGTGGGATGGTTGGTATCTGGTTGCTGGTTATGGGTCTGGAGAGGTGTTAATCCTGGATTTCAATCATGTGCTTCTTCAGTAAATATATGTGGCATTACACTAGCCTATAACTGCAACTGTGGTTGAATTCCACCTTCATTGGTAATCACCAACAAATTCTATGCTTATATCCTGTCTACTGGCTGAATATGGACCCTGCTCATCAGCTGGATTGTAACAATTGCATATTACCAGATGGATCCTGCTATGTTACTATACATAACCTTTTGTAGAGAAGAATTTTTGCTAGACAGAATGGAGTTGCAATCTGGCACAAACCAAGCATAATTTACCATCTTCCATAGTCTTCAAAGGACAGATGCTCTCATAGTTCTCACCACCCTCCCATTCTCCTTTGCTTCCCCTTCAAGAAATCAACATCAAGGGTGCAGGGGAGCCACTCAGAAGTGTAGGGACTGTTATATATTGGATGACCATTGGGGCTCAGTATGGTAGACTCATGCATTGGTATTTGGGGGTTGTGACTAAAGTTACTTGAAATTCTAACTTGGGTAATACAAAGTTAACTTGTTATGTACAAAGTTAAGTTGCAAAGCTATCTTTGTATGGACCAAGTTAAATTGTCCATGTTAACTTGACCCTCCCACTCCAAACTAACTTGTGGGCCACCACAATAAGTTCACTCACTCATCCCTAACACACCTTGAACTTGAAGCCAACACCACCTATCACTTCATGAGCCACACCTGATCACCCTTCTTGTCAATAATTTCACTTCTCAGTATCATCTCACTCAAGTCACAAAGTGTTTTTTTTGCTTATCTGTATTTTCATTTTTTGGAGGAGGTTGTCCAGGTATACAAATATGTCCTTACTACTAAATGAATATATTAGAGTTGGAAGGGAGGGTCAAGGGGATGGTGCACAATTGGCTGGGGGGAGGTTATAGCTGGTTGTTAGCATGGTGGAAGGTGTCCAGGAGGGGGTGGGTGGCAGGAGTGTCACAGTAGCAACCACATCGACAATTAGGATGGGGGAGGGAGAAGGGGAGTGGTGTCAGGGCCGACGAGGTGACCACTGGTAGTCGTCACGTACTACGGGTAAGACGATGAGTCAAAGAGGAGTGACTGATCAGACTTTTAACCACAAGGGAACAGCAAGAGGTATCTTGGCTGAAGGAATAGAGGTCTGAGCTGTTGGACGTATCCAACAGTAGATGTGAGAGAAAGAGGTAAGACGGGAGGAAGATGGAGCTAAGGGTTTCAAGAGAGACTTCAGGTGGTGACCTCGGAGTATCCTATGATATCAAATCTGGGGAGTACATCGTATCCTAGCCTAGGTATATATACTAAGGGATATAGGGCAGGTTCATGCGCACAGACCAGTAGGGTATAAAAATAGACCGAGGGGATTAGTAATGTACGAACTAGAAAGGGAAATGTTTTACAAAAGGGGAATCATCGGAATATGATAGGAGAAAGATAGGGGAAATGAGTCATGAGAAGTCGTATCTATGTGGGTCGTGATAGGATCATAAGTGGGTCGTGAGAATATCATGAATCAGCAACAATAGAGATATGACAAAGAAGTCGGCGATATCTAGGAGCCGATGTGGGTTTGATGATTGATGGTCCGGATCTAATGTGGGTTTGATAGGGTAATCTTGGATCCGGATTGGATGTTATAAGGGATGGTCATTGGTCGACAGATCCCCATCAATCCACTTGATACCACCACCACCACATCGACATGCCTGCTCATCGTACCTTCTCTTCTATTTCTTCTTCCTCTCAAGCCTCTCTTCGTCAACAGTACGAGCAGAGTCTCCAGCGTTCGGCAGTTGGCTTCAACGCTCGTGGTCGTATGTATCGTCGTGGAGGAGAGACTTCTATCCAGCTATTGAAGATGTTTATAACCGTTCCAACACCGCTGTTCCCGACGACGATGAGTTTGAAGATCTGGGTCTCAATAATTTCATCATTGCCCAGCGTCGGATTGCTCGTCATTGTGTGGAGCGTAGGAGGGAGTTCATGTCCGTCCATACACGTGGTTTGATATCACGTGGTGCTGAGGATTGGGATATGGACGATGAACCTCATAGCGGTGAGGTTGAAGTGAGCATTGGTTATGCGGCGGCCATAGGGATGGCTGCTATTGAGTCAGACGTGATGTTGAGCAATAGGGTAAGCTCTTTTGTTTGTTCTTGGTAACGTCCGTACTCATTCTTCATAGATGAATAATGTGGAGGATGCAATCGATGATCGTATCACTGGATTGGCTACGCGTCTTGAGGAGCAGAATGCTTTGATAGTCGCATTGTCTTCTAGAGTGGGGTTCTTAGAAGATGAACTCCAGGATATGGATCGTCGTTTGGCGAGGGCAGGTCGTCGTCCTTCTACTCCTGCTCCTAGGCCTCCTCCAGTCATGATCGATTTGACTGATGAGAGTGAAGATGAGGGGCCCGAAGTTATCTTGGTGGAGGATGACGATGAAGAGTTGATCGGAGGTCCGATCGATGTAGAGGTACAAGTCCGTATTGAGACTCCTCCTCCTCAGGAGTTGTTAGAGGCGTTGAGGATGACTCCGATTAATGAGGAGGAGACAGTGGAGTACAATAGGGAAGCGGACTTGTTGGTGAGGGCAGGGATGGCTTTGCCAGAGTATGAGGATCCTCTGGAGTATTATTAGATATCAGGGTTTCTTAATGATATCTTCATGTTGCTTGATGTGTCGTAAATGATGAGAAGGGGAATTTGGTAATGAACGTGTTGAATTTGGTTGTTGTGAGAAAAGGGACTTCATTGTGTGAGGAGGAAATAGTTATAGGCAAAAATGGCAGAAATAAGGCGAATTTGTGACAAGTGGGAGGCATTGGTGATTAACACTAGGTCTGTGGAGTAAGGGATTGATAGAACAGGGTAGTGCCATAGGACTGGGCACAGACTTGGATTTGGGCACAGACCCATGACTGCCAAACCAGTCCCACTCAAACTGAAGCAAGGGCCTAGTTCCTTGATGAGCAGAGGCAGGAGTGCACTTTCAGTTTCAAGGGAGTAGGTTTGGAAATTGCCTCCATTGCAGTCCAGTATGTCACACATGGTTGGGGACCACAATGGCAGTAAATCTGCCACATTGCCTATTGGGGTCACTGGTGAGAAGATTGATGAACACTATCCCAGTGGGATGGGTTTATGAACAAGAGAAGATTGACTCTACCTGACGAGTCCCCTCGATCTTCTCCTCTCGGATAACCCCAACGGGTTAAAGGCTGCTCAGGAAGTATGGTCTTCGGAGAGACCGGGATAACGGCGACCTTCCTGGTAACCGAACAATGACCTTGCTTGTAGTCGAGGAATGGGTTGGTGAAATCCATGACGTCCTTGTGGCAGTAGATGTTGGACATAGTAGAAAAGCTGAGGAAGAGATGGAAGAGCAGAGTAGTATCGACGGAAGACCATGGAGACATCCAAGGTCAAACCACAAGACTATATATATCCAAGACTGGTCTTTAATCAAGTGGCCTATCTCCAACGGATCTTACCCGGACCCCTATCTGTCCATCAAACCCTTTGCCCTGACGGTTCTTTGTGACTTCTTTCCTTTGACTTTATATAGTAATTCCTCTCACGATCATTAGCAATCTTTCCCACAGATCATCATCTGACTTCTGATGGCGCACCTTCTTCATACATTTCATATCATCATGGTGCACCATCGCTTATCTTCAACATTCACCATTGCCGGTACACCCATGACCAATCGCTTGTCTGTCTGCTTAGTCAGATGGTTACATGATCATGAACTTTAGTATATAAGTACGTACAATTGGTCCAATGTATTCCCCAGACTTTGTCAATCACAGTGTTCTCCCTCCGACAGGTGGATCATTAGTGATTAACCCCTAGCCTCCCTTGTTCCCCTCTACTCAGTCCAGAGAAGCACCTCCCTCTTCTCTAGTGCCAAAACACGTTACCTCGGCCTCTTTGTTACATTATCCCCTACCCAAACTACGGATCTTCTGGAGCTGCAAGTTACGCCAACTCATACGGGAGTGGTCTGTCCCGACCCACTCTGAAGTGTTCCACAGTTACCCGATAACTTTGTGTACTGAGCGATACTGGAGACTAGCATCAGTTCAGTAGGCCTGTTGGTGAGGTTGGTTCTGACAACTCTCTTTTCTTGTGAGAGGTGTAGCTTCACCAAAACTGTCAGGGCAGCGGTGTTTTGTACTTTGTGGCTGTTGACCTGTTGAGTTTGTCAAAGATTGTTATACTCTTCAAAGGTATATATTTGAGGGTCCTTCACTGAACAGTAAACCTGTTCCTCTGTTCTGATTCGCCGATAAGGGGGTGGTTTGGACTTTGTCAACCAGCCTGAGGAGTTCTGGGAACTTCCTGAACTTGATCAGGTGCTGCTGACCTGCAGTAGTTGCTTTAACTTGATGAGATGGAGTGATGTTGAGATGCCTAAAAATCTGTGTCAGTACTGTGAGGAAATACCTTGTTTGACTGCCTGGATCCTCTGCCCAAAGTGGTCTCCTTCGTGGATGATCCTACTCTTGGTCTAACAGAGACTAAATCCTCCAGTGCACAAGTCCTTAGTCTTGATAATGTTCTTGGTGGTCTTGGTGTCACACAAACTAATGTGTGATTGCTTTGCTATGCATTCCACAGGTGGTCAGGAGTAGGTCTGAGGGTTGTGAAGTCCTTTGGGTAGTTGATGTTTAGTGGGGAGTTGATGGTTAGTGGGGAGTTGGTGTTGTGTAGGGATGGGAGGGGGAGGGTGGAATTGGCTTGATACCTTGATTGCAAGGGAGGAACTTTTGGAGCAGAGGGGGAAGTTCAGCAGCAGAGGGGAACTTACCTTCTCCTTAGACCTGTGGATGAGTTCTTTATATACATTTTCTGTCTGCTGGAAACTAAAACTAATTTACCTCCTGTAGTCACAATGGCTGTGTCTCATGTTGGCTTGTACATGGACCAAACTGTGTTGTGATGTGACCTCCATTTTCTGAAATACAGGTTGAACTGTCTTCCTTCACAGCCAAGCTGTGTATCCTGTGCTGCCCTCTAGGGTGGGCTATGCTCCTGTCAGCCTAGGGCTGTGTTTCTGGTGTCCTGCACTTTGAAGGCTATGTTTGAGGCTGTATTCTTCTAGTGATGTCATGTATGATGTCGTGGAGGTGAGGTCATACAAATGAGGTCATGGTGATGAGGTCATAGGTATGATGTCATGGCTCTATGATGTTGTGGGTCAATGATGCCATCCTGTGTACTGGAGGCTATGTTTTCTTGCAACTTGGGCTTTTATTAGGTATGTATTCTGGGAGATGATGTTAGGCCTATGATGTCATCTCTATTATAATCTGGGTTTTGTGTTTTGTGGTGAAATATACAGAATGTGAGGTGTTTCTACATGTACAGGCCTCAGGCTTGACAGTGTGAGGATGGGCAATCAACATGGACTTGTCTATTAATTGGAGGATGTTTAAGGTGGTGGGGAGGAAACAAATCAAAGACACACTGACTTTGAAAACCTCTCAGTGGTAGACTGGAGGGTTGCTAATGGTTCTTTGGTTCCACCTGTGCTTGCTGTTCCAAAGAGAGATCAATGGTGATGCTTTGGATGTGATATAGCTTCCAAACCAGATACAAGTGAATTGTTGATGGGTTGTCATGCACCTGGCATTTTTCACTTACCTTATTCCTCTACCCACTTCCGCAAGACATCAAGACTACCTCAAGACACTCAGACAAGAGACACAGAAGACACCTTTGATAATTTTCACTGCACACGAAGAGATACAAAGGGCTATTACTGGACTACAAAAGGACTATTCCATTGAAACCCCAGACATCATTGTTGTTGACTCCCATTGGTCCGTCCTCCATCAATGTCCACTCCACGAGTCGTTGCACTTGAAGAATCTGCTCTTGCATGGTGAACACTGCCTAGTATCAACAATTCTCCTCCTGCAAGTGACAGACGAAGACAGAGGTTACCGGATCAGTGAGTTGTGGATTGGGCACCTATAGAACAGCAGAAGGTGAATGGGTGGAAGGCTGAATGAGGATGACCCTGATGACGAATGGCGTGTTGACCATGTACCACAACCAAACGGGAAACACTGTTGAAGTCTAGGACTGGGGTCGGTACCAGAAGGCTCATCCTCAATCTTCTCCAACAACAACGCACGAGAGTCGTATATGATCAGGGAGTTCTCCTTGTTGGTATCGGAAGGAGAGGAAGATGGAACAATGGAAGAGCTGGCGATGGGTGGAGTGTGATAAGAACCATCATTACTAGTGTCCTCCCTTCCCACAATACCACAACTCACAAGGTGCATAGAAGGGTTTTCTGGAGTAGAAAAGTATATAGAAAATGCTATAAAAATTACAAACTCTTTTAGCAAATTTTGTGCCTTGGAAAGTGGAATCAAAGTTGAACTTTTCTTGCTGTGCCCTTCATTGTTCCTGAAAAAGTTTGACTTCTATTACACACTCTTCAAGGCCCAAAATTTGCTAATAGAATTTGTAATTTTTACAGCATTTTCTATATAGTTTTCTACTTCAGAAACCCTTCTATGCACCCTGTGACTTGTCCTCCATGTTCTCAACACAGGCCATCAGTTGGTCAATCAACTCTCGATGAGTACGAGAACGCTCCTCCAAGACCTCGATCCTCCCTTTGGCAACTCTAAGTTCTCCCTTGACACAGTCACACTCATCGCGACGACAGGTGACACAATCCTCCAAGGCTTCAATATCTTTATCATAACAGCCAAAGCAAGCTTTAGTGCCATCATCGATAGACTCAATCTGGAGAGCCATGTCAGCTATCTCCCTGTCAATCATGGAAATGTTCTTGGTCTGCGCATTGATGGCCCTGGTATGGTTGGTCTCAATATTCTTGATCTACAGTCAATCTGGCCAACTCCTATCAAACAAGAGACATCCAGAATGACTGACCTTAGCCTCGGCCTTAAAGACCTTTTGAAGAATGTGAGTAACCATATTGGCTGCCATACAAAGACCTTGCTTGATGAATAAAGTCTCACTCCAAGCTGGAGCACCCGTCTCGGTATCCACAAGGCTCTTCAGGATCATCTCGTGGAGGACTTCGTCGTTGATCTTGGAACAATCCAAATGCAAAACCTCGGAAGACCGGATGCTCCATCCCCAGATCCAGTCATCACAAGAATATTCACGTAAAGCATCTTGATCCCAACAACAAAGATCTTGAACTGGCGTTCCCATCTGGATCTTTCCCTTCAACATACAGTTGATAATCTGAAACAATATCAATATACTCTTCCCAAAACCCCACAACATCATAACACACCTTGGGAGGGTTAGGATATCAACCATTGCTGTTGAAAGCCTTGTCAAAGGATCAATTCTCCACCTGGGTAATGGTACCTACAGCGTGATCCAACATATAGGTGGCACATCCATGGTTACCGGTAACCCTTGGGAAGAAATGAGCAGGCATCAAGTTGCTGTTATCGGTGGCAAAGCTCATGGTGAAAGCGGTAAGGGCTATAGTGGGATAGTGGGAATTTAATAGAGGACCCCTTTTCTCCTCGGATTCCTCTTAACCATTCCCTCTCTGGCCAATCACAACAAACACCGCTCACCATCACCACTCACCCCTATCGCCCCACCCCCAAGTCCGAGCAAGTTCCACCTCAAGTCCAAGTATCTCTGTGTCCTGTGATCCCAAGTCTATTGTCGCTGAGTGATGATTTTCCCATTGACACTTTCATGATTACGCTTGTTTATTCTTGGCCTCCAGCCTTTCTATTGTTATCTCCCTTTCTTATCTTTTGATACATTCTTTCTTACTCAACAGACTATCTTCCCACGGCCTGACAGGCTCTGCTGCTTAGTATTTCTTATTCTGTCACAACCATCTGCCCCTTCTTCACCACTCCTTATCTCATTTCGTTTCAGTCCGCATGTCACATTTTTGATGATTTATTCTTAGATATCACCTAATCTTCCCACCACATTCATTTCTTATTGTTCCTCTTTCCACTTGGTGTTTGTGCATTCGTGGATGTGTTTAGTCATGCCTCATGCGAAAACCATTGCCGGTAGTACATAAAGACCATCTTTCCTACTGTACAAGACAAGCTTGATATTGCATACTTTCTCCTCAGCCTGTCAGAACCGACCTTGCCAACAGGCCTACTGAACCGATGCTAGTCTCCTATGACGCTCGGTACACGAAGTTATGGGGCAACCGCGGATCTCTTCAGAGTGGGTCGTGACAGACCACTCCCGTATGTGTTGGCGTAACTTGTGGCTCCAGAATATCTGTAGTTCGGGTAGGTGAAATATAGAGGCTGAGGTAACACGTTTCGGCACTAGAGAAGGAGGGGTAGCTTCTCTGGGGCTGAGCAGAGGGGAACAAGGGAGGCTAGGGGTTAATCACTAATGATCCGCCTGTCAGGAGGGAGAACACTGTGATTGACAAAGTCTGGGGAATACATCAGAACATTTGTATGT
>Ga0307511_10003914_pt1 | contig 15207 bp, 4 predicted proteins | sample 13_EM_MG_FD_200266 | JGI IMG/M metagenome (GOLD analysis project Ga0307511, IMG submission 200266) | Populus trichocarpa ectomycorrhiza microbial communities from riparian zone in the Pacific Northwest, United States - 13_EM | ecosystem: Host-associated > Plants > Roots > Unclassified | place... | reverse complement strand
TTTATTTTATTTTTAATTGTTTTTGTTCTTAATAATTGTATAAATGTTGTTGTGAGATTTGTTTTTCATAAGAGATTAATTTTTAGTTAATTTATTTATAGGATTTTTCAATTTTTAGCAATTGCAACTTCATTTTTTTCATATGACTTTTTTAAGTTAAATTTATTTTTTCGTTTTATTTATTTGTTGCAAATTTGTTTGAGTTGATTTTCTTATTCTTTTTTCCAAGCATTTTGAGTATATATTATAGAGTGTTGATTTATGTTAATTTAATTTTATAAAATGGATTTTTTAAAAAAATATTTTTAAATAATTACCGACGGTATTTTTTGAGGGATTTATCGATGGAATGAAGCGGGTAATTTTGTTTTTATGCGTCTGTTCCGTCAGTAAATCCGTCGGTAATAATATTTTTTTTATTACCAACGAATTTACCGACGGACAAAAAATTACCGATAAAAGATTTATCGACGGAGCATTTCTTTTGGTGATTTCATTGGTAAATTAATTACCGACGGAATATGAGTCTTACGCCGACGGAAAAATTACGTCGGTAAAACTGTTAAATGTTGTAGTGTCCATCCTATCTACAGAAGCAACAATGACACTATAGTTAGGACTTCATAGTGTCTTAGGTAGAGCTTTGTGACCTTCGTTTCATGATATGTAGTTAAACTAATGCATATTTCAAGTTTTAATATTTTTGGATTGTAATTAGTAAAATATATGGTTGTTAAGTATTTAGGAATTCATTTTGTATGTAGGTATATATAATTGCATTCATCTTGTAAAAGAAAATTATCTATAATGGTGTAAATATGTGGTGAATGAATATAGTTATGATTGTGGTTTGAGTGGTGTGCCTAAAGCAGCATGTGAGTATAGATTACTTGAGTTTCTATTGGATTATTTTTGTTATTTGCATGTATTTTAAAGTGGGATAAAATTTTAAATAGATTTTTTGTGTCAAAATTTTTGTTAAACTTAGATAATTCCTTATGTTAATAGAAAAAAAGAAGAAATCCCTCGTCATGGTGGATAGGTATGTGATTTTTAATTTGTATTACGCGTGATGAGTGAGAGTAACTTTGTATGAAAAAGATTTTAAATTTAAAAAACAATTATCATATTTACATGTATAAAATCATCATGATAATAAATATGAAAAGAATTACCATATTTACACGTATAAAAATCATGATAAATAAACAAAGATGCATTAAAAATTTCAAGGTGTTACAATACCAAAAACAGACAGTCTAGTGTCCGATAAAGACTCAACTCATTTGTAGCTTAATGGTGAGTGCTCTTGCAAGACAACTAGGGTGACTTCTCAAGTTCAGTAGTAAGTGTTGCAAAGCAAGCAAAAAAGAAAACGAAAACGAAAACGAAAACGAAAAGGAAAAAACACTCATCAAACTAATTCATGACAAATGTGCAAGACTTAGTTTGTCCTGGATTCAATAAGGTAGTGCTCGAACTAAATCTGGCGGACAAAATATGGTTTTGCACAGATACCCCTTCAACATGGAAACCACAGCAACAATAATATTAGCAGATAGTAACAATTAATGATGGTGAGGATCGGGCCCTCCCGGTGAGACTCTATCGGTGTCTTGCATCCACCTTCTATAATGCTCAACTTTCGACATTTCGTAGCCCAAATCACGTAAAATATGGCGGCTAACCAACTTCTCTGGCATGATTGAAAACTTACGAGAAAAACGTGCATCAGAGCTCCCGACAAGCATTAATAGTAAGAGTATGGACAGTAACAAGATCCTCATTTTCATCGAAGTTGCCATAGTTCGCAAAGAACTCAATCGTGAGAGTGGCAAATAATACTATGATGATAGAGGAAATCAATTACGTGAGCTAATGTAGTAATACATTAAGCTAGAGCAACAACAGCCTTCTTATATACCTACGTTTGAGAGAGGTTGAAATGACTTGTATGCTCCTTAGTCAATACAGTACAGGAAATTAATGGAAACACACTGTTAAGCAGAGGCTGTAGTCGCTTGTCTTATCTCCATAACGAGTTGAATCGATCTGCTTTCATAGTCATCTCCATTACATTAAAACATACACACGAGCAGTCATTCCTCATTGGAGTAGCAAATTTTTGTTCTTGTTACTTCTTTCTTCCTTTCACTAACAAACCAAACTAGCTGTTTTGGTTCATTTTTGTTCACTTCCACTTGCTTAAATAGCATATACAGACATAAAACAACACATCATCCACATTAAAGCACTATTTCTGCACTAAAGTAGTTAGAATTTCTTCCCATAATCAAATTGTCATGCGCAAACATGCCATGCTGACATGGGATCTTCAAGTTGTCCATATGCACAAATATAGTAAATGTGACATTCTTTACTCCGGTGGCTGTTCCGAGAAGGTTTGTATATGAAACCATCGAAATTTTGTTTGATTCAGAAATTCTTAAAGAAGTAGTCATTTATTTTATGAAAGATGGGACTGTTCAAGTAATCAGTGAAAACAAAAGAAAAATGATAGAAAAAGAGGTCAAAAGAATGGACAGCATGAAGGGATAAATACTGACCAACAACAACAAGCTATGCTAGAGGGTCAAGATTTATCATCATTTGTTATCGAAACTCATACTCTTTAGATTAGAATGCACTAAGATTTTCCTACCTGGCAAATCTTATCTTCAAGGAAAAGGACAAGCAAGAAATTAAGCATGAAAGGAGGTTTTCTAACATGTATAGTATAGGAGATCCATCTACTTATACTCTAGAGAGATATATTACTTTTTGTCCTCTCTGCACTTCTCTTTGTGATCGTAATTGACCGTTGTCTTTTCGAGATCCCAGAAGCTAACTATATTTTCGTTTTCTCAGTTTTATTCGCTTGATTAGACTTGGGATTGCAGACTTATCCGTAACTAATATCTATATATACACACATATATATATTCCTAAATTATAAAGCTATATATATATAGACACACACACACACACACACACATTAAAACACCAACTCCTAAATTATAAAGCTATGAATTAGCTTCCCAAGTTGATAATGTATATTGTTTGCTTCAATTGGACACTTTAATCAAAAATTATTTTTCATTAAAGCAATACTATGTATTCTGTAGGTGAAAATCCCACATATTAATTTACAAAAGCTACATAATTGAAGACAGAGTCTTGAACATTCAATTACCAATGTGCAAAAGCTTCCTTTTAAATTTGGAGAAAAAAACTCCATGATCGGAAAGGTACATTTTCTTTCGGTTGTAATTAATCAACCATATTATGATAGAGAAGGAATAATGCTAACTATCAATCTTTGAAAATATAGATGTTTAAAGAATTTGAGTATGAAATATGAAATATGCGAGCAAAAGATTTAAGGGTATGCTTTCCTCATATTGTGTGTGTGTATATAAATTGTTGTTTGAAAACAAAATTAATCTGCTCTTTAACAAACAATGAAAGAGGTATAAAAAAAACGTTTTCAGTTTTGATAAGAAAAAGGAGTAAAATTAAATGATTTCAGAAGGATTTTATTTAGTTTACCAATATATTAATGTATAAATAAACTACGTTCAATAAATAAAATTATAAGATAGCATTTAGTTACTGTCATGAGACAAAAAAAAAAAAAAACAAAGTAGTAGATACAAAAGAGACACGACAAAAAAAAAACGAAGATACAATTGAAAAAAGACGAAGATAAAATTGTGTGGGGGTAATGATATATATAAAAAAAGTGATTGTCTATGTATCCTATATGGTTATGCTGAACAAGATAAAAAAATATAAAAAAATTTATTTACCCTTAATTAATATATATTGTTGTCAAACTTATATATTTTAAAAAATAATTAGATATTATTCTTTTTAGTTTATATTGAGTGTTGAAATTAATAATATTATAACAACCATAGTTATAAAACTAGGATTGACTTAGCTGGTTGATCCAGAACCTGAATTGGTTCGAGTTTAAGAAAAAACATAAGAAAAATTGACACGGCTTAACTTGGTAAAACAATAAGTCAACCCGAGATAAAACATGTGTAAAAAAACCGTTGACTTTTTTGAAAAATAAATTGTGGTCAAAACAAGGTTGCTTTGATTATTTTTAAAAGAAATTTTGGGTCAGCGGAATTCACCCTCTCGACCCATTACCTAAACCTTGACTCGGGTCGACTTTCAAATCGAGTTTTAAAACTATGATAATAACCAATTCTTATTCATACGTTGACTCGGGGAAACCGTGTTGACTCTCCTGACCTATGACCCAGGCCTTGTCCCAGTCAACCCCCGAGTCGGGCTTTAAAACTATGATAATAACAACTTTTATCCTTACATTGACATGGGTCAACCTAGGTTGACCCTCCTAATCCGTGACCCGGGTCTTGCCCCAGGTTTACCACTGAATCAAGTTTTAAAATTGTGATAATTATCACACATGGACATGTGATGTCGGGGGGTTTGAAGGAGTCGCCACCTAGTTGTTTGGTTCAAGGTTGCTAGAAAACCCGAGTATACTAGTTTTATTAGAGACTTTAAGGGTAAGAGACTGGTTGTGGCTAGAAAAGGTATTGGTACCCCTAGTGCATCTTACCTAAGGTAAGCTACATTGTGTGGTTTGATGTGGTTTTAAGGGGTTTTCTGATCGATAGTCTATCTATGACTTAGAATCGAGATTTATTCATGTAAATAAATCTAGTGTTAAGAATTTATTATAAGCTCCTGTACCCAAAAAATTCTTATGAAAAAGGTTTTTTGTAATTTGTATATTACAGCAAAAAATACTCCCAATTAAAATTGGTGAATATTTAGAATAACTCTGAGAATTTTCTAGTTAACTCAATATTTAGATACCAGCCTCACTTGGAGGTCCAACATTTATACTAGAATATTAACCATTAATCCCCATGAATTAAAATTTAAGTGGTTATTGGAATATTGATCAAATTCTCATGGATTCAATGAACCGATCATTCACTACTACATTTAACAGTTTTACTGACAAAATATTTAGTCGATATTTACTCTACCATTCCGTTGGCGCGTATTTTACTGACTGATTCAAGGACATAAAATGTCCGTCGAAAAACCGCTCATCTGTAATTTATTTTATGTCGAAATGTCCGTTGGTAAAAAAAAACCCGATTGTTTTACAGACTGGCAATACGCACCAAAAAAATAATTACCCGTTGGAATATACCAACGAAATTATTTTGTCGGTGATTGGCAGTGGCATTTGGAGTACTTTTATTCCAACCCTCTGAAACATATGATAGAATAATTTTGTCGGCGATGTAACAGTTGAAATGGCATATGCAGTAAATGTTTTTCAATTCTCTGGAATATACCGACGAATTGAGTCCGTCGGTAATTCCATTCGTAATAATTAAATAATATATATATATATATATATATATATTGAATAGAAAAGGAAAATAATAAAAAAATAAAATTTTATAAAATTCAAGTATGTACAAATAAATTATCTTAATATAAAAGCCAAATATTTATTACAAAGAAGGGTGGTCGTTCCCAGGACCATAGGGCCAAAAAGGGATGAACATGTACCACCCATCTATGATCTAATATCCATGACCATTCGGTGGAGTTCTTTATATTTTGTACAGAGTCATTCATATTTTTCATTTAGATGGGTTGTACGTTCTTGTAAGGTTGAGAACTCTAGAGACTGGGTGCCCGGTATCGATTGCGAGCTCCTAACGGTTGAAACACTACGGTTCGTCCCCAAGTTCTCGGTCGTAGTGTTGGAGAGTCTGTATACCTGATTTCTATTGAGTCCATTAGATGATCTTGCCTCCATCCACAAATCAGGATCAATCCGAGTGGGTCGAAGAATCATCCCCATATCTCTTCTTCAACTAGCTGTTAAATGTCTCTTGGAAATAAAAAATGAAATCATCAAATTCAATTCATAAAAATAATAACTTATGAAAGAAAATGGTTGAACGAACATACCATAAAATGTTAAGCGCGGTTGTCGACGAACTGTTACACTTCTTTTTAGTGGTCTTCACTCCGCACGTGCATTTCCACAAAAAGCTCCATTAGGTTTGACTTACGTCCAAGAGTCGTAGCCTCTAAGAAAAAAAATATTATCAGTTAAATATATTTATAAATAACAATAAATTAATTACAGATAGATGTAATTAAAATTAATTTTACCATCCGTTTCGCATGCAAAACGAATGGAACGGAGCTACCAATTTGCGTGGTAATCGAACCGTGAATTTTCCCGATCTGGTTCCCCGCACTGGACTGTGAGTGTCGTGTGAAATGCTCAGACATCACGTGCTAAATATATTCCGTCCATATATTCTCCGGGATGTATGGTGGCCTAAAATTTTTCCATACTGTCATGGCATTCCAGCATGGCAGAGCATTTTCTCTAGCATATTTTTTAGATTTGTTTTGCACTGCATACAAAAAATCATGCAACCTACATGATACAAACATATTCTATATGAGTTAATGACCAAAAAATGAGCTCTAAAACTAGTACCTAAGGCAAGATTTATTGGATGAATTTGTAAAAACTAAAACCTAGCAGAAACTAGAAAAACCCATAAACTTAAGCAAACCCAGAATGACCATTTTGAGTTTCAAAAACATGCTTTCCTTATTTCCACAAACCATTTTATCAATGATGAATGTATTTAGGACCAAAGAAACAATAAAAACAAAAAAAAGCTAAAAATTGCATTGATTTTCAAACCAAAAAACTACCAACTCAAAGCAAAAGGCATGCTTGAACAATCTGAGCTTCAAAATTCATCATTTATCATTCCAAATTACCAAACCACAAACCCAGAACATGGAACCATCCTTTTGAATGTATATACCTTTTAGCTTAAAACCTTCAAGTTTGAATTGATTTTTGATATTGCCTTCCTTCTTCTTGATCTTCAAACTTAACCATAGAGAGTTGAAGCTTCCAAGTCTCATGGATTGAATTTCTTGCACCTTAGCCAAAGTTTATTTATTCTTCTTTCTTTTACTCTCTTTTTGCCCTTTTTCTTTCTTTCTTTCCGCTCTTGATTACCTCTATTTTTATAAGCTGATTTCAAGCTTCTAGATATGTTTCTTAGGGTTCTAACAAACTAAAACCAAGCTGGTTTTAATACAGAACCAATGATTTTGGGTTTAGGTGGTTTTGTAACAAACTTGAAGGCCAAACTGAGGTGTTTTGGCCTTTAGATCTAGAGAGAAGGGTTTTAGACCCTTGATAGGAATCCTTTAGGGGTTTTTAAAGGGAAACACATGAAAGAGTTAGGTGGTTTTCTGCAAATGGGTGTCTTGGTCAAGACTGGCTAGGTTGGTCACTTTCGTGACTTCGTCGGAGTAACTCTGACGTCAACGTTGCTTGAGACTATCTAAACTTGGTGGAGGGGGTGCATACCTTTTAATCAGATCCATCCTTGCTTATTTTTGGAGGTTTATAGCTCCACATTCAAGCATTTGAAAGTGTCCACTCAAATAGATGACAACTGAAACTGCAGTGATAACTGATAAGGAATAAGATATTGTGGAGATTAATGAAGAATATAGGATGTAAACATTTGATTTCAAAGACATAGGGTTGTAGAGGGGGTGTTCCTAAGTTTAATGGTGGTGGTTTCAGCCTCTGAAGTAGTTAGAAACGCCACATTCATTCACTTGAAAGTGTCTATCCGATCATCCAAAAACTAAAAAAAAGATGCATAGTATCTTGAATGGCACCATTTTAGCTAATCCCTACAGATTAGGGTTTTTTTATTTGAGATTTAGTAATTTTCAATTTGATCCCTATTCTTTAAATTTTGTTTAATTTTACTCATAATTTCCCTTTAAACTTCTAATTTCATGCAATCGCATCTCTGCTAGATTCAATTTCCATCCTCAAATTTGAGCGCCTCTTACATTGGTCTTTGATTTGTTCAATTGGACCCTCAGATGACCATCAAACTCTCAATTTTCTTCGATTTTACCTCTGATTTCACCGATTTCAATCCATGAAGTCGCGCACCTTTTGCAAGTTGGTCTTTGGTTTATGAATTGTTCAATTAAATCCCTAATTGCTCATCAGACTTTGAATTTTATGCAAGTAAGCCCCTGATGATTTGATCAATTAAACTTTTCAAAATTCAATTTTAGTCCTCAAACTTCAATTTGTTTCTTAAAAATTGATTTCCCTTGCGATTAAGTCCACAAAAAAACTTCATTAAACCTTTCAAAATTTCAATTGAGTCCTTAAACACCCAAATAAAGCATTTTCACTAATGAGCCTTTTTACCAATCACAATTTGGGTTGCTAATTTTATCAATCTTAGACATTTTGGTCTTTCAACTTTTACTTGGCGTTTTGGTTTTTCACCAACAAACTTGGGTGGTCTTTCTTTTAGGCTTTCTTCATGTGTATTCCCTTATATATATATATATATTTTTTTTTTCTTTTTCTTTTTCTTTTTCTCTATTTTTTGGTTAAAATGGGTAGCAACAATAATAACCATTTTTATTTTATGTTGACCCTCCTGACACATGACCTGAGCCTTACACTAGGTCGATCTCTTAGTCGAGTTTTAAAACTATGATAATAATAATTTTTGTCCTTACATTGACACGAGTCAATAGTCAACCTTACTTATGATCTGGGCTTTGCCTCGAGTCGACCCTCAAACCGAGTTTTAAAACTATAATACTAACCATTTTTATTCCTACACTGATTCGGGTCAAGTTAACCCACGATCCAGGCCTTGAACAGTGACCCGAGCTTTGTCACAAATTGACCACCGAGTTAGGTTTTAAAACTGTGATAATAATAATTTTTATCCTAATATGTCTTAGTTAATCAATGTGAACTGTGAAATCATTAGATTTGTAGTTAAGCCATGAAAAGGGCTTGTCGGATCTTACTACACCTTTAATACACTGGTACAACATCAAATCTTATTTATTCACTCAGAAATCTTTGTCAAAAAATTTACTTATTTAATTTCTAAAGCATTTTCAAGAAAAAAAATAAATGTTTTTTCTTTAAATTAGCCAATTTCAATCCTTATATGCAGTCTTCATGAAGTCAATCTCATTACAATAGGATGGAATCCTAATAGTGATAAAAGTATGTTTTTACACACACACACACACTACTGAAAGGGTCTTTAATCCAGATAAAAATGATCTCACCTGTTCTACAACCAACAACTTTCTTGTTAGTCATAACTTCATTTTCTCAACAACAACAACAATAAGAGGTTGGTCGTGTTATGACCTACTTTTTATTTTGTACATAAAAGTTATAATCGACTCACATCATCATTCCATCCATGTACTTATTAAAATTCCTCAATTTCACATCTATTTTAATATGTGTGTTATCAATTTTTATCGAGTTATCCAATAAGTAATAATTCATTATCAATTATATCTTATGTAGAAAATTAAAATAATTTGAAATTACACATGAAATTAATGGATCCATAGTTATGGGACTAAATTTACAAGTGTTAAAGTAGTCAATTGATTGTGAAACTCATTAATTAAATGTATAACTATATCATTGGTCTGTCTTATACTGCGGGTCAAATTATTTTTTTTAATAAAAAATGATCAAATGTTACTAACATGTTTTAGAAGAAAAAAAATTAATCGTGGGGAGGTTGACCCATTGTGACCTAGTACACTAGGTGGGTCCAAATGCAACCTGGATGACTGGTATAAACGTAGTTTGATTAAAAATTCAAGACAATATATTTTTAAAAAAAACATTGAGATGACAACATATTGGATTGACTTGGGTTAGCCTGAATTTGCCTTTCAAATTCACAAACTGAGTCTTGAGATCATGATAACTCCGTAGAAAATAATGTGAAACAAATTATGAAGCTCAATTTTCAATCAACCAAATGTTGAAGGATTATTTTGAAAAACAAAAATAAATTAATAAAAAGTACCCAACTTAATATGGATTAACCTATTGAACCTGCAACCCATGTCATGAAATTGAGATAGCCCAATATAATGCAAATAAAAAAAAATTATGAAGTCCAATTTCTAATTAACTCAATGTTGAAGGATGAAATTTTTTTAAAAAATATTATACAAAGGATAAAACACCGACCCAATTAAACCTGAGTTAACTTGTCAAACTCGTGACCCAGGTTACAACACATGAATAACCTCATAGAAAGCAAATAAAAAAATTTATAAAGTCCATATCTCAACCAATCTAATGTTGAAGGATGAAATTGAAAAAGAAATTCAATGTGTTCATTTTTTATATAAAAAATTGTTGACCTTAAAGTAGACAACTATTATTAGTTTGATAAAAATTAAATAACATACATGCTTTTAGAATGTTAATTCACCATCTTTTTTAGATGCTTCAGGTTTTCATGAACATCCATGTATCTTTTCAAACGCTCGACGCTCCCAGACAACAATCAAGGGTTTGCCTAAGTAATTTGCCCTAAATCAAGGGTTTGCCTAAGTGCTATTCTTTTCAAATATTATGTATACGTGAGACTCTAAACTTAAGTAAGAATTGGAGGGCTTTGATATAATTTGCCCTAAATATTGCAAGAATTTTTCTTCTTTCCTTTTTTCTAGGAACTCAGACAATTGACAGAGAAAATTATGGAAGCATGGAAGCTCAAGTTGCAGCAATTGTTTCTTGCAGCATTTTGTTGATTAGTAAATTATAATGTGATCGTGGAGGAAAATATAAGAAATTGACCGATTAATCAATACTCAATAATATTGTCTTAAAGCAGGCAGCTCCAGATAATGTGCTTACTTAAATATTGTCACCAAATAATTGTTTTGCATAAGCAATGAGGACAGTACTCGAAAGTTGAAACCCTTTTGTACCGAACATAACATTTTATTATAAGCAATGACAATTGCTACATATATTTTATTACCATTTAAAAAGAAACCTAACTTTTGTCGCCCCATCATTGTGAAGGAGTGTTCTTATACTCGAAAAACAAAACATCCCCATCACAGCCAAATGCTAGACAGAATACATGCTTGAAATGGAAAATTGGGTGTAGCTAGCTGCTACATGTATTTTCATTTCCTTTTGCATGAGTCAATTGCTGTGGTGGAGCTTCCCTCGTGTCGCCAGGATTAGCTAGTGATGGCGGGGATCAGGACCTCCGGGGCTAAGCCTAAAACACTCATTGAAACCTCCAGTCATCTCATGCCTTACTATGCTTTCCTTCACCATTTCTTTGGAACTCTCTATCAACGAACGATCTCTTCGGTGCGCAACATGGTCGATTGAACGAGTTTCGAACATCGAAAATAAAAGCATAATGAGGACGAAGAACAAGAGCAGCCTCATGTTAGCCATTGTCTTGGATGAGAATGCTGACTGAGAAAATTTTTATGTGTGCAATGTTGTGAGAGAGAGTTAGAGCATTTGGTATATATAGACATGACGAGCCATCATTTATTGATATTTAATTCGAAAAGGGTCAAATTAAATAGAGAAAACTTTATTTTGAAGGATACCACTTTGATTTAGAGATCACTTGTATATTCAAAGAAGGGACACAATGGTTTCTACCGATTCCTTCGCCTCTTATTATTTCTGTCTTTGCATATGTGAAAATTGAATACTACCAAGGTTTATTGTGTTCAAAATTACCTAATAGTGACAGGTGGCTGCCTTTCGTTTGCTTTCAAACCATGATAATTTCCCATCAACCCCTTTTCAATCTGTGTTCATCTGGATTGTAAGAAATTCGGGAATATTAACAAAAGCTAAAATTGGTTGGAAAAGTACTGTGGTTGTAGACTCAGACGGTTTACTAGAATAGTATATAATGATATTATATTTTTCTTACGTGTCATCCAAATCATGATAATCATGATAATTTTTTTTTATTTTTTTATTTATTAAATTATTTCAATTTCATGATTTAAATTACGAATTAATAAAATATTTCAAATTAACTCGATCTTGATTATCGTGATTAGAAGATTGCTATACTAACTTAAATCAAGTCGATGAAAACTAATTTTTTATATGTTTTTTTTTTTAATTCATTTCAGCACATAAATATATTTTTTACATAAAAAATAATCTAATCCCATGGGGAAGCACGGATACTGAGAATAGTTCCTTCCTACTCATTTCGGTGAGATGTCATGTCATATTCTTGAAAAGGAGATTTTTGCCTAGTCAGGAGCGGCTTGGCATCATCCATATTCTAAATTTGAAAAGCTAATAAATGACGAGAGAAACATAGGACCTCAAAACACTATTTACCTTGTATTAAAATTATTCAATATATCCATAGTTGAATGATTCTCTTTCTCACAAATACGTAGGGCTAGCTAGCAAGTTGTACAACTTGAATCTTTGTGAGAGAGGAAGTCTCAATTCAGCAAGCAAATTTGTGCATGTATCTTGAAACTTTTATTTTATATTAATTTTAGACAACTTTTATTCTACCAAATCACCTCCACCTCTAAGTGGAGTGTTACACTAACTTCTTTCATATATATATATATATATATATAAAGTTATGTAGAGGTTACGGACTTCAATTGAAATGGAATTTTTTAAAAAAGATGAAAAATAATAATAACTTTCTTAACAATAAGCTTTTTGTGGTGTATCGTCGTTTACAAATATACTTGGATTCTATGTTATGCTCACTATATATCTTCAAATAGATGATAAGTGCATTAATTTACGTGAGATTATATGAGGCTAGATTGGCTCGGATGTTACTGAAAAAGATGGTGTTACAGGCTGAAAGAAGAGATGGAATTATAGCAAACAGTACCCCCACTACCTCAACCCTTCATGTTCTTCCAAACTTGTTCATGCAATCAGACTTTCCGTACAGATGGAGTTCCAGGAGTGGGAACAACTTCGCAGAATCACTTTCTCACTCATAATTTCCTGAGACTATCTTGAAGCCTTCTGTTATGTTTTTTATAACAATACCTTCAGTACCTCTTCCACGAGAAGGCATTGTTCATTTTCAAAATGAATTGTCGGCACCGATGGACAACCAAGCTTATTAAAATGCAATGGCTGCTCATCTCTTCTTCAGCTTTGACTGAGAGAGATGGTGGTTTCTTTTCCTTTCTTTTTCTTCTTTTCTGGACGATGCAATGATAAATAACTTGAGTGCTCGATACATTACCGACTAATGTGATAGCCGATATGTTGGATGCCATTACGCACTGAATGATGTCAGAGCATATGCCCTAGAATTTTCTTTCTTTTTTTAAGTCAACTCTCCCTCACACTGAGACTAACCACTTCCAAAATAGTTTTTAAACAAGTTATCCATATTTAAATTATAAGATTTATGAGAAATTTCTTCCCCCACAAATCTCTCTTGAACTCCAGAATAAATCTATTATGGGATGAATCTTTTAACAAGCTATTCACATCCAAACCAGCACATTCATGAAAAACAATATTTTTTTTCTTAGCTTCTCATTGAGTTCTTTGGAAACAAATGAAAATGGTAACATGAGAATCAGGTAAAAGCACCATCTGAGCCACCATCACCATAATTTAATATTAGCTGCAAGCCGAGGTTCGCTTTTGAATAGAGAATGATTAATCTGTTTCTGAGGTTAGATAGTGCTTACAGAGCACTATATATCTTGTGGCTACCGAATATAATGCGAAGCTCATCACTATAAAGTGCCAAAACCTAAATATAATGACTTAAATCTATCTTATCCTTAATTAGTGCAAAAGGCTAACATATGCAGAACAAAACGTTCAAGTGTTGTTCAATTTCGAACCCTTTCTTTCTTTCTTTCTTTCATTTCATTTCAAGCTATTCTTCAATTTGATTGCTGGGAGAATGGCAGTGAGATCTCCATGCCTGCATTCAAAAAACAATAGCATTGTTTAGACAGAACTGACGAAAATGGAAATCGCAAGCAGTTTCAAGAGTAAAGCAATGAATAGTTTCAAGCAACATTCTAATTCTGTGTTAGCCTTGGAGTTCAATAACTAGCGACAAAACTGGATGGACATTAGTCTACCAAATTCTTTTATGGCCAGCGTTCAACAGGTCACATTGCAATTTGGGACTACTGATTTTATCTTTACACAATTACAAATTGAATTCTCCAAGTTAGAATACCATGGGCTCAAGCTATACACAAAAAGCATGTCCACCTCACGTATAAAACACCTATTAATTAATTATTAACAAAACACTAAAGGGTTTAGTTAAATAATATTGAAGTCATACTTATAAAACATTATTCATTATTTGTCTTCTGTTTTTTTTTTCCTTTAATTTTATCATTCAACAATCTATTTTTTTATTTAGTTTTTTTTTTTAATTTTATTTTTCAATATTAAATTGTTTTAGAAATAGTGTTTCGTAACTATTTTTGAATGTTTTTTTTTTGTTAAGTTATATAACGATCTCATATATTTCTTTTTTATTTATTTATTTTAACCTTCAACATTAGTCTTGTTGAAAGTAGAGCTTCATATATTTTTTTAATTGTTTTCTATGAATTTATCATAATCTCATGCCAGATACATGTTATGTGGACTTCGCTGTTCGCCAAGTCTAGACACCTTGGATCTGGCAAACATGTCAAACTCACGGCAAATATGTCAAACCCATGTTATGTTTCAAGTTGTTTTTTCATAGAAACATTACAAATGTAATGCATAATAGCAACAGTGGCATTGACCGACATGCAAGTTTTCAATGGATCTACATTTCAAATACAACGCTAATCACAAAATTAAAATCATTTCCAACAAAATAAAATTAAACTCCAAATATCTTTTAAAACTGTGATGAAGTACTAAATAAAAATGTTTGTGTTGGTATGAGCAATGATCAACGCATCTGGACACGTCCCCCATCAAATTTCAGAAAGCCAATGGTCCTACATTGTTTTTCTTGTTGTTAGATGTTGCACAGAAAATAACTAACTGTGAGCAAGACTGAAGAACATTGCTTTTGGTTTGGCAAGCATGTCAAATCCACATTACTTGGGTTAGACACAAGTTTGCCAGACACACGTTATTTAGGCTTAGCAAGCATGTCAGATCCACGTTGCTTGGCCTGGCAAGCATGCCAAGTCCACGTTGTTTGGGCCTGACAAGTCCACGTTATCTGGACACGTTGTTTGTTGTTAAATTATTAAATATTCTATAAACTAGCACATAAAAAAAAAAAAAAAAAACATGAATAC
>Ga0307511_10003913_pt1 | contig 15209 bp, 21 predicted proteins | sample 13_EM_MG_FD_200266 | JGI IMG/M metagenome (GOLD analysis project Ga0307511, IMG submission 200266) | Populus trichocarpa ectomycorrhiza microbial communities from riparian zone in the Pacific Northwest, United States - 13_EM | ecosystem: Host-associated > Plants > Roots > Unclassified | place... | reverse complement strand
TTGACAGCATCGATCCACCCTATACGCTGTTTGCGGGTCAGGCTCCTCCATTCGTGTCGGACAGATGGCTTGTCGCAGTGGTTGTTTGCGATCACGACCTGTCCGAACAGGGTGGCGACCGCGATCGTGAGTTTCGCAAACCGGGAGACGAGCATATCTAGAGATGGGTCGCGCTGAAGAAGGGTGTTTGTGCGCAGGAGGAGAGGGATAACATGATAGAGTCAAGCGAGATTGTTTATAAGCCAAAACTGAGTTCATCGCAGTTTAAGAAAGAAACAAGGGTGCCCGAGGGTCCAACCGCAGCTGTCACCGATGGGGCATTATCGGAGAGTGATGGATTCGTGACCAGCGGACTCGGAGTCCGGCGCCAGGGGCCAGTGTTCAACCTCACGGAAGCTGATAATAAGCCACGGTGGTGACACAAATAGATCTGTTCATAGATGGGTCAGAACGATCTCTTCTTCATTCACCTACCGTGTATCTGCTCGTAACTGGCGTGCGATAGTCGGTTGTTAGGTTCACGGACAAAGGGGTTCGTTCAACGCTGGCACCCCTCCTGGCGACCTGGCCAGGGCCCGGAGTTCCGGATCCTACACCTCTCTGTCTTTTCAATGTCGTTGGCCCTGGTCTGTTCCGTGCCAGTGCAAACGCGGGTTGGAGGGAAAGTCGAGGATCACTCGGATGCGATCGAGTTTGTAGCTCCACTTCCGACTCTCTCACTCTGATATGAGGTGGGCACCAGCAACCCGCTGCCAAAGAGTGATCGTGCTCGGATTTTCCCGCGCGCTCAAACCAGATCGCGTTCTTGAAGCGGTTACTGTTAATCGCTGGACTGCCGCATACTACACATGGTTTGGAGGAGGTGGGCTAGAGGTTATGTTGTCACGGCACGCTCTTGGATTTCTGGTGTTGAGGCGATTTCATGCCGTTCGATGGGTGAGGTGATCAACGGAGGTATCCCGGACATAAGAAACCCCTATCCTGAGGGAAACATATACACCGTGTTCGACGCAAGGCTTGCCAACGGTTTTGGGTAGCATGTGATGCTCGACAGTTCGGAGGACGACTAAACCAGATGCCTCGAGTGTCCTTAATATCAATATCGCTGAGGGAAGGTGGATCGTCCACTGCCTTCAAGACGAGCATTCTGAATGATATACTATCTTCGGTAAATTTTCTTGTTTAGTGGTGGACGCTTCATAACCCTACGCGTTACTTCCGTGCACCCCTTTCGGTGTTGTGTTTTCGGACGCGCTTTTAGGAGAGGTTCTCACTGCAGCCAGTTTCAAATCATCACGCGCACGCGCGACTGAAGAGAGTTGCCGGTCCCGATCGCGTCCACGAGGGGGGAAGTAAATTCAATTGGCCCCGTGCAACGTTGGTCTCACCAGTAGCCAGAGGCGGAGTTCCAGGATACCAAGTGTGGTGCTCGAACATTGAACGTCGAACGTACAGGTGGAACGCGGCCTCACAGTCGCATGACCTTAGGGCGCTGTCCTGGCGTCAGAACCTGGTCTAATTATAGCTTTGAGGGATTTGCTGTTGTGATTCAGTTTCTGAATGAGCGGCCCTGGCGGTTTCAGAAAGGACGACTTTCATTCTCCACCATGTATGAGAAGGTTAGTAATATATGCTCGGTGTCAATATAAATCAAGAACACCCCCGCACGCAGCCCACGTCAAGTACGTGTATGATTAGTATGGGCCACGACGCCCCCAAGCACTGTAATCCAGGGAGTTCACCTATAGGTGTAGCACAACCTCTCGTTCTTGGTGTCCATCAGCTCATAAACTGTGTAATTGTTCAATATGCCGTCCGTCGGCATCGGAGTTGAGAACTACGAGAGTTCTTATCAACTGAACAGACGCTTGTTAACAGGCTACGCACATTCATGTAGGGGGGAGCGCCGGTCGGGAAGATCGAGTCAGGAACGAAACCCGGGGTCTTGGAAACGGCACCTCCACCGTACGACCAGAAATTGGCGGGGTTGATGTTTTGCCAGTCGTGCCAGATCTTGTCTACCATCTGGGGGGGAAGGTATGTCAGAAAATCTAGCCCCTGACACAGCCAATCACCTACCGCGTGATGCAAGAAAAACAAGGGGTCTATCGAAAAACGTCAGAAGTGTAAGAGTGGGTTGCACATCAGTTGAAGACACACCATTTGGGGACCACTTGGGACCAAACACACAATTAACGGCGTTCAAGGGGCATCCTCCCAGTAAATCCCTGCGTGAGTTCTGTGAGCGGGCGAAGCTACTGTAGCAAATGCACACTTACCCTCCCACGATCCGGTGAATCGCTCCATGCGAACGGCTTTCAAAAGCCGCCTGGAAACCAATGAATTCCCCCACAAAATTGTTCAACAAGGCGTTTTCAGCCTGGAACGTGAATATGTTCATGAGGGTTCCGGGTACGCCGGGAGTAGTTGGCGTATACTGGCGGCGGAGCCTGTGAGGGATGGGATACGAGACGGGGAAGCCGGAGGCAAATGCGCCAGTGGTGATTTGATAGTCATCATTGGGGTTACCCCACCCACCAATACCGCTCTCGGGGTCGGGGTCCCACCACGTGCTGTTCTCGAAGTTCGGTGCGTCTGGAGCAAAACGGGTTAGTTACAACGGGAATGGAAGGTGTCAAAATCTCACCAATTCTCCAGTCCCAGTACGGTTGAGTGCCAGTGTAATTGCATTTCTGCTGAAGGGCATTTTCGAAGTCCTTGACGTACGCACGATGCCAGGGCAAGAAGTAACCAGTGAAATGGATCTAGGTTCGTGGTGAGTCATCGCTCAGGGGTGGTGTCGCCCACGGGGACCTACAACGTGATTGAGATCCATGTGGACGTAGACAAAGTCTAGTTCGGTATGAGGGAGCGGCTTCATGGGAGTATCGGCGGAGTTTACGAACCGTCATAGTACGAGCTACTCTCGTTGATAGGGGGGATCGCAGCGTAAGTCGTGTTGAAGGTAGGAACCAGTGACGAATTGTGAGGTAACGAGTTGAGGCACTAGGGAAGGGAGTCAGTCGTGCAAGAAGCTTGCAAACTGTCACCCGACCTTGACGGCATCGATCCACCCTATACGCTGTTTGCGGGACATGCTCCTCCATTCGCGTCGGACGGAAGGTTTGTCGCAACGGTTATTTGCGATTACGACCTGTCCGAGTAGGGTAGCGACCGCGACAGCGAGTTTCGCAAACCGGGAGACGAGCATATCTAGAGATGGGTCGCACCGAAGGAGGGTATGGGTGGGCGGGAAGAAGAGAAAGAGAGGGGGAGTGACATAATGGAGTCAAGCGAGGTTGCTTATAAGCCAAAATCGAGTTCATCCCAGTTTAAGAAAGAAGCAAAGCTACCCGAGGGTCGATCGCATCCGTCACCGGTGCGCCGACGTGGGACTAGGTTGTGCATCTTCGGGCAAGCAGGGCGAGATTTGTGATTATCGTTCGGCGCCAGGGTTCAACCTCAGGGGATTAATAATCGGCCATGGTGGTGATACAGATCAAAACGACCCCCTCCTCATTCACCTAGCGTGCATCTGGCCACAGTTGGTGAACGCTCGTGTGCGATGGTCATTGTTAGGTTCACGGACAAAATTCACACCCCCAGCGTCGACTTGACCAGGACCCGGAGCTGGAGTTCCCATGTCTTTTCAATGCCGTCGGCGCCCGTCCGTATCGTGCCAGGTCCTTCCTGAAAACGCAGATTGTGAGAAAGAAGGAGAGAAATTCGGGGATTATGTACTCAAACCCTCCAACTGGGCGGTTGAGTGGCTCCACTTCTGACTCCGATATGAGGATGTCGCGCCCATGAGGAGTACATAAATTCATCTGTCTTGGTTTCGCCAGTAGCCATAGGTGGAGTTTCAGGATTTAAAGTCTTAGCGCTGGGTGCTGAGCGTCGGAATCGCATGACCTTAGAGAGCGCTGTCGTCGCATCAGAACCTAGTCTAACTTTTTGGGATCCCCCGTTCTGATTGAGTTCCTAGGTGGAGGTGCATGCGGGCAGGGAAGTGGAAGCGCCGGGTTCACGGCCTTGGACCGGATGTTGCCGATCGGATCGTCACCTCCCCTTCCGACACGTCTGCTGTGGCATGGCTTTCCCCATCCCGTCCCACTTGCCAAAGAAACAGCCCACGGACGTTTCTTCCGCAATCCTCACCAAGATCTCAGACGCCGACTCAAAGTCTCTCAACGCCACCCTTACCGAATCCTGGATTACCGACCTTGACGAATCAATCCGAGCGGCAAAAGTGAGTGAGCCCCTGTCTATGCCTCCGTCTCCCTTTGATCACTCAACTCCTTCTTAGCAACTCATCCATGAGCGAATACAAAAAGACCTTCCCTCCTTCAACTCCCAATTTGCGGCCGCAGAGTCAATCCGCTCCCGCCTCCACTCTCTCAGAGGGAACACAGACAGCTTGTCCGATGCAATTTCCAATCCCGAGGTGCGTTCACACCGCTTGTACTGAAGACGTTGGCATTGAAGGTCGTGTTACCTTTAGTCAGGTATCGCTCCGAATCTCATTCGAACGTTGACGCGGCACTCGCAACTCGCTCAATCCACCCTTGACGCCGAAACAAAGCATCGGAACTTACAGTACGCTTCGCGGCTGAGGTCTACCTTTCAATCGTTCTCCCACTTGGTCTACAATGGTGAACTTCCCGAGGCTGTTCAGTCGTCACACCAACTGTCTACCCTCCTGGAGCAAGCGCCAGTACCATTGAAAGACGCAGCACTCACTGGCACATTGAAGGTACCACATCCGCCCTTCCCGATTGCGGTCAAGTTGCTCAGTGAAATCATAGCGGAAACACCGAAGTCTCCGCGACCGCGCGGAGGAGTTGCTCAATGATGCTTACGCCCATTCAGTCGTCCTCACCCCAACCGCATGTGGCATAAGGTCGTCCGTTCAAGGTATGCCGCGTGGTAGTCGCCCTACCATTTTACTTATCAACGTATCTAGTTCAAGGGTCTTCCAAATCGGTCCATCTCCCGGATATTCTGTCTTCGCTGTCTCCTACCTCCCTATCTGAACATCTTACGGCCCTCCGACGTGACGTCACCACCCACTTTATTGAGCTCGTTCTTACCCAGCCCCTGTCGGTCACCATTGCGCAGAGAACGGACCCATTGTCTGCGTCGGTCGAACATAGACTGGATCTATTCCCGGCTCCCCCTAATTCAGCTACCCTCGTTTCCAGGCTTGACAACCTCTCAGAGATCCTCGAGTTTCTAAATACCCACCTCTTTGGCGCTATACCCCCATCGCAACGAGTGGCTTTCCTCAAGTCCTTGTCCAAACCCCTTACTTCAGGAATTCTCAACCGCCTCCTCATCCCCGCTCTCCCGAGCTCCTTATCCGGACTCCCGAAATACCTGGAGTTACTCGAACGGGTGGTTAAATTCGAGAACGAGGATCTGACTCAAATCCTCTCTGGTCCCACTTCTGGTATCTCCGTCGTTACCGAGACTCGTCCTGAGAATGAAATCAAGAACTGGGTTGAGGGTATCGTATCACACTACCAAAAAGAGAGGAGAATTGGCATTCTCGACCAAGCAAGGAAGATGTTTACGGATGTCTCGTCCGACTGGCACGGAACTTTCCAAGTAGAGTGGATCGTCGCCCCCGCCACGCCAGCCCTGAGCGTTAGCGGCTCCGCACCCGAACCTCCCCCGACGGCAGATAATCTTCCTGCGTCAACCACTAATGGGTCAAATGGCGTTATTCCGACAGTGGAGGTTGAGCAGGTCGACGATGAGGGGTGGGGTTTCGGTGACGACGACAACGGTATTGGTGAAGAAGACGCCCAACCTAATGGGGAAGCGAAGGAACCCCAGAGAAAGGACCCGCCGTCCCCATTCACGGACCTAAACGCCCACGCTGCAGATGAGGTGGATAATGACGCATGGGGGTGGAACGATGATGAAGATCTGGAGCCCACCCCTGTCCCCAGACCCGAACCATCGAGCGAAACCAACGGAAACGGGAGCGCCGTGGGTGGCGCTGGTGGAGACGATCCACTGTGGGATGCGTGGGATGACCCTCCTCTCTCCCCTCCAACGAAGAAGGCCGTGCCGAAGCCTGCGACGAAATTGGAAAATCTGTCAAGTAAAAGCAAGCACGGCGCTAAACCCCCGAACATCGTTACTCAGCCCCCCGAACCCGGACCCTCCAATGCACCCACACGTGTCAATCCCAATCAATTCCCTGCACCAGCCTCTGCGATCTCGTTGTCAAGCTCCTGGTCGTCATCTGACAGCCCTGGAAGCCAGCAATTCCAATCCATCCCGCCTACCCCTGCATCAATCACCGTGCAGCAAAAAGTGCCGAAGGAGTTTTATTCGGTTTCGAGTGGCATGCAGGATATTCTCGAGTTGGTGGAGAGCGTCATGCTCGAGTCTTCCGAGTTTTCGCGATCGACTTTACTTGCCGCGTATCTCCCCGCCCCCGATTCCGGCTCGTCCTCTTCGTCGGCATCCGGAAGTACGCCGGGATCGGTCATTCTGAACACCGTCCCTTCGATATTGGATCTATTTCGAGCCCTCTACCCGATGGTGCTTCAACTCGAAAGCGGAAACGGCCCCCAGAAAGGCGCGGGAAAGAGTGCCGCCTCGGAGGGCTCCACGAAGAAGGCCATTCAGTTTTCGAACGATTGTCTATATCTTGAAGAAAGGATCCGGGAACTGCTTCCTGTTTCGTCGCCCGGGTCGGGTAAAACGCACACGATGGTACCTCCGGATGTCTGGACCATCGATACCGGCCTCCGTGGCAAAGTGGAGGATGCCGGAAAGAGGGTGAAGGTCTACGGTGACAGCTGGTTCGCCAAAACTGTCGTACGTCACCAGTCTCTCCCCTTTTGTTTGCCGCGGCCCCTAAGGTTCTATGATCGACATTAGGAGAGACAAATGAACGAGATCGACGAGATTTTGGACGTCACAGAGGGGTTCGTCTACACCAATGACCAAGATAGATTCGACGCTTGCGAGGAAGCGGTGAACGCTGTAGTCAAGAAGGTGAAGAGGGTGTGGCAGGTCTGGAAGGTGCGTTGGTTGGTTTTTCCGGTCTAAGTTTCGCTGACCAACCGTCCGACTAGGGCGTCCTTCCACCAAGTCGCCATTTGACCGCCATTGGCAGAATCGTCGATGCCGTTCTTTCGAGGATGCTTGAAGACATCACTCAACTGCCAGATATCACCGCTGATGAATCTCACCGGCTCTCTGAGCTCTGCCGAATGTTAAACTCTCTGGAAGGTCTCTTCGTCGAAGGACCCGAACAGGTGCGCCAGCATCGTCCTCGTTCCAGCGAACGAAACATTCGTTGACGTACGATAAAATAGACTTCAGCGGTGGTAGCCTATGTTCCTTCTTGGCTAAAGTTCTCGTATCTTTCCGAGGTCCTCGAGGCCTCCATGGCGGATATCACCTACCTCTTTGAGGAAGGAGCGCTCGTGGATTTCGAGATCGATGAACTGGTCAAGCTCGTCACGGCTTTGTTCTCGGATACGCCGCTTAGGGCGGAGACCATACAAAAATTACAGACTGGACACAGTGTTGGAAGTGGCCAGTAGGACCACTCGCGGACTTACCAGTGATATTGTCGCTTTTATTATACGTTCGGACTGTTGTCTGCCTTTCATACTTTGGCATGATATTAGTATTATCTTTCTGTACTTAATGCAGTAAATGCGCATGGATTTTTCCCGAGTGTCCGGTGGCGCTGGCGCGCGTGGTGTCTTGATGCACTGCACTGATTGGGGAGCATAGCAATATCTCTGTTTATCCACATATCTCTAGGGGGCAAGCTGGTATACATGAAACATAGTGTAGGTGATAAGACATGAGCTGAAAAAACAAATTGGTACAAGAAATATAGGGTAAAAGAAATAAAGGAGAGGGAATCTATGGGCTTGCAAGAAACTTGAAAGCAACAATTATCCAAAGGTAGAAGTTCACAACTAGGAGGGGTATGACACATAGTGTAGGTGATAAGGCATGAGCTGGGAAAAAGAATTGATATAATAAATATGGAGTAAAATAGATATAGGAGAGAGAGTCTGAACTTACAGGAAACTTGAAAACAACATTTGTCTAAAGGGGGAAGTTCACAGCGAGAGGGGATATGAAACATAGTGGAGGTGATGAGGCATGAGCTAGAAAAAAAATCGGTACAATAAATATAGGGTAAAACAAATATAGGAGAGGGAATTGGTGGGCTTACAGGAAACTTGAAGATGACAATTGTCTGAGGGCAGAAGTTCACGGCTAGAAGGGGTGAATTATCCCATAGCCAATGTTCCTCTGCCCATCCATTTCCAGGGTGGTTGCTGGGCGAGTCATAATGGAGTTTCGGTTCTGGATGAGAACCCTCCGGTATGTAACACCCCTAGGACCCTGGGGCCTTCTTGTTTTCTTGCATCTCTTTGGTCCCTTGGGTCCTTTGGGATATTCCTTTCGAGGTGGGAGTGGGAAGATTTTGTTAATTTCTGTCTGGGTTTTGTCACCACAGTATTGGCAGATGCAATCCCCATCAATCCCCTGGGCTTTGTTGAGCAACCAAAGCATGTGGGGAAAGAATTCTTCAGGAGATCTGAATTTCCTATGTCCACCTGAAAAGAAACAGTCAGCAATGCCACATAGAAGGAAGAAAGAAAGAAATAACATACCACATAGATAGCAATCCTTCCTTGGCAGGATATCCTCTTTTGCATTCCTCCCCCTCACAAATAGCTTGTAATCGCCAGGGAAGTCTGCAATCCTATACAACCATGGATGACTGAAGATATCCAAGGACTGTGGCACATTGGAGTTAGGTTCCCACTGGCAGTTGATCCTCCCATGAAGCTTGAGGAGCGCTCCCAGCTTGACCAACCAATCCTGCTTCTGCTCACTACTAGCTTCCTCTTTATACCCCTTCCACCTTTTCATCTTTCCATCACTTTGACAATTAATGTGGAGGATCGCTCCATTTCCTTCCTCATTGAAAGCTGTACTGATGTTGAGGGATTGTGGTTCCACAGTGTCCATCGTCAACATGAGTGCTGGGGAGAAGAAGTTATGGGGGATTTTCCCACGCACCCCCCCAGTATATATACTCCCAGTTGCACAGCCCCCAGTGTGACTCACCCTTAGGGCTGTGGGCTTTCCACGTGATTGATGCGGTGGATGTTGATTTGATGGTTGCCAACGGCTCGCCGAACACCCGGGCGCCGGAACCCGGGGTGGGCTCATCTGCTTTGCAACCCAGCTCCCAAGTGAGACCGTTGAATTTGTCTCTAGAGATGTCCAATACTGCTCGAAAATTACGCAGCTCTCGCTGCGGTCAACACCGCTCGCGCCTGCAGATTTGACTGACGCGTACGGTTATGCTACCCCTTCCCCACTGAGAACGCGACCGAAAAATGGATCGCGTGGGACGCAGTCGCGCTCTCCCAGGTGATCCCAGTCCGACACATGGGATGGGTCCCTTGGTCGAGTCACTTATCGTCCGCCGTCCCTTCGTTCTTGTGGCCTGCTGGCCGCAGAAGATTTTTCAAGTCCAATCACGCCTGTGCATCTGCTTGAAAGTCTTCCAATTGTAATTAAATCCTTTAGGTAAAGGGTAAAATGCTCCAACCATGGTACTCTAGTCCTTGGCGGAGAGGTATAAACTCATGCTGAGTCAATATCCTAGCTAACATGTACATCACGGGTAAAGAGGTAACGGGGGGAAACAGTGTCAGCACACGCGTTATGTCAAGACTGCATCCAGTCCATCCCACTGCAAATTCGGCGAGGTCAGATGAGCGCAACAAGAAAAAAGGTACCCAATACGTACACGTTTGGATCGGAGACCTTCAACATCCCACGCTCCGCCAGATACGGAAGCTTCTCGCTCAATCCCTCCCTGGTCACGTGCTCTGCACCTGACGCTGAGCCAAAACAAAACTCCATCGTTTCCAGTGAGTCGTACATCAGCCACCCGCAAAGCGCGTCGATGGTTCTCCAGTATTGTGGGTTTTCCAATATGGGGTCTATGGTGGCAACCGTGAGATGTTCAAGGTTGTGCAAGGCGTGGAAGGTCCTGAGGAGGATAGAGAGCGACCAAGGAGCGCCAGCGCCGTCAGACGCGATAGTCAGGGATCGCAGGCGAGGGATAATTCGTTTCAAACTTCGAAACGCTGTTGGGAAAGTATCATTGAGTCATTGGTCGAACGTGTCACGAGATGGAAATTGGTTACCAAATGGATATGATTCCTTGTAACGACAGGATATCTTCAAATTCTCCAAGTGGCAGTCCTGGACCGCGTTGAATACCTTCGTGGCCATAGTATGCTCGATGACGGAATACGTGAGTGATTTCAAGCCGGAGGTATCCAACCAATCCTGTTCGACGATTCCTGATAGGTCGTACGTGGCGAGCGTCCTGCGTGTGGTGATCTCTAGTTCGTCTAATGAAACCATATGAGTAGGTGGGGACGTGAACATCGGGGCAAGTTGAGCGCTCTGCCAAGCACATCTGCGGAGGTGGAGGGACTTGCACAAGGGGAACGCGCGGAGGAAAGATTCGATGTCTTCACGTCGCGTGAAAAGGCAATCACAGAGGTCGATTTTCGAGACGGTTCGTGAAATGATCCCCATGATTTCAATGAGGTCGGCCACGTTTGATCGGGAAACCAACGTGAACTTCATCTCCTTGAGAGAAAGACACTTGAGTGAAGCTTTCTTTGCAAAAACTCCAAGGACAGCAACGAATTTATCAGCGTATCGCCACGAGGCCATTCCGGGGATCCCAAGAGATAGGGTGTGGGTGTAACGGAGGACCTGGAGATCGGCATCCTCAGTCGTAAGAATGAATCCATCAACTTTGTCTGGTGTATCAAGGTTGATGCTTTGGTAGAGATGTCTTTTGCAGAAGTGATAAAGGAGGCCGGAGACCGTAGAGCAGGCGCGGAGTGCTGGCGTGTGGTTGCGGAGCTCGTCCACAACTAAGCCAATGATCTCGTTAGGAAGCGGCGGAACTGCTGGCCCTGGTGCTCTGGAATTTCGTTCAGACTGGGTCATAAACCGGGGGAGAGCACATACCGATAGTCCCCATTCTTCGTCATTGGGGGCCTCTTGCTGTTGTGGAGGAGGGTGGACAAGCTTGGACCGCCAGCAACAATGACAAGCTCACGCGTTCACCACGTTTTTCCCACGATTTCAACTCATCTTGACTCAGATGGGAAACGACTGACCCAGTTGCCCCCCCCCCTGATTTCTTCCCGGGGTCTGGCGCGCGCTAATGGAAGAGATGTATATGACTCATCTTTGACTGGTGACTCCTTACACAAACAAATGAGAATTACGTCTTCCGTCACGCGTACAAAGTCGGAGTGCGGAATTAAACAAAAACGACAGGGCCGGACCCTTGCCTCCCACGTCCTAGGCCCCTGGTGGTCCACCAATCCCACCGTACACCGAATTATGCGAGTGGGGCGAATGATCCATAGGAGGAGGAGAACCCATGGACGAACCGTTTGAGCTGCCGGGTCCAACCATTCCCCCCGGTCCACCCATACTGAGTGCGCAATCGCAAATCACCTGTGCCCTTCTGACTACCGTCTGCACGACATTGTTCGCATCCGGCTTATCGTTGGGGGCAGTGGGACCCCTGCTGACTTTCACCAGCCCAGGGAAAATCGTAGCGCCGACCATATCTGGTTCTCCTCTTTCGCTTGTCAAACAACGTTTTACGAGTTCGATTTGCCTTGGGTAGAGGGTACTCGAGAGTTCAGGCACGAAAGCGCGATAGAAAGCGTCCACTGTGCCACCCGAAGAGGACGCGGACCCGTGGAGCATTCGGGAGAAGTCATAGGCGGCTTCGAGGACGTGGGTGACGGAATTCTGGGGTTGTTGGGCGGCCGGGTCTGTCGCGGGGTACAAGTGAAGGACTTTGGTGAGACCCTGCATGTGTTCGTCAAGAATCAGTTGAGACATATCGGCGGTGAAAGTTTCGACGGCCGCTGAGAATGTCTGACGTCGCCACACAGATGCCACAGTCGGGTCACCTGGGGAGCTAAACGTTAGTACTGAGTTCAGATGGAATAGCGGTACCACTTACGAGCAAAGATATGTTCGTGTATCCTCGTCAACTGGACATTCGCTTCTTGGGAGTTCGTCACAATCAAACAATTCACGATCCCCTCTGATATGGCCTGCGAGATCGCATGCCGCAGGAGGTTTTGAACCTGCATCGCGGTAGCATCTCCTCTCATCTCCTCCTCTTCTGGAGGGTACCCTTCGTAAATATCTGACATAGCGGCTTGGCGGATATCGTTGAGTTGGTTACGGTGTGTCCGAACGACATCGACCGCCCATCCGTTGATGAGTCGTTCCAGCTTGGACGCCGAGTTCTACACGAAAACTCGATAAGTGGCAGTCCACGCTGCCAGAGGGCCGCCCACTCACCTTGATTGAGAAATCATCGACGGAGCTCTGACCTTGTTTCGTTTTGATTCCCTGAGTCCCCCCCTCCAAAGTAGCGATCCGGGCGCGGAGAAGGGCGATCTGTTTTTCCTGCTCTTGTAACTGGATCCGTTGTTCTTCGACCTTTTCGTGGGCAATACGCTATTACACGACGGATGGGCGCGTTAGGAACCCTCCACAACATCGCGACTCATCGTGAGCGCCGGCCAAGACTCACAAAATTAGCCAGAGCATATCTGTACTGCTCGCCAGAAACCATATCGGGCTGTGTATACGACATGGTGTCGAGGAAATACCGGTTTACGGTTTAGATGGCTGATAGGGTGTGGGGAGGATGCGACGGGACAAAAGGATACCCGGTGTCATGGTTATATACAAGGGCGGGAAGTAATAGTAGCGTGTCAAAGTAAACACAGCCACCCTGTGGCGAGGCACATCTAGCACCAAGACATCCCATGGAACCGGTGTCAAAAGTGCGCTAAAGGTCTTTAAACAGACAGTCCCTCCAAGCCAAAGTCCTTCCCAGTGCCTCGGTCCAACTCGTTAAACGGATCACGCATGCTGCCTGTGCGCGTTCGCCAAAGTTGAGTGTATAGAGCCTTTATCTTCTGAAGTTCCGCGTCAATCGTGGCCGTCTTATTTGCAAGTGCCACAAAAGTCGCGTATTGCGCTTGCAACGTGGAGGTAATTGCTGTCAAGAAGGTAAGGCTCGGGCGATAATTTACGGATGGGGTCAGAGCAACTCACATTGGGGGGTGTATTGCGACTGGGCGGAGGCTGAAGCAAGTTTCCGTTCGATTTGCTTGGAGAAAGTGTTTGATGGGCGGGATTTTGAGAAGATCGCGAATCACAAACCTCAATCGTGGTCTTATACCAATGCATACGTTCCCGCATCTGGACGGTGATCCTATCAAAGAATTCCAATGGGAAGGTGGCGTGGTTCTTGAGATAAGCCCCGTTCTGTGCATTCCTGTGGCCGTCGAGGATCCTGATGGCGACGATCGTATCTTGGACACATTGGTCGGCTTTGGTTTTTAGGTCCTTGGTGGAATGCACATCTGCGTGTAACGTCGAGGTAGCGTTGGCAAGTTCCTAATTGGGGTCAGAGAAACGTTCTGAATATCCCGCAATGCGATAGGGACGCAAGCTTACTTTGTGAACATCACGAATGAGTTCTTTGCCTTTTGTGGCTTGTTCGGAGAGCTTCCGTTGCTTCAGTTCTTTGCCGATGTGCACCCGACCTTGAATATGTGAACTGGGGAAAGAGGGTTAGCGAGCAATGATAGGTGTTTCGCGCGGTGCCGCTCACTCGATGTCCTCGAGTACTTTTTTAATATTTTCGGGCAAGTCATTGAACTTGGTGGACTTGGTAAAGATCTTCGAGAATCTACGTATAATTAGTACTTTTCATGACACGGCACCTCGATAGAACCCACGAGCCACTGGGGAAAGGGCATGAGATTGGATGATAAAAACGAGGGGGCACTTACTCTGCGTGAACGGGTTTCCCAGATTCGATAAGTACGTTAGCCAGGGTCGATTGAGGGGTTAGAGGCTTCGCACCAAGTGCTGTTCCCAAAGTGGATTGTTGTTGAGGCTGAGTTGCGGCGGAGGTATTGAATAATGGGGGTTGGGCACTTCCGAATAGCGAGGATCCTGTTTGTTGTTGCTGGGTGCTACCAAATAGTGAAGTCCCACCGGGCTGCTGCTGCTGCGTTCCCCCGAACAGTGATGACGTCTGCCCGGTAGCAGGTTGCTGGGTGCTCCCAAAGAGAGAGGTTCCCTGCTGCTGAGGCTGTTGTTGCGTGGTGCCAAAAAGCCCTCCTTGTTGCTGCTGCTGTTGTTGAACGGGCTGTTGTGCGCCGAAGAGTCCACCACCCTGAGATGGTTGATTTGTAGTACTCCCAAACAAAGACCCGCCTTGACCAGGTTGCTGCTGGGTCGTTGTGCTTCCAAATAATCCACCAGTTGACTGCGCAGGCTGCTGGGTACTTCCGAATGATCCTCCACCCTGGGGCTGCTGAGTTTGGGTACTCCCGAACAGATTCCCGCCCGCCGTAGGCTGCTGCTGTTGCTGCTGCTGGGGTTGACCGAAGAGAGACGCGCCCGTCTGCGTCCCTGTAGCCTGCGAGTTACCGAAGAGAGACCCTGTCTGCTGTTGTGGCTGGGTGCTCCCAAACACGCCGGTCGTTGCTGGCTTCGCTCCAAATCCACCGCCGCTAAATCGAAGAAAATCGCGATGAGATCCGCGACGTACGCGTAAAGCAGATGAGGGAGATTCACAAAGACATGTCAGATGTTGTGGCCGAGGGCGCGTTCGGTGGAAGGGAGTGGCGGAGGCGTGATCGCAGTAATCGCCACGGGTATGCTTCCCTCTTTGTTCCTCGACCTCTTCAACTCCCTCTTCCCCATATTCTACGACCCATACCAGCCGATAACCCCTGCTGTATCGACGGCGGCGCCTCGGCTGACGTTTCAACTGCGACATCTACACGCTGTATCGGAACACGGCCATGTACTACTCTCCAACGTCGACCACACGTCCTACGCACGGAACTTCACTTCATATTCCTCTGAAGAGTACACGGTCGACACGAAGCTACTGCCATCTTACCGGCCGCCTTCATTTGATGCGGTCAGGAATGCACGATATCGGTCCATGAAGTTCGGTCAGAGTACCCCTCTGGACTGGGACGAGGAGGAGATCGTGGGACCTAACGTCGAGAGTAGGGAGACTCTGCTCGTACTCGCCAAGATGACAAGCA
>Ga0307511_10003912_pt1 | contig 15210 bp, 15 predicted proteins | sample 13_EM_MG_FD_200266 | JGI IMG/M metagenome (GOLD analysis project Ga0307511, IMG submission 200266) | Populus trichocarpa ectomycorrhiza microbial communities from riparian zone in the Pacific Northwest, United States - 13_EM | ecosystem: Host-associated > Plants > Roots > Unclassified | place... | reverse complement strand
GATTGTTTAAATAATGTGCTCCTCATAAAGTCCTGATCAAATTAATGACACTGTGATAAAGTTATTAAGGGTTTATAAACCTCATTCTGCCTCATAAGGCTTTCCCCCTTTTCCTGATGTACAATTGCCCCCATTGGACTACCATCGCTGCGCCTCGCCCTTCTCAAAACATACATGCCGGTAATCAGGTCGGGAATAATCTGCTGACCGCGAGGCATGTATGGCTGGGGAACAATATCGGACCGTTGGACGTACGCGAGGTAGAGCGGGAGTCTTGTCTTCAATGTCCAGGGGTGGAAGATTAGTTGAATTTGCCCGACGAAGAAACCTGCCGGAGATACGTTGAGCGTGGATCCACATCGTCAAACGAAGGCACTAACCTTTCAAGCCTGGACCCGGACGTTGCGAGCTGCCGGGATTCACAGACTCGCGGAACGGGGCAGTATCGCACCAACCAGACAGCCAATTGCGAGAGGGGGGCGAGGCGAAGAGTTGCTGTGGCGGACGGAGGCCACCATCAGAGTTAAATTTTTGAACCTGAACCGAGTGCCATATTTGAATCTCGTTAACGGTAGCAGTGCGCCGTCCAGAGGCCCTTGTCTTCCGGCAATCCTGCGGGTCTCTTGGTCGTAGTAGTAATGCGAAAGGAAGTCTTGGATGCCCCGTTCCTTCCCCCACTCCACCCATCCTTCACCTCCTATTTCACCCTTTTTCATGCCGTGTTCTCCTTTCGTACCAGTGCCTCGATGGCCTCTTAGTGGCGTAGTTTCTTTTACCCATACATCACATTTCATTTTTGATTCGTGCCGTCATCAACCCATTCCATTTTCACTTGTGTGAAAGATCACTCAAATCATGATCGAAGGTACCCAACCAAGCGTGGAGAAGGGTGCTTTGCGCCCACAAAACCAGATTGCTTGGAGACGAAGTGGGGCTTCCATGCTTTGCACTACTGACAGGCGTCGAGGATCTTCTATTGTGCCCGGTGCGACGTTTTCCCCCCCTTAAAACCCTGAAAGACGAAAATCAGCTCGCTTAGTGAACGGACGGTTTGCTGATGCTAGATCGCCTCGACCCCGACTCCCAGGCGCGATGATGCCGACGCGGACAATCTCACCAGTAGAACAATGTTGCTGCTAAGGACAAGATCGATCTTTTCTCGCGCGTCACGGTGCTGGAGAAGCCTTGGGTAGCCTGCATTAAGTGATGAGAAGGAAACGAGCCCCTGCGAAGGATAGTTAATGTATGCAATTAGCCTCCATTCAGACTGGATGCCAAACCATGTTAGTGGACATCTGCGGGAGGCTGTCGGCGACTACATGGTTCGTTCATGACAGCGCTGCACTTTTCGATATTGACCACGACAACAGATGGTGCAACAGATGGCGATAAAATGCCGGCTCATGATGTGTACCCTTTTCATGTCCGAACAAATGAAATAATAGTTCTTGACAGGATGCGGGGCAGGGCCCACATCAGTATACCTAGATTTTACTTTTTAAGTGGGAATAAGCGGAATAAGCGACGAAAAGTGATGAAAGCGGTCACTTTTTAAGCTAGGGTCCCTCAGCCACAAATAAGTGCCCAAAAAGGGGCGAAAGTGATGGGCGTAATGCGAGAAAAGTCTGGGAAAAAGTGCGAAAAGTAAAAAGTGATCCGAACCTTTGCTGATGCAGGGTTTCCTCCAGTCTGGGTAAGTACGGACATCTAACATGAGGCCCTTGCGGGCATAGTAAGCGCTCATCGGCCCAACGTAGCCGGAAGGTCAAGCACGCGAAAGGATGCATCCCCATGCTTCTTGTCCCCGAGTTTGGATTTGAAGCCATGCATAAAAGGATAGCTCGCGGTTTCAACGACAAGTGACGATCATACGTGTACATGGCATCTGCCCAAAACCAAGTCCATACGCCAATGATCCTCCTGTCCCGAGAACTAGCTCAATCCCTTCTTGGCCATCTCCTCCTCAACCCACTTCCTGGCATACTCGACAGCCCGATACGGCTGGCTCTTGTGTATCAAATAATACCCTTGCAACGCAGCCATCGAGAACTCCCGTTCAGGGATCGACTCCCTGAATCGCTCCACAAGAACATCGAGTTGCTCGTGGGAGACCTCGACGTCCCATTCACTTCGGTGAACGATCATAGAGAGGGGTTGATCTTGCACTCCAGTGGGTGACCCGACGTCGACGAGTTTCTTCGGGCTCGACTGGAGCACCGTCACCAGAATTGAAAGACCTGCGATTCCTGTCTTCGTCTTTTGAGGTTGCGGGATCCCTAGAGAGTGACCGCTGGGGGGTAGAGGTGCGAGGGGTGGGGAGGTAGATTTCTTGAACAGCTCCCCGACTTGGTATTGACTGGCCAGTTTGAACTCGACAAGGTAATCCGTCCCTCCGGGACGCCGAAGGGCAGTGTCGAGAGCTTCGAGCCGATTGGTGGTTGCAAAGAGTATCCGTCCCTCCTGGGCTCCAACTCCATCGAGCGCGTTCAAAAGTCCGCTCAACGAAACTCTACCCATACGATCCCTCTTGGTCCCAGATCCAACAGGGCCTTTGATTTCTTCAGATGCTCTCCTTTCATCAGGAAGCTCCCAGTTGGATGTGTCGTGGAATGCGACATCGATATCTTCCACGAGCGCAATGCAACGTTCGAGGAGCTTTGTAATGAGCTCTCGCAAACAGTTATCGTTCAACCCGGTTCGAGAAAGGGAGACGATATAAACGTCCAAATCGAGTTCCCCAGCGATGCTTTGAATCAGGGAGGTCTTTCCGGCTCCTGGAGCTCCATACTTCAAAGCGCCGGACGAATAATCGGGGATGATGTTAACAACGATTGACGTGCATCCGTAGGTGCAGACGCGACTTACGAGGAAGTAACCACGTCGGAATGGGACCCCACGGCCCGAGTACCATTTCTTACTCTTCTTTCACACCGCTGTCGAGGGCGATTGACCCGAGGGGGTATATAGGATGAGAGGCCATGAAACGCCAATCGTTTTCCAGATCGGAAACGTAGGTCGAAATTCGTTCTTCTCTGGCCTGTTTCCAGCATCCCCTGGCTTCCGTGAGGATGTCATCAACGATCAAGCGACCCACCGAGAATACTACACGACGAGTCAGTTAGCTGGAAAACCGAAAACGTCGATTCCCTCTCACCTGAGGTGTAAGGTTTGGTGGTGAGGGTACTCCTCCTTCATCGACCTGGTTGCCTTGATGTACCGCTGTTTGTGCCAGAAAGTATACACGTGATCATAAGCCAGGAGGAAGCGGGCTTTTAGACCTTCCCTGGGTCGTCAAAATCATCCGCAGCGGATTTCAATCCGGGGGCCGAATCACTGATGGCGAACCCCTGCCTTTTCCAACGTTGGATGTTGTGAAAGTCACAACAGCATCCAGCCTGCAAAAACAACGTGTGGTCAGCGCCTGGCGAGGCCGCCTTGCGGTAGTCGAAGCCGGAACGGCTGGCAAAGGCTCACCAGGACTGCGATTGCACTCTTCGAGGTCGACGGTGATCCAGAACGAATCAAGGATGCTGCCCCAAACGTGAAATGTAACCCTCCGACACGTTTCGAAGATACCGCCGACGAGGAAGAGTTTGAGCCAACGTTGGAATCCGGTAAAAGGGCCGTTGCCCATCTTCCTGATGGGTGTGATGTGGCGGCAAGGCTTGTGACGGGAGGTCCCTCGGTGAGGGCGTTGGTGATCTCTGAGATCTGAGATCTGAGAGGTTGATCAAGGTCAAGTCCAACACCGGCATCAATAAGGAGATAAAGTCGGGGGTGATGAAGGGGGAGGAAAGAGCGGCTGCTTGTTATTCCCGAGGCTTTTATTGTTCGCTTTTTTTGTGGGTCCGATGATCTGGGTCATGAGAGCAAAACTCTTCTATCGCCTCCCTTCACTCAAATCGTTCATGTCCATGACAACGGAAAAAACGTGAGGTCTGTCAGCCAGCGCTGAAAATCGACCCCGTTTCCCAATAGCGCCGAGCAGGTTATAGTGGCTAAGTCACTCGCTCCTTTCTGACGGATCACTGCACTTTTTCCGTCGTTTATCGGACGGCGTCCGGCTACCTCTCGCGAAGCCTTAGACCGACAATCTACCCCCGAAGACACACCGGCAGTCGACGACGCTCGCCGTACACGAGGGCGGGTCCTTCACGTAGTTCACGCGCCCCGACTGCACGTTGACGATGCATGTGGGATCACTACTATTGCTTCGAGGAGATTGTATCACCCGAAGATCTTGGTCCATTCAATACTCCGGGAAAGCTTGGACCATTTTGAAGCAACCATAATACGCGCAACACAGGCAGCACTACCGGCCTAACTTTGCCCGGATGTAAAACGACCATCAATGCTACCTCCTTGGCAGTTCCACACGGTCCGATTGGTACGGGAAGGGTGGTTCCTCGTATTGCTGCGTGATGGACTACCAGAACGTGTCATTTTGGGGCTGAGGGTAGAACTGCGATCTGTACTACTAAGTACCAGTGACATTAGGAATGTTAGATATATATCGTCCCCGGAAAATCCCTCCATATCCCACGCAGCAGGCACCAATGGAACCGACAGATCAGTCGTCGAGGTGGCACAAGTGGCGTTCGGGTGAATGACCCCAGCGTTGCAACCTCAGATGCTTGGGGATGGATATTCGTCCAGACCAGCGTGCATATAGTGTGGTAGCTGATGTGTAGCTCCGGCCGGTTCGAGTCGGTCGCCTATTTCTCCGGAGCGCCCTCTGTCAAGGGAAACCACAGCTTGGAACGTCACCAATCCGACTCCGATGGAAGAGTCCGCCACTTACTCTTCAAACCCAAATCCCTCGCCCAAATCCCGGCACAGGAGGACTAGCTCTCGGTTTAAGCCTGGAAGCAGCAAGACAAATACCACGACCAACCCACGACATTGATCTCGAGCAGGTTGAACGTTGAGGATCTCTCAGATTTGGGATTCAGGGGGGTGCGTCCCCTCTGAGCACATGTAACTTGGTCATGTAAGCCTACGAATCCACGCGTATTCCCATTCCGTCCCCCTCCATGCCAATATGCGCCGATCCGACCGCTGAGCTGTCACATAGGTCAGATAGCGAGCAGTCCGAGATACTCTCCCCCATCCCTCGAATGCACGACAACATCACCGCAAAAGAAAGTCTACGATGGTTACGGGCCGAGACTCCCTCTCCGGGCCCGTTCGACCGGTCTTTCGCGTCTCATTACTCTACCACGGGCACAGCGGCAAATTACATCCATCCGTCCCTCCCGTCTCCCGCCATCCGTCCGCAACATCGCCTGCCATCCATTACGAGGAGATCGAGGAAACAGTCAAGTGTCGGATCCCTCGCCGAGGGGATGCGTAGGGGTGAGAGCAGTAGGATCGGTACTTTGCCAGCCGCGACACGTCACGCTGCAGATCGATGCGCGAAGGGATATGGAGAGTGGGAGGGCGGGTTCGTGAGGAGGTGGATTAGGTGGATGCATAAGGAAGGAGTCAAGGGTTGGATCTCTCCATGTGTGCTGCTTACCACATTGTGGATCAAGTGGAGCTTGGGGTCGTATTCTGGTAGGACGTCAGATTTGTCCCTGAAGGCGCACATGACCGATCTTCAATCTCCAGGACGGGATACACCATCGATATTTGGTGATTACGAGGCCCAAAGGCGTTGGACGGAGATACATAACGATCCACCTCCCATTTCGTCAATGGTACAAATACGATCTGCAGTACCAGGGACTCGACTACCCCCCCTCACGGTATATGTCCCGTGGTTATGCGGTAAAATGTGAGTTGACGGTTAGCCCATACCGGCGAACCGCACCCTAATCACTCCTTTGCAGTGGTTCATGGATAGAACCGACGTGGTTCGCCCTCTACGCTTCACGTGGTATAGCAATTGATGGGAGCAAAGTGTATTTGCGAGCGACTGTCCTGATATGTGACCTGCTGTACTATACGTCTGGGCCGTGGTCGTGTTCATGCGCATGATCCAAGCCGCGGGATCGACATGAACGCAGGTGAGGCTTCTTCCTGTGTCTTCGGCCGGGGAGTACGACACTAAGGTTCAAGAGGAAAGAATCTCACGATGGCCATTCTCCTGACGCAACCTGCGCTGCTAATTGACTCTGGGCGTTTCCAATATAACTCAGTCATGTTATGTATGTTGCGTAAACCGGCTCGAACATACCGTTGTTGATCACCCTTACACGGCAGCATTGGCACTCCTTAGCGTACACTACATATACAAGGGTCAAGATCTCATCGTCGCCGCCTTCTTCGTCGCAAGTCTTGGTTTTATACAAATGGCGTTGTATTACGCGCCCGCTATTGGATCGTACTTGCTTGCCAAGTGCATCTACCTCGGCCAGAGGAACGGGTATGTACTTCTCTCCTTAATTCCGTTCACCGGTCGTCTCATAATGACACAAAACGATACCACAGGGGTAGTCAATTCATACAGTTCGGCGCTGTGACCGTTGCGTCGTTCGCTCTCCTCTTCCTGCCCTTCCTCCCGCCATTTGCCCCCCCCTACAGCAATTCTCGACCCTATTGCTCGGATACTCCCCTTCTCCCGCGGTCTTTTCGAGGGCAAAGCTCCGAATTTCTGGTGTTTTTCTAACGTGGCTTTCAAATAACACAACGTTGCAAGTCCTGGAACTTTGATGAAACTTTCGACGTTTTTGACGGCGGCTGGGTTCGTTGTCTGCGGTTGTAGGACTGTTGAGAACGGGATTCAATCTGAGGCTCGCGGACGATCGACGGAGAAAGAGGTTCCGTCTGTGGCTGAAAGGACCCCGCCAACGGGGCGGGAATTGAAGGCAGAGGGAGATAACGGTCAAGAGAACGAAGTGCCCACGATAGGACCCGGGCCCCTCCTTACCCTTCTGCTCCTCCGACTCACGCCGACAAAATCCCACAACCCGTCACATCTTCCTCGGCCACAAACCTCGCAAACCCCATCTGCGGCGGAAACCCCTCGACTCAGGGGCCAGGCGTGTCGAACGTTAGGAAGGGGGTGTTAAATTTCCCGGGAAACGTTGGAGCTGAAAGCTTGCTGTCGCCTTCCGATTATATCACTAGAATAGATTCCTGTGGTTCTCGTTCTTGTTCGATTGCACGATAGTTTAGATATATCATTCCACGTACTGTGCAATGCCCTCCTTAGAGGGGTGACGTGCATGATACCCGCTGATTCCAGTGAAGCTTGGACTGAGAACACGAGAGTCTTGAAAAGCATGCTGTGACAGTTCAGTACTAGCAGAGGAGATCAATCCGAACTTGGGGGCTTGAAATTGCCCAGGATATCATGGATGTCCATCAACAACATGATTGAACCATGGGTGGCCGCAGGGATGCTACCCGTGGGGAAGAAAGGGAAGGCAACTTGATAGGGGGGCATCATACAGAGGAGGGACCGAAGGTGTCACACACATTTGTGAATGTTCCCGCGTTTTGTGGTTCCTCATTTTTCTGACCCAGCCAACCAAGGAAGGAATGGGCAGGACACAATCACAAATGATCAGTGCAGGTTCAAAGATACCCTCACAAGCTGTTATCCAAGATTATCCATACAATTATCTCACCATAATGATCCATTGTGTCTACCCCTTGGCTCAGGCAGACCACTCATTTGCCAGGGCTATGGAAATTATAATTCTTTTATGAGTGTTTAAAGGCCAGATATATGTACACATGTCTGAGCAAATACCTAGAGGCTTTCATAGAGGGCACTCAAATACTGAGGATCAAACATTGGCCAATGGGACCCAACCAGGACAAATGTATATTCCTAACACAACAGACAGTATCAAGTAGATTAGGGATCCAAGTCCAAAATCACAGCTTCTGGTAGTCCACAATGCATCAATGCAAGAAATTGACCCTTCCACATCCGGCGCACTGCATGAGACTGCCAAGGAGGAGGCAACATTAACAACCGCTTTCCATCTGGGCCAAGTATCCACCAATCATTTGTGACCTGGTAACCATAGGATGATCCCCAGGGATACCCTTCTGGTGGGTCCTTGATATCAACTATAAGCCCTGTGCGCTCTGATGTGCTGCCAGCTTCCCACACCTCTGTTTCTCCATTATCCTGAGCACACCAGATGCTATGTCCATCTGGAGAGAACCACACTGTGTCTCCCCTTGATTTTCCATACCAACGGTACTCTCCAGTAGACAGGTTGTGGGTGTACAGATGTCCAGGGCCAGTGGCCCCAATGAAACCAACAATGTTAGAATCAGGAGAAATTGATGCACTGTCCACATGGTTAGAGTTTGAGCCATGGAGCTCTGCTGCCCAAAGGCTATCTTCAGGAGATGCCCTAGAATTAGGGACACAGTCTCCTGTGGGTAGGTCCCAAGTGACCACATCTCGCATTCCTATAACAAAAATGCTACTCCCAACCACCCCAAGACCATAAACCTCCATACCTGCATCAATAGTCAACTGTGGGACACCAAGCTTAAGGTCAAGGACTGTGACCATGTTATCCTCCTGCATTGCTGCCACAGCCATTGTCCCATCAGGGGAAAAATCCAGGGCAAAGCGCCTACTGTGCTCAGGAATGTGGGTTGAAGGGGCAGTGATAGAACCTTCTGTATGCCATAACTGGATTGTATGACCACTCCATGTGATAACTGATCTTCCATCCTGGGAGAAACATGAACTAGAATATCCAGCAGTGGATGGAAGTTTCTCCTGAAGAATATACCCAGTTGGGGACTCCTTCCAGAGATAGACCTCTGATTCACGAGTTGAACATGCAAGGAAAAGTCCATCAGGGGATAAAGAGAAATTCTTAGAAAATACAGTCTCAGTAGAATTAAGCAGGCACTTGGATGTCTGGGTATCCCATGCTTGAACCCTGTACTTAGAAATAGCAGCAAGCCGGTGGGAGGTTGGGAGAAGTTGTACTTCTGTCTTCTCAAAATCATATGGGGCATAAATGGTCTCAACCTCTGCAAGTGTGGGGCCTGGGGTGAACCTGACTTCCCAAATAGTAATTCTTTCCCGGCCAATGGTTGCAAACTGGAAGGATTCTTTGTGAGCCCAGATGTTATCAAGGAATGGAGCATAGGTCCTAAATGACTCAGAATACACATGTGTACCAGAGGTGAGATTGAAGATAAAAACAGTCATGTGGGTGGTTTCATTGTAGTCATCACAATATTGGCGGGAATATCCAACCATCTTCCCATCTACTGAATAGGCAAGGGAATGGATTCTAACATTGGAAGAATCTGGTGCCTGGTGCTTGATATTGCTGACTATACCCCCTGTCTGTAGGTCCCAACTGACAATAGTTATCTCTTGACCCAGGGGGTCCTCATCATCACCACTTGAGCATGTTAAATTGCAACTATCTGGGGAGAATGCAAGCATTCTGCCAGTTGTGGACATGTCATGTGGGGATTCAAGGGTTTGCACATGTTGGAGAGTTGCTGAATCCAATACATCTACCATCCAGGTGTCCTCCAAGGTGACTGCAATAAACCTATTGCATGGTGACCATACAACCAGCTCAATCTCAGAGGAATGGGTTGTGGCTGCAGTATTTGTATCCCATGACATTGACACTCCACACACAACTCTTGTAAAAGGGCAGGCATATGGTTCATATAGCTTCCGTACAATTGACTCTTTTGGGGCCACCACAAGTGCTGAGTGGTAGATATGTGGTGAGGATGTGCTGATAATTTCAAAGTACTTGGTCACAAAACTGAAACAGTCCCTGGCAAGGGCAAGTGTTGGTGACTCCTGAATCAAGTCTGAGTTAAAATAGTTGAGAATAAAGAATATAAACTTGACACACCTCCAACCAGTTCTTAGCAACCTGCAGTGCATCAATTGCATTCCTGGTAACACCAAGGACACTAAGCACTTCTAGCCAAAACAAAAATTTGGTCTCCAAGAACCTGTGCAGGGTAGAGGTGATGGTGGATATGTGGCCTGGTATCATGTGCACATCAACAAGGTGGGTGTGCCATGACACACATGCATACTGCAAAGCTGGATTGATGCATTCCTTGACCTTCTCCTTCAAGTCACTGATATCTGAGTTTGCAACTCCATCTGGGAGGTGGCACATATTCTTCTCCAGTGTCTGATTCATTAGATTGAGGCAGGTAACCAGAAGTTCTGAGTGACAATCTGGAGGGGAGATGTAAAACCTCTGGTTGGTGCACCGAGTTGGATCAGTGATGAAGTCTGGGAATGACTTGTGGAATGGCCTAACAGGGGATTGGACATCTTGGAGGATAAGGAGTGAATTGACTGATGAGAGTAAGGGGAGCACATCATTGGTGGTGAATCCCAAGAGTACAGCAATTGCAGATGGAGAAAGGGGGTTTGTGGTAAGAATGACAGCACTGATAACTGAGTGGGTCATGGGGTCATCCTCTTGGTCTTCACCAAAAGCCTCCTGAAGGATTGATGTATATAGGACATCCAGGGCTTTGCCCTCACGGGCACCAATCTTCTGTGACTGCAGAACAATGTCCAACCTCCCTTGGGGATTCCTCTTGTTGTCACTGATAAATTTAACTGTTGCTGCAGCATAGACAAACAACCCTGCTGCTCGCTTGCACAGGTTGGCCAGTTGTTCTTTGCTTGGCCACTCATCTAATCCAGGCCTGCAATTTGCAAGTTCCATGAAGCTACTTTTGAAGAATAACTGTATGTCACTGTTGATTTGGTCTGGCTTGACCCCATGAAGAACAAATATGTCTGTGATATTTGCCAACAGTGGGAGGCGAAAACCTTCAGAAATGCGTGGTTCTGGGCGACCAGTGAGGAAGAATTTGACTTTGGGGATCTCAGATGCCAACCGTCCAAGCACAGACAGGATTGCTGAAGCTGGCTCCTCATCTTCACACTCATCCAATGCATCAATGATGATGACAGTGGAGATTCCAGACTCCTTGAGGGGCTGTACAATTAACTTCTCCATCTGGCTGTATGGTGGTTCATAGGCAATGCTTGTGTCTGGCCGTATCAAGGGGACAAAGATTGCTCGAAATTCCTTGTATTTACGAGCAAGTTGGATGGCCAGAGTTGGGAAAATGAGTTCAAGGTTCCTCCTATCCTCAAAGTCTCTTGAACAGAAGAAGGAGGCACCAAGTTTGCCATCTGCAAACAACCTCTCTGCAATTGTTTTGGCAATGGTGCTCTTCCCTGTTCCAGCCAGCCCATTCAACCAGTAGATGGAGTGCTGGTTTAAGTCCCCTGCCCAGAGTTCAATGCCATCAAGAACAGCTCCCCGTGTGCCTTTGAGACAGCCTGGACGCTTGCCATGACGAAACTCAGCCCCCTTTGCACTGCGGAAATTGTCAAGGAGAGTCATCACAGCTAGCAAAGATTCATGTCAGATCCCTGTCATCCAGAGTGGAGAAAATCCTGACCTGCATCCTGCAAAGGAATATTATTTAACTTGTTCAGACATGACAAAGGGCATACACACCATGAGCTTGTAGCCTTGGTCATAGATTGCCATTTGTTGCACCATCTGTTGCTGTGGTCAATATCACAAAGAGCATCACAGTTGTGAACGGACCATGTAATCATTGATAATTTCTTGTAGGTCTTCGAGAAGCCCAGTCACATCATCACTGTCTTCAGCGTTCTGAAGATATCGCAGAGGCATGGACTTCCCGCCTAGGGCCTGCAATTCCTCTTCGATGCTCTTGAGTTTACTGGGGCAGGGATGAGTATCTGGACTGAACAGAGACTGATTGCATACATCGATATTCCCTCCCGACGCTTCGATTCCTTCTCATCAACTGCAGGCTGCTTAAAAAGCTTCTCCAGAGCAGCGATGCGCAAGAGAAGTATTTCGATCTTGTCCTTAACGGCGACGGTGTTCTACAGATATGATCGTCAGAGAATTGCCTCAAATAGAGCATCAAAACGTACCTGATATTTCTCGCAGAGCACGGAGATTGACTCCAAGACAGCCTTGAGGGGAGCGAATGCTTCGGCTGGCCCCTTTGCGATATCGACCACAAGTGCGACACCCCCGACGGTTCGGTCAACCCAACTTCTCTCCCTGGCTGGTAATGGTCAATACGGGTGGTAGCATAGCTAGCACGCTGGCATTCACCCTTAGACCTCTCGGATTGGACGAGGCCATATGCATCCACGCCTTCCTGACCATCGCCGGAAGTACCTTTAGCGGTGGTCTCCGGAAGTTGCTGGACACCTTGTTCTTGTAGCGCTATAAGGATAGTGGGTGAACGTCGGCCGTGATAGCTTCGACCAACCGCACTTACTTGGATCGCCACCATCGTGCCCGGGAGTCAGAGTTGGGGCGTTCTGGGCGGGAAGCTGTTGATTCTCGGCTCTTCTGCCTTGGTTTGCGACCTGAGAACCTCCTCCGTCGTTGGTACCTGGCGTGATGGCAGAATCAGTTCCATCTGCCTTATCAGTTCTGAGATCTCTCTCAAACGATACTCACTTTCGGCGTCCCTGTTACGTTCAGGATCGAGGTTTGTTGTTTGGTGGGCCTGAGCATCCTCAGGTACCGGTTTTGGGGAGCGTTTCCAAAAGTCCTTCTTCAAGAAGCGCACCATCTTGAGGTGAGCGACGAGGAGGAGTACCGGCGCCCGACACTATTATCCACTGCCTCGTGACTGGCCATCCCCGATTGGTCGATTTTTCTCGTAAACGCCCACCATGATTAGGAGCCGCGGTATGATTGTCGGATTCCAGGGTCAAGCATACTCGAGTGTAACTAGAGCACCAAGAAGAACAAAAACCGGGGCAGGACACAAGGATCCGTGCGGATAGCAACAAACAATCGCAAGAACGCTGGAGGTATGGAGGCAAATGGTAACACAAGCGATAGGATGGCGCAAGCCAGGGACATTGGGAATGAGAAAAAATTACACGACACGATGAGCACAGGAATCGTGTCTGCGGAACACGGCGATGCGAGTGATAAATGCAGAAGTGAGGGCAAAGTCTTCGTTCGAGAAACGTCTAACGATCGGATTTCCTTCAGTTCCAGGTCAAGGAACGGCGGCAGAAATGAGGATACCCACGATGACAGATGGGGGGATAAAGGCGAGTACTCCGGACCGTAAGACGATTCCCCACTGCCCCTCGTAACGATGTGACTAGGGCTTAGGATGATCGTCAGCGGACTCCTGAATGCCGGACCACTCAACACCTGTTTCCACGAGGGCCTCCAACCCTATTTCGCCCCGAGCCTCCCCTTCTCTTTCGCCTTGGAGGTCGTATGGTGGGGTTGTTACGACGAGCGATGTGTAACGCCCTTGGTCTTGGTACGCCTCCCCAGCGGAGGCGAGTCCCTGTTGCCCGCCCTCCGTCTCAGGCACGTCTTGATCCGGGCCACCAACTCCATTTCCACCACCACTCTGCCCCGATGCATCGGCTGCGCTCCTGTTCAAAACGCCCCTCATGACCTCTTTCGCAGCCCCACGTCCATACGTTCTCTTGATGACCGCTTCGGAATGTCCACCAGTCACGTCCTCAACGCACCGTGTTGACCGGCTTCCGTCAGGCTGGTTTTGGCGTTGAGGGGGGGAGGGGGCGAAGTATCGCACATGGGATATCTTGGATTCCTCTGGAAAGCATGGGGTGACGACCACCACTTGAGAGCGAGTTAATGCGTCGAAATCAAAAGTTCCCAGTCGGTTGAAACCTTTGGTAGAGGATGATGGTTCCACTCCTGGAGCCTTCTCGGAGCCGGACCCCCGCCCCAGCGGCCCCCGGTTCAACCTGGCTAAATCGTGGAGGGTGCACGTGGTGGCCGATTCGACTAGTTTCCCTCTTCTCTGTCCAAGGTGGTAGAGGTGCGCTGCCAGCACGAAAAACGTGGCCTACGTTGAGGGTAAGTTTTACGAAGGGCGGATGGTAGGGGTTACGAAGTTGGCGTTGTATGTCATTGGATGGATGATCCACGGTGTAGGTGTCCTTCGATATCTTCTAACGCCTGGGAGATGCGAATCTCTATTTCGTCGGAAGATATGGTAGAGGCACGAGAGGTGGCGGAGGCCAGGGGTTGGAACTGTTGGCACAACCGGAAGACAAGGTGGCTCTGGTTGGCGTCACCAACCCGAAAACCTGGGCCGGGGGTCTAAGATGGAAGAGACGATGGGATCAGGGTGACGTTGGGTGGAAGAGAGCGTATCCCGTTCGTGGAGGCTGGCGAACTGGACAAATCAGGATTGTGGACAGGTTTGAGGACGATGGGGATCGACCATGGTTCGGATTCAGGGGAGGACGGTGAACAGGATTCGAAATGGCTCGTAGGGACGAAGGCGAGGGGATAGATTCGAGCGGGCGGAGTTGGGGAGTGGACGTATATCATTGTGCAAACCTAAAATGTTGGCTTCAGCCTTTAGAGGAAGAGAAATGGGAGAGATTTGTGCGCCGTGCAAACTGACCAGACTTGCATGAAGTTCCCTGCGATCCGTGAGCAGGGCAGAGCGGTCCAAGATCTCGGGAAAGACTGCCTGGTCGGGATGTGAGGACAAGGCGACGTTGGACGCAGAGAAATCCCAATCCGGAATCGGAGTAGTAGAGAAGCGCCCAGAATACCGCCAGAGAGGGATGGCTCCCGCCTAGACACAACCTCTTCGCTATTTTTCTACCGGGAGAACGACGTCATCCCCGTTATATTCTACATATCACCGTCTCAAATTTTCCATCGATGGAACCCCGGCACCACGACCCACCAGCCCCACCAGCCGTTCGAGATAAACCAGACCGCAAACGTAGCCTCGGGATACAACGATAAAAATCCAGTCTTTCCTCCGCTCCGGTTATCTCAAAACCACCCCCGTTGTTGACGTTGGCATCACGGGCTCAAATAATCTCTGAGAAAACCTTGCGAGCATCACCAATCCCGGTCGAGAAACTTTCCATCGCAGTCGTTGCCACCATCTTACTCACTTTCACCGCACTCCAAGGCCGGGTCAAACTTTTCCCAGTTGGCGACATATTCGAGGCGCGTGGGGGGGTCGTATTCCAGGGTTGGCGTACGCGATGCGCCAATGATCGCGTCATCCGTACCGCGAACAGAGACACAATTCGTAAGCGGAGGTCTGCGGCTATGGGGTGATATAATTACAGTCGTTCCGGAAAACCTTGTCGTCGATAACTTTTTTTTTCGTGTGACGTGACCGATAGGGGGTTGTCAAAAATGTGAGGAACCTGCAGCCGCCCATATCCCGCCCGGATATCCACAGAGA
>Ga0307511_10003911_pt1 | contig 15213 bp, 12 predicted proteins | sample 13_EM_MG_FD_200266 | JGI IMG/M metagenome (GOLD analysis project Ga0307511, IMG submission 200266) | Populus trichocarpa ectomycorrhiza microbial communities from riparian zone in the Pacific Northwest, United States - 13_EM | ecosystem: Host-associated > Plants > Roots > Unclassified | place... | reverse complement strand
AAGAAATCAGCTGCTCTTATAAACTGAGATATGTGGGATACCTAAAACTAATATGCAAGTACTTGTTAAATGACATGTAAATTGAATTGGTCCACAAGAGAGTTCCATATGAAGAAATCACATGTCTATGAAAAGGATCACGTAATAGTTGTGTAAGTGATCCTTAGACTTGAGATCACTAAGTTATCTTATATATGGAGTATTATATTTTGATCATGATCACATTTTATCCTAATCAAGGGTAGCAAATGAAAAGATATTGGGTATAACATAAACTATATAAAAGTATTTGAGTAATCAAGAGAGGATTCATCATCCTAGGTAAATTAGAGAAAATATTTATCTATTCTCAAATAGTATTGATTATGAAATTCATGGCCAAGGTGGAATAAAATCTTAAAAAGAGTTTTAAATCTTATTCAAATAATCAATTATTATAGTGTTGAAAACTAACATGATTTAACAAATCACACATATTTCATACTATAATAACTAAATCAGAACATTCATGATGAAGGGATAATAATTACACTAAGAAAATAGTCACCGAAAAGTTAAGTCAAACCACTTGTGACTTTCTTAATATTTAGAAGATCATGACAGGTTGCTAAATATTGTATTTGATCTTCTAATATAAGTCAATCAATTGTTGAATTGATAATAAATTAAATTATTTAATCTTATTTTATTTAAGATTATAATTTATATTTTGATCAACTTATTAGGAAATCTAATGGATCACATACAAAATAATCATTGGTCAAAAATTAAAATGGGATGACTAATCAAGTGTGACTTAATTGTAAATACATTTTAAAAATTGAAGACTAGAGTATAATTAATAAAGATGATTACAATTCTAGACCTAGAAAAAAATCAAATATGGACTTGATCGAATAAATTTATAAAATTATTTTAAAATAATATATGTAATATTATTGAATGGGAAATATGGTATTTTGTTATTTATAGGGTTTTTAAATTTCTCCATAAATAGAATGTCATACCTCGTATTTTCTAATGTGACTAGAGTACAGTACATAAACACCTAAAACATAAAAGAGTTAGCACTCAAAAGTATAGCAATTTCTCTCTTCTAAAAGAGTTTAGGAGATTTCTCATTGATGGTTGTGTGAATTACCATTAGAGACTGGATATTTGGACAGTTTGTGGTTTGCGACAACCCAATCTTAAAGTAAATATTCAAAGCCGAAAAGAACATATAATCTTCAGGTAATATTCACATAAAGTCTAAACTACTTTAGATACGTCTAACGGGATCTTTGGGACTCCTAAAAAAATTTAAATTTATTGTTTCTACTGTATATATGTGTTTAGAGAAACCCAACAACTTTTACTCCCACCACAATACCAAAAGTGTTTAATAAAAAATAAAAAAGAGAGCTCTCACCACACACTTTTAACTACATCTAGAACCAAGCATCAATTTGATGCTTATGCAATGGACAATTCTGAACACAAATGTTTTTTTAATATATTTTAAATTGTTTGTCCATTTATTACTTGGTTTGTAGCATGATGGGTCTTGAGGAGAATGGAAGTACAATTATTATCCTCTATTCAAATTTTTTTTTTTTTAATTTCTGATGTTATCCTATTAAATCTTGACATGCATTCTAAGATTATATTAAAAAAAAAATCTGGGGTAAAATAAATAAGAAATAGCATGCATGTGCCTTTTTTTTTAACACTTGATGAAAAAAATAACAAATGCTTGAAAATAACAAAAACATGTTAATTTTTTAGCTACAACATAATATTTTCATTATTTTTTATTAAAGTTTAATTTTTTTTCATTTTAGTTGTGCACCACTTTTTAACAATAATTTTTCCCAAACACATTCCAAAAGCCACAACTACAGCAAAAACAAACAGCATTACCAAATTAAGCCTTAATGTATGCAGCTCCTCTAAAAATGCAATTCAAAAGGTCTACTTCCTAAAACAAAAGAAAGAAAAAAACTAGAGACAATAGAATACCTTTGTGCAACTAGGAATAGCAGCCGAGGAACAGTTCCTGCATTGTTTATCAGAATTAACACCTGATGTACTCTTTGATGGCTCTGAAACACTCGACTGAGATGTTAGGGGAACATAATTGTGATTTTCAAGCACAACAGAAGTGGCAACTTGTGGTGAAGGGAGCTCCGGTGGATTATTTTCTAAATTGACACCGAAAAGCATATAACTGCTGCCACCACTGTGCGGGGCAGCAAGTGGAACTTCGTTTGCATGCTTCAGTTCAAAACCTCTCCACTTCTGAGACCCAGAATTGTGAGAGACAAATGGAACTGACAAGCTTCTGCTTCCAACAGCATTATCATGGACTCCATAAGAGCTAGGTGTGGAGCACCAGCTATTAGGATTACCCAGCCTTGCTATGTTTCCACCAGGAAATGATACTGTACTGCTGGGACACGGATAAACGGGGCCATGCATCCAAAACTGCTCCTGATTATCTTTTCCGATTGGTGAGAAGTTCCATTCAGGATTTGGAGGGGAAAGCAAATGTGCTATTGTAGGCTGTTTAAATGCACCAAATTTATTAGCACCCGTATCCCTATCTACTTGACCTTGGAAGACCTTTAAGTGGCTTCGATTTGCATACTCAACTGAACTATGCAATAAGCCTGATAGTAAAAAGGAATTTCAGAACATAAATTGCAGAAGCAAACACTTTACTTCCAATTTTCTATTATTAGGAGAAGCCATGGATAAATAGCAACTGACCATCCTTGACAGAGATAAGAAACCTAGGCAGTGATTTGTCTGCTATACATGCCTTCTTTCCTTGATGTACAAGAGAAGCATGCTTCTTTCTTATAGGTTCTATAGGCTCAATGTTCCAGGGAGAAACACGTTCTGGATGCACGAATGCATCTGAAGCAGCATCCCATTTTACCTATAAAGGCTCAAGATTATTAAATAGTAAAAAAAATGGAATCTATTTAAGAGGCTAGATAATGTATTTAAATCATAGAAAATGGCTTGTTACCTTGAGAATCCTCCATTCTGAGTTGGGCCACCGAATATGATCAACATCTTCAGCACCAACTACAGTGCCCTCACATCTTTCGATCCTAAAGGTACTGATGACAAAAGGAAGGAATTATATGCCATAACTGTGCATTGTTGTCACGTATTTACTGTTTATAGAATGTGAAATCACAGTAATATTGAATAGCTAAGCTGTTCTTCCAAATTCATCACAGATAACAGATAAAATGCCATTAACAGTTGGCAGATCCAGGAATCCTAAGATTTTCAAATATGTTAAAGAGTGCAAAATGTTCCAAAAGTTTTGGCACCTCTGTTCTGTGCATTCCTCTCCTTCAAACTGCATGATGAATCTTGTCCCAATGGAGTACTCAATTTCAGCTGACTTCATGTATTGATCAAATGGAATGATAAATTCAGCAGGACTTGTCCTGAAAAAGAGATAAAAAGTTCTTTTCTCAAATCATAAAAACATAGCAAGCCCATTCCAACTGCTAGAGTCAACGACCCATTTCTAAAGACTTCATAAATCATCACGTAACTATTACTCACCAAGGATGGAAGAAGATTGTAAAAATGCTTCCAGTAGAAATGGCATGGGAAGCACTGGAAAGTATTCCAAGTTGCATGCTATGGGCAGTTACGACATTCGCTGATAAATTGTTCTCTAGTTTCATTGCTCGACGGACCCCAACCCGAAGTTCTCCAGATTCGCCTCTGAAAACAAATATTGTTATTCATCTGACAAATCAAGAGATATCAATAAAACTGGAACCTGTAACATATTACAATTACTCTAAAATTAATATAGATACAAAACAGGACTTATAGCCTCAAAATTTATCATTGTTAGTCACTGAAGGCAGTGCTTAGTGGATACATGAAAACATCAGTTATAAAAAGATTATTTAAGTAAATGTCAAATCCTTTGACACACAAACACCAATGAGAGAGAGAGAGAGAGAGAGAGAGAGATTACCGAAGGAAGATAAAAGAATCCCCAGCAACAACCCTTTTTGAAGAGATAAATGTGCTCCAACCACCAGTAAGCAAATGCCTCTTTGGTTGGCCTACAATGATTCAGGCAAAAACAAAGGTTAAAAAGAAATATTTTCCACAAAACATTAGAGATTCATATGATAAATTTTTTATTGGTGTTAATTCATTGTGGACTATTACACAGGAATTGAAGTGAGCCTATTGTCATTTCATTTTGAAAGCTAAATACATTTTCCTTTTCTTTTCCCTCAGCATTATGTAGAAACAGAAGAACATTTTGAATCTTGAAAGAAAAACACTTCATCCATATGAACATGATAATATGGACATAAGATAAAAAAAAAAGAAAAAAAAAGAAGAAGCTATGCTTCCTTTTTCACACACAAATAAGCTCACATGATCATGCATGTCCCTGAACACTGCATTGACAAATAGAAGTACATATGAATTATTGCAGGCCTAGATGTTTCGAGATCTATAGTTAAGTAGGATTTACCTCTATAGATATGTCTAAAGCGCCATTCAGAACCATGCAAGTCTTTGGCGAGAAGTTCCTGTGCTGGGGGTTGCTGAGACTTGTCCTGCACCACCACTATAACATGTGAATACAAAATCTCCTTGTACAAATAGTTCATCATAGGTTGGCAAATTGCAATTATTCAATAGGGGAATTGATCCCCATCTGCCTAACACAAAGAAGTTATCTAAGAAAATCATGTGTAGTTTAATGAGTAAAAATGACAGCTCAACGGGTTCAGACTGTACAGTATGATTTGATGTTGTTGATTGCTTAAATAAATCACTGTAAGGATACTAACCAAAGGTGGAAGGGACTCTTCTGCATGTCGCTTTGGAACAGAGAATCCACCTTGTGTGCTTGTGTCAGATGGAGTAAGTTTCTTGGTAAAGGATAGCACACGAGTTTTTCTATGCAACAGAAGGGACTCTCCATCCTTGTTTGAGCTTAGCTCATCTCCCTGCAGGCAAACAACACATAAAAATTGTGATAGCTGAGGTAAATAACAAAACATTTATAAACAAGGTTTAGGAAAATTATTCGGGCATCTCCATGGAAGTTTAATGGACAAATTTTATTTCCTGATTTTCCATTGTCAAGAAAATGAGTACAGTCATGTATATTAACTAATCAATAAGATCTGAATATAAATAGAAATACCATCGTCGAAAAACCAAATGAATCCACTCATTTATGAACATAACATATTGCAGATTGGATCACAATATCAGCAGCTAGCTAACCTCTGCTACTGGAAGCAAAGTTATGTGGGCAAACACCTCATCTGTTTTAGCTTCAGCCTGCAAGATGACAATAAACACTTAGAACACTACAAGACTCCATAACTTCACAAAATGCAACAAATTTTTAACCTATCTGATTCTCAGACCATATAATTCACACACATCATTCCAAATAAATAAAACAAACAAACAATGCCCTGAATGTGGCATACCTTAAGTTGAACATGGACGACCTTGCAGAGGATCTTGTAAGGTAAATCGTAGATGGGCATTGCCGTCTTACTATCTTCATTCAAGAATGCAGCAACCTGTAGCAGATTACAGAACACCATATAAAATGAAACGTACATGGCAAATAAAATTAACATTTAGTTTTCTAAACTTCTGTGTGGGTATTACAAACGAATTCAGAACCATCTTGTAATGCATTAAAACATTTTGGGAATCCAGTAGAAGTAATCTTGTCTTGTTTCTTTTAAATTCACACTCGTTGATGGAAACAATTCAAGGCAATAATTCTCGTACGAAACAAAATGGAATAAAATCTTGTTTCTTCATCACACACACACACACACACACCATTGAAATGTGCAAAAAAATCAAGTGACAGATAAATTCCAGAAAGAAAAAAAAAAGCAATTAAACAGAAAAAGGTAGAACCTGTTCCAGGTGACCCTGTGGGAAGTAGAAAACCTTGTCACCAACTCGCGGTACATAAACTAGAGGACCGGCGCATGCATACCACAGTTCAGTATATAGATCGTTTTTATTTTCTGAGACATCATGAATATATAAAGATTAAAAAAGATCAACTACGAAATTAAATTCACATATCCCAAAATTAAAAAAATATCATTTCAGGTTCCCAATTATGGTTGAATGAAGAGACATAACAAACTTTCTTTTTTATATATAAAAAAAAAGGAGTGAAATAAGAAAGAAAAACATACTGAAACATTAAAGAAAATTTATGCTCTCTCTATGTCTACAGAAAACACCATCTAAATATTTCACAATGTATAACAAAATAAGGATGGTAATAAGAAATAAAAGTAGAAAATGGGAAAATTTGGAGGGAAAAAAAAACCTTGGGGGTTGTGAGGAGGAGGAGGCAAGCCATTTTTGACCCATTTTGTGGTCTCAAGTACTCCAACCTCATGACTTCCTGACGTCTTTGCTTCGCCAGCGACACTCCTCTTCTTACCCGTCTCCCCCTTTCTCATTTTCGCTAAAAACAAGATTGATGTAAGTAAAAATGAGAAAGAGAAAAAGGCCCTGGCCTTGCCCCTGCTTGTGACTGGCTGACAACACAGTCTAGAAGAAGACAAATAACAAAGTTAACAATCAGGTGTCCCGTGTCCACCTATGCAATGAATATTGTGATACCATTACTGATTTTGCTCTTCTTAAATTTTTGATCCGTTTCTTCCACCACCGCCACGCCACGCCCTCGGTGCGTAACAAACATTGGTTTGCTCAAATTGCAATGTAACGTTTGAAATTGAAGTGCAACGGGGGAGGAATACCAGATGGAGATGCCGGTTTGTTGCGCTACTTCTTGTGCATCACACAAGCTAAAACTGCTCTTTCTTTCTTTCTATCTCCGTGAATGTGTGAGTGTGTTTCTCTGAATAGTAGGGAGGAGAAAGGTAGTAGTGGCGGTACTATTTGTATTTCTTCATTCTCTTGATAATTAGAAGCTGAAAGCCATATGGGGTCCGTGTTTTTCTCATTTGTTTTCTGTATTGGCGATACTTGCCACTTTGCTGGCCGATTTCTTCTATGTGTGCTTTGATTGCCTATGCACCTTGCTTTTACCCTCTCTGCCGTGGCAATCTCCGTCCCCTCTCCTTCATATTTTTCTCTTTTTCTATACTTTGTCAGCTGACACCGTGTCCCGCCCCTTGTCTTTTATTGCAAGCACCGTCTCCTTCCCTGGCCGGTTCATCTCATTAATTTCTCTCTGCTGACTTTTCTTTATTTCTTCTCTAACATCTACAGTTGTTAATATGTCCATTAAGGCAAATCTAGTGCAAGAAAGTTACATAGGACAGGACACCTCCCTTTGTCTTAAGTTCTGTGCTGACTTTCGTGTTCATTGTCTCCAGGACAAGAATTAAATACTGCAAATTAACGTAGATACTTGAATCTTTTCCATGAATCTCGTGGGAAAATTGTAAGGTTTGTATTCTGGAGCTAGTAGCAACTTCCTTGACTATGTGTTGAACTGTTACTGGAAGAATCGAATGGGTTAAGAGTTAAATTAATCAAGTCATCAGTTTATTTAATAATCATCCCTTGTCCAGTGATCCATTATTCCATCTATGAACAGATCATATCTTCATCCATCTTTAATACAATGAAATGATACTCGATTCCAAAATAATATTGATAATTTTTTCAAAGTAAATGTAAATATCTTTTTTTAAAAAAAAATATCTTAATTAGATGAAATGTTGATACAGGACCATTAAAAAGAAATATCGGCATAGGCTTTATTTGCATTGATACGAGTATTCGTAAAAAATAATAATAATAACAACTATTAGATTAGTTTCTTATGACATCTGCTATTCTGGATTATTATTTGATGATACGTGTATTCTTTTTTTTTAATTAGAATAATATTTTTTTCTTTTTTATTTGTGTTTTTTTTCCTGAATAAAGGCTTCGTCAAGTAGGAATGGCAGGATTCCTGAATTATTTGATGATACGTGTATACGATTTTAACAAATGAGTTTTTTAAAATATAATATTTTTGAATTGTGTAACAACTCTTAGATAGTGTAATTAAACGTGAGTCAATTATAACTCAGTATCTATAGTTGAGCAAAATTAGTCAATTAATCTTTATGATTTTATAAATTATACATTTATTTCAATGAAAAGAAAAATCAAAATATTCATATATTATAAAACTAAATCAATGAATTACTATAACTAAGAATTCTATAAGAACTAATAAATTACCATGGTTGTGTGTCGCTTTTTACACATAAATCAAGTTGAAATAAAAAAAGGTGCACCAAGAATTATCATAAAATATAAATCATTCAATAAAATACTTCAATAGATTAGATATTTTATTCTCAATAAAACATGTCTAATCGAAAGACTTCACCACTTGTCAATATTTTAAAATTTGACATAAAGTCAAGATTTTTATAAGTTCAAATCCAGATATGAAAATCAATGAGGTGATTTTGAATCATAAACCAAAAACATACACAATATCAACCTATACCACAACAACCCCAAGTTAATCAATTAAATAGGGGAACGTAAATTGAGGATACGAAGGAGATGATGAAATTACTTGGTTCAAATACCTTGTCAATACAACAAATATGAAGTGATTTCAGCATAAAATAAGGTTAAGTATCCAAAACTTGGAGAAACAAATAGGACAACAAGTTCAAGTTGTTAGTAAGTTGAAATCACAAGTTTTTGGAAAGTTGCCTTTACAAGCTATGCTTAGTAGAGAGAATAAATATGTTATCACATTGGGGGGTGGAAAATCATTGGGAGGACCAGAAAAGTATATTAACAAATTGAAAGATTAAATAAAAGTTGAGGTCAAAACATCCCCATTTATGATCGAACCTTCTAGAACTTCTCAAAACATGACCAAACCATTCTTCATGCCACCTGAGGTAAATTCTCAACCTTTCAATCCCTTTAAGCTAACTTCACCTTTTTAGGTTACGCGAGAGAGAAGAACAAGAGAAGGAGATTTTAGAGATGTTTAGAAATGTTAAAATCAATATTCCACTCTTTGATGCAATTAAGCATATCATTTACTATGCAAAATTTCTTAAGAAGTTGTGCATAACAAAAAGGAATGAGAAACTCAAAGGTAATGAAATAGTAAGTATATTGAGAAAATGTATTTACTATTATTCAAAAGAAATTCCCACTCCAAGAAAAATATAAAGGTTCATTTTGTATTCCTAGTTATATTAGTGATACAAGTTTTAAAAAGGTTATGTGTCACTTAAGAGCTTCGATTAGTGTAATGTTGGAATTTATTTATGAAAATCTTAACCTTGGTCTTTTAATTGAAACTGGTATTATTATTCAATTTGTTGATCATTCATTTGTTTATTATATTGTCATGTTTGATGATGTGTTAGTGCAAGTTAAAGGTCTATTTTTTTCCGTTAAAGATGATAACTCAACTAAATCATCACTTATTCTTTTAGGAAGATCATTTCTTATAACAGCTAAAACTAAGATTGATGTGTACGTAAGAACATTAACTATGGAACTTGATGGTGAAATAGTTGAATTCAATATTTTTAGTGTCATAATATTTCCTGGTAATATATATTATGTTATTTGTATGTAGCAAAAGTGGCGATAAGCCAAAGTTTGGATTTGACTTGTACAAAAATAGGGCTAGTTATCAATGATGATTTGGTTTATTCGGTCACGATATTGCAAGCTTTATAAGCTATGTCATACATATATAATTTCATTATTATTTTATCTCTCGCAAGAGGCTTTTACCTTTTGTTTTGCAAGCACACGAGCTTGAATTAGAACCTTTACTCAATTACTTAAAGTATATCTTTTTAAGTAAGAATGTGATGTTATATATGATCATTACAAAGAACTTGACAGACATGTAAGAAGATAGACTTGTGTGTATCTCCATGACTATAAACCGTAATTAGATGAAACTTGGATGACTTTAAAAGAATTAGCTCTTTTACTTGTATACATCAAATGCTTTAATCAGAGAACTCAAAGTCAACAAGAGAGATGCAAAGGTGTTTGAATCCGTTTATGATAGAAATAATGAAAGCTAAAATTTTAAAGCTTTTGGATGTTGGAGTAATCTTATCCTATTTTGGATAGCAAATGGGTAGGTCTAATTTATATAGTTCCTAAAAAATTAAGGATTATTATTGTATAAAATAAAGATGTTGAACTTGTCCTTACACGCATTAAAAATGGGTGGAGAATGTGTGTTAATTATCGCAAATTGAACTTGAACGCATATGAAGATCATTTTCCCTTACCTTTTTGGGGACTAAATGTTTGAGAGATTGATGGGTAAGTCTTACTATTGCTTTCTTGATGGATATTGTGGTTATAATCAAATTGTTATTGCACCTGAAGAAGAAAGACTACTTTTACTTACCCTTTTAGTACTTTCACGTATAGGACAATGCCTTTTAGTTTATGTAATGCACTAGGTACTTTTCAACGATGAATGATGATTATATTTTAAGATTATATAGAAAGAATCATAAAGATTTTTATGGATGATTTTATTATTTATGATAATTATTTTGATACATGTCTTGAAAACTTAACTCTTATTTTTAAAAGATTTATGAAAACTAAAAATGTCATTTTATGGTTGAACAAGAAATAATTTTAGGGCATGTAGTTTCTATTAAAGGTCTGGAAGTTGATAAAGCTAAAATAGATATTATCTTTTACTTGTCTTATCTCATAAGTGAGCGAGAAGTTCATTCTTTTTTTGGACATACAGGTTTCTATCAAAGATTTATCAAGAACTATTAAAAATAACATTGTTCCTATGCAAATTATTGGTGAAGGATACAAAGTTTATGTTTGACAATACTTGTAAATATGTGTTTAATGAACTTAAAAAGAAACTAACTTCAACACGTTGTGCAACCACCAAATTAAAACCTTTATTTTAAGTATGTTATGCAAGTGACTTTGTAGTTAGAGTTGTGTCAGGTCAAAGAGTTGGCTGGAATTTACATGTTATCTCTTATGCATCACACACATTTGATTAGGCTTAATGCAACTATCATACAATGAAAAAATTTGTTTGATATAGTTTTTGCACTTAAAAAGTTTAAATCATACTTGCTTGGAACTAAGGTGATCGTGTTTTCTGATCATGCAACTCTTAAACACCTTTTATATCAAAAGAGTCAAAGCCTAGATTAATAAGTTGAATCTTGCTTTTGCAAGAATTTGATCTTGAAATAAACAACAAGAAATTAGTTAAGAACCATATTGTTGATCATTTAAGTAGGTTGTCATGCAAGAATGATGATAATCTTGTAAGAATTTCATCCTAAATTGTTTTATATTTGGGGTATTGATTTCATGGGTCCTTAAACTAGGTGAGTTTGAAGAAGGTATAAACTAAATAAAAAGGTTTACTCGTAATATTTAAAGCTTAATTAATTTAGGGATTGACTTTGAAAATATGTCTTGTTAGCTTAGTAGATGATTTTAACTTTTATGAGTTTTTAAGACTCTAACATGAATATTTGATGTGTGATATTCATTCAAAGGTTATGTATTTCCAAAACTTGTTTAATATCTTGTAGAGATTACATTTATATTACATATATGCATGAACATGATAAGGGTAAGTAAGAATTTAACCATTTGAACCTAAAAGGCCAATGTAGAGCATGTTATCCATTAATGAGCCATTTTGAGCTTATTTATCTTTTATTTGCTTAACCTATGTTTTATGAGCCTTGACTTTTTCATTTTTTTCTCTGGCTAAGGACTAGTAGAACATATATGTTATGTTTATATGGGTTTATAGTTGGAAATTTTGAGAAACTATGATTATTCGGTTATGTGTTTGAGATTGGTTGTTGATACAGTTCAGTATACAGTTCAGCTTGAGGTTTTTCATGATGGGGTTTTACCTAATGATGTATTCGGTCAGATTGAGGTATTTATGGATGATAGGTTCGGCCTAATTCTTTTGGTGGGTAATTCAGTCAGATCATGATAGGTTATGTATGAGATGTTTTTAGGTATCAAAGAAAGTTTATTTCGAGTGTATTTTGGGTCTGATTTGGTCTCTATTAATGAACATGGGTTTGGGCCACATAGGGTCCAAAATTGGCTTGGGTTAATTAAAATGTTGGAATCAAATCAGATTTATTTGGGGTTGATTTCCTAATTCTACAAAAATTTAAATCAATAAAATATTCTCCTAAAATTCAAGAAAATTCCATTCATTACTTTTCCTATTATTTATGAGAATAATTATCAACAAATGAGGAAGTTTCCTAGTCAACAAAGGATGCTTGGGGGGGTTTGTCAAATCTAATTTCCTAAGCTAGGAATGATTAATTAATGATTCTCCTAGTTTAGAAAAGAAACTAAATTGGCAGGTATAAAAGAGAGAGATTTTCTTCATTAATTGTCTATGTAAAACAAGGAAACCAAGCACAATAAGGTAAGAAGACTTTAGAATTAATTCCACATTCAGATCAGATTTTCTAGTATATTTGAGACTTTTTAAGGGTGACAAATTTGATTCTAGCATATCTAGGATATTAATTTTGGATTTTTATTATTTTTATTATTTTCTTCTTAGTTTGTGGTTTATTATTACTTATTTGGTTCAATTTTACAAGTGGGCTCAAATCAGCCTATAAATAGGGATCCATTAGGGTTATTTGAAGCATTATATAAGTGTTTTGTATGCTGAAAAGTAGGTGGTTATGGATTTATAAAATAAACTTGTGTTTTGCGTGATGCAACACGTTATTTTTGCTGGGACAAAGATCAAAGCTGACTTATCAAGGTATAACCGACTTTGTGGCGTCATTCAATTCAATTCTGATAGTGTTGGTGCCTTGGCATAGGTTTCCATTGTGTCACACTTCTCAAACCTAATTTTCAGCTTTCTTGGGGAAGTATCATCTTCGTTGAGGGTTACTTGACCACATGATCAAGAAGTTCGCATCAGTTAGTATCAGAGCTAGGCTCCGGAATCAAGTTATATCCTTTTTGTTTTCGTTATCTATTTGTTTCACATCAGTTTCTCTTCATCTATCTTTGTTTTGTTTCAGGTCAGTGTTTGTTTTCTTTCTTGTGTTTATCCTTGTTATTTTGTGTTTATTGTGTTCTTATTAGAGTAAAAACAAGAGGAAGCAATTAGAAAACATTATTTGGGTTAAAACAAGTCTGTAACACATCTGTTTCGCGACAGTATATCAAAACTTATTGTAATTAACTCAAAAATATTCTGGTTATTTAGTGTGAAATCGCACTAAATATCAAGTTTCAAGTCATTTGGACATCGTTAGGCCTAGGTTCTAAATTCGAGTTTTAAAAAGGTTGTTTCGTGTCTATATATCAATTCAACTCGGAATCAGCTTAAATTTTATATTATGTTTACTGGGGGTCCTAATTGCAAAAGTTTCTAAATTTGAGGTAATTTGGATATATTTTTCTTTAGGTTCCAGAATTGGGTTTTGTGTTGCCGTAACGAGTCTGTTTTGAGTTAGCTTTCAAAATTTGTTTTGTTTATGTTGATTTCATTCCTACTAGTATATTATCATTATATTTGGGATATTTGGTTGTTGTTTTAGTCATTTTCATTACTTTCACATATGTTTGTTTTCTATTAGTTTTGGTCCAAACAAAAGTTAGATTTGCAAGTTCAAGTCTAAATCAGTGTTCTTTATGTAGTAAACTCTATTCTTGTTGTGCCTTCGTCTTCTTCTTCTTTTTTTCCTATTTGTGTCATATATTTAGTAAGGGAGAGGGAACGAAGGAGGATTCTAGCTCAAGGATGCAAAAAACTAAGCCATGGTTTTGGGGTTTTAGAACTAGAAGTTGATAAGTGTAGAAGATTATTCTATGAATTTCAAGCTTCATGGGAAAAAGAGGTACAACGCCAAAAGAATGAAAGATGAAGGAGAACCGTTGTGGTTATCATTCAAAAGTATGTACACAAGTGGTTAGTACGATGTGCTTATTTAAATTCTTATCAGTCACTACTTCATACAGTACTGTTGGAGAAAGGTGTTAGCAATAAGAGAATTCTAAAGGCTTAAACGAGAGGCTAATAAAGTCGCTACTAATCCTATTCAAGATTCGAGGGTGAATCTTCTTGAAGAGGGAAGGGATGATACAGTTCAGGTTCAACCTTGGATTTCTTATATTAAGCATTTGATTATGTGTTTGAGATTGGTTGTTGATACAATTCAGTATATGGTTTAGCCTTGGGTTTTTTATAATGGGGTTTTACCTAGGGATGTATTCGGTCAGATTGAGGTTTTTATGGATGATGGGTTCGACCCAATTCTTTTGGTAGGTAATTTAGCCAAATCAGGATAAGCTATGCATGTGATGTTGGTAGCGAAAAAAGTGTATTTAAATTGTATTTTGGGTCTGATTTGGTCCCTATTAATGAATATGGATTTAGGCCACATGGGGTCTAAAGTTGACTTGGGTTAATTAAGATGTTGGGATCAATGTTTGGGGTTGATTTCCTAATTTTACGAGGACTTAAATCAGTAAAATATTCTCCTAAAATTCAAGGAAATTTCGTTCATTACTCTCCCTATTATTTAGGAGAATATTATTAACAAAGAAGGAAGTTTCCTTATCAACAAAGGATGCTAGGGGGGCTTGCCAGATATAATTTCCTAAGCTAGGAAGGATTAATTAATTATTTTCCTAGTCTAGAAAAGAAACTAAATTGGCAGGTATAAAAGAGGGAGGTTTTCTACATTAATTGTCCATGTAAAACAAGGAAACCAAACACAACAAGGCAAGAAGATTTCAGAATTAATTTCACATTCAGATCAGATTTCTTAGTTTAAATGGGACTTTTTAAGGGTGACAAATCTAATTCTAACATATCTAGGATATTAATTTTGGATTTTTATTATTTTCTTCTTAGTCTCTGGTTTATTATTACTTATTTGAATCAATTTTGCAAGTGGACTCAAATCAGCCCATATATAGGGATCTATTAGGGTTATTTGAAGCATTATATAAGTGTTTTGTATGCTGAAAAGAAGGTGGCCATGGATTATGAAATAAACTTATGTTTTGCGTGATGCAACACATTATCTTTGTTGGGACAAAGATCAAATCTGACTTATCAAGGTATAACTAACCATGTGGCGTCATTCGATTCAATTCCGATAGTGTTGGTGCCTTAGGATAGGTTTTCATTGT
>Ga0307511_10003910_pt1 | contig 15215 bp, 13 predicted proteins | sample 13_EM_MG_FD_200266 | JGI IMG/M metagenome (GOLD analysis project Ga0307511, IMG submission 200266) | Populus trichocarpa ectomycorrhiza microbial communities from riparian zone in the Pacific Northwest, United States - 13_EM | ecosystem: Host-associated > Plants > Roots > Unclassified | place... | reverse complement strand
AAGGATGACAGGGGCTCAATCGAAGATTGAGATTGATTATTCATAGAATAATCAACGTCGCATAATCGACGCGGGGAGGGTGAGGTTGGTGACTAGTTTCAGATTAATGCTTCTTGTGAAAAATCAATCTCAATCGAAGATTGAGACGGGTAAAGAGGGGGGCTGCTTCGCTTTCTTGAACATCAAATGTATAACAAAAGCTGGCGACATTCAAGAACCAAAGTTTTGGTGTAGGGGTGCTCTTATCCGCAAACCTTTGTCCGCTTACTGTAGGTAGTATTCCAGCGATATATCACTCTAACGTTCACACCTTTATTTCGACTAGATACCTACCGATGCTATTAATTATGCAAGCGTAGTTCGCCATATACGATTGATAGTGGTATATATTTATTTATTCCTATTACTATGAAGGTATATTTGCAGAATGAAATCCCAAGACAGCAAAGAGGTACTTACTCCCCCAGGGCCCGAATTCCTAACCAAGATCTAGATAGTTTTGAACTACGCTGCGCGGCTTGGCAAATGCTTCTGTAGCCAAAACCGTCGAATAACTCAATACCTTCGTTGTTCTAAACTAAATTTGAATAGGTTCTAAATCGTATATTCACTAAACATAGAGTAATAACAACTAGATTATCGGCAATAAATATTACTGAAAGAACACCGTTAGGAACCTCTTGATGTCGAGCTCCATAACGATGTTTTAAAACACCTTAGGCTGTTTGAAGTTCATACTGCTTGCAGTGGGGTTACCAATAACCCGTAACGACAAATTATATAGCATAGTATTCTATTCAATACACGTCCAACCGATTTATATGCTTTAATCCTTTTGTGTATGTAGGAATTGAACTTCTTCAGCGCTGAGGAATTTGTCTCTATTTATATCTTTGTTGTTTAATATCCGCCTTTTACCATCCCCTATCTTCAATATATTACCTGTTATCAACTCTACTGCTTATTTTCCAGACCCACTTAATACCCACTGACCAGGTCTAGCTCTACTGGTCTGGTCATGAAAAGTCCCTGCTCATGGCTGGGCTGGAATATGTATCTTGGCTAGTAGATAGCCTGCATATAGGAATATTAATTGATAAGAAAGGAATGATCTTCCTATTTATATTACCAAGCTCGATTGAAAATTTAATCCCTCATATCATTGGGAAATACCGAGGCACACTGCCTATCCTTGGAGGGCCTGTTCTGCGCTGCCCGCGCCCTGTGATTGGTCTGGAGCGGCTGTGCTTGACCCCGGGTAGGTAGTCTGGGCTCTCGGCGGACGGTCTGGCTTACACATGGACAGGAAAAATATGTCAATGCGGAATTCTAAGCTACAAACTTACATATGTAATGTAGTATTGCACATAACTAGGTCAGCAACTAACTAAGGCTCAAAATCTAGATCTCAAGTCGGGGTCCATGGCCATAACCGAGCGTTACTTCAGGCGCAGAACAGACCGATGAATATCTCGCTGTATCCATGGCGGGGTTGTATTGGCCAATTCGTAAACAGTTGGCTGTCTGCTACAAATCTATAGAGATAATTCCGAGTTGTAATTTTCCTTTTCCAGTTGACTGCCGAGGTTTATTTCTATCAGCATGTGGTAAGTAACGGCCTTGGCGGTCCCCAGTTTATCATACGCCACCCCACCGCCCCGCTACAAGTTATCTTCAGTCAGAGCGTGTTCCATCTAACGTTTACTACATTGAGGGGCTAGTTTTGTTATATATTTCCTTCGGGCTTGCTACACTAGAGACCTAGATAAGGTTGGAGTCTGGAAAGCTTTCCGCTGCACATCATCATCACGAGGAACATCAATATTTGGGGCTTCTAGGTTTGAGCCCGGGAGCGTTTCAATTCTTCTTTTTCTTTTCATTTGCTCTTGCTTATCCCTTTCCTTTGCCTACTTTACTCCCGTTCTTCATATCTTCTTTTTTATTCTACCCCCTTCTACACAAAATGCCTACCGACAAAGAGAACGGCTTGTCTAATGGCCTGAACTATCATGAGTGGAAAGATGACATCAAGATGACCCCCATCACGAAAGGTTTCTGGAGGGTGTTGTCTAGTGATCGTCCACCTCAGCTAATGGAGCTCTCAAAAACTGACTCGATATCCAAGAATAGTGCTTACCTGTCATTCATCTATCCTGCGAACGTGACCTGAATAACTTGATCTCGGAATGTGAAACCGGTTTCGAAGCTTGGGAAATCCTTGCTAACACCTACGCCTCGAACGACTTCCCAAACGTCATGAGGATCGAAAACTCTTCGGCAAAGCCGGAAAGACCGACAATCAAACCATGAGACAGTGGATAGCTCATGTCAAAAGTTTAGCCAGTCAGCTGAAGGAGGTGGGGGTTGAAGTGATGGCGGATTAAGTGGCTAACAGGATTCTGGGTGGACTGGGTAAAGAGCACCAGGGCGTCAAATACGGGTTGAGGGCAAGGCCTGGGGATCTAAAAGTTGAAAATTTCCTAAAACTACCTTCTTCTATGGCTTCCGCATCGATCACCGCCAGGGGTATGCAAGCAGCGGCGAGCTATCAAGTAGCTGCTCCTTCACTCATCAGGGTCCATGCCCACTTTATGCCTGACAACTGTCCTTCATGCCATACGATTTGCCAAGGTGGTCAACCCACCTCACTGCCGGTGGTGCAAATTGAATACCATAACCCAGCTTCTGGCCCTCAACGTACAAATACTCTACAAGCATTTACGGTATACATATTGCGACAAGTGAGTTTAGGTTTAATTTTGTGAAAGAGGGATGGGTTGAGGGTTGAGAGACACAACGGGAGTAACACCGAGGAGCAAAGCAAACGCAAGCAGGGACAATCTCCAGCGAACCCGCGTTATAAGCAACCTCCTCAGGGCTGGCAGGAAGTTGTAACGCGATATCCCTTATAAGAACGAATGCATTTTAATTGCGCAGGAAATTATTGCCTGGTCTAGATTCGCCATATAACTCTATGCACGGAAACTACTAAGCCAATCCTTGAGCAACTTTCTGGGTTTTTGTATTCCCAGGCAAATTCTGGCGGGGCTGGGGTAAGGTCTCTTATATAGAGGGGTTTATTGTAACATGACTTCACTTTATGTACGCCATACTCAAAGGTGATCGTTCGAGAAGCAGGTTCAACATATGTTGCGTCCCGTATTCGTCTGAATGGGACCAATCGTGAACAAACCAAGTCATTGATTTTGGCTCCTTAAAACCAGCACTAGCTTCCGTGGGATACTTCTCAAACTCAAGGAGCCCATAAGATGAACATAAACCTTCTCTTTGAAGGCATTCGGCGGCCTTTTGGCTCAGTCGGTCTGCAGCAAACTCAAGCGGAATCGCCAAGACCCTTCTGCCAAGGCGCCACTTGCTTAAAACATACTAGTCTGGTTAGTCACTCATCCTAAATAGGCAGTCTGATAGGTCCCACTTAACTGGAAACGGAAATTAGGTTCATAGTATAATGCCAAGCTAGTGAAGATCCTCATACAAATAAGTCCCAGATTGGTGATTTTGCAAGGCTCGGAAGGGGAATCATATACTTAGCTAATCAGACCTATGCTCGCGTAGGCCACTCAATGCTTAATTATTGTTGATGGGGTAGAGACATGTTCCCCAACCGGGTACCCAATTAAGACGCACAGTAGTTACATGTACAATGGATATCTATTTTACTCTATTTATATCCTGCCGGTTGGATGTAGAATATAGTTACTTAATATATCAGGGCCTGAGTATGCTGTTTTCCTCTCCACAATTCTTGCATCATATTCAGTGTGAATCATCATGCCCGCCTAGTGAGATTGAATTTGCTCAGAGGGAAGCTGGCTAGGCTCTCGAGGCCTACTTGCAATTATGTACATATGTATACCACCAGTACATATTCAACAGGTCTCGCGCAGGGCAGGTTAGGTATATTTGGGAGAACCACTCTGTGGATAGGACGTATTATAATAATACCCGCTAAAGTAGAGGCCTGCCTCGCTACGAAGTACATGCGCTACCATGAGGGTTTTGTTCAAATTATCTAGTTTTTATTGACTAAAAAATATCTATAGTAAGGATCTCAAGATCTGCAGGTACCGGTAACCGCTTTATTCAGTTCAGGGTAATACCAACTATCAAGTGAAGAGAAACTGAAGTTGTTACAGACAATTGTACTACAGTAGAGGAGTGTTATGGTATAATACTGGGTGATTGCGGAATAAATTAGGTGGCACTTGTTTCTTTCGGGATCTTACCCAATTTCCCTCCTAATGTGGGATATTGTCCAAAAGAAGTAGAAATATGCCGGAGCATCTATCCGCCGGATGTTCCCGGGGCTAGCGCTCTACTACCTGCTTAAGGTATAACTTATGAGACCGGCATGTATTGCATATGTGTTCTTCCCAGTTTGTTGCGACTTTTGGCCTAGATATACAAACCAATGGCTATCAAGATCCAAGCGACGCCTGTACATTCGGCAGATTAATCTTTCTCCTCTTCTCGCCTGCCTTTCCTTCTCCTAACCCAATCCCCGCAACCATCCCTACCACCCCCACCACCCCCATCACCCCCAATACCTGCACCTTTTACTCTTCGCTCTTCCTCCCTCATCTTTTTCCATGCCTGCTTCAATCCCCCTACCGTGATCTGAGGGGCCTCTGGATATATGTTGGTGGCAGCTTTCGCCAGCTGGTCCGCCTGTTCGTTGCCGTATACATCGTTGTAGGCCTTGACCCACCCGAAAGATACTGCATTAGGTCCTAGTCTGGTTTGCCTTTCTTTGATATCCATTAGCACTCTTCGTAAATCAGCTGTCCTAGCTTTTCCCATTCTTCCTGCCTTCTTCACCGCCGCAATTGCTGCTTGTGAGTCCGATAGGCTACAGCTGACTTGCTCCGGTCGCACTTATAGCTGACTTGCACCTATAGGCTCCAGCCGCGCTTCAGGCTTCACTGCAACCGTGCTTCTATAGGCAGTCACTAGGCTTTCGATACAATAATTTATTAAAACCTCTAATCAATGTAGGGCAGTCTCAGACCGTTTGTGGGTGTAGGACACATCAAGAGACCTGGATGTAGCCACGATCTTTAGATTTTAGTAATACCTTCGTCGTGAAATCACATATCATACTCCATATATGTATGAACATCTACAAGACTGCAGGTCCCAAGGATACTAAAGCGCACATAGTACACTCATTAGTCTAAAGGTAAAGTACTTTCAGTGGGCATCCCTAAATAGTCCTTATAATTTAACTACATACAGTGCCCGAGGGAAAGTTATAGCGCACCCATATTTTTTTCTTTTTTTGTCTCAGGGCCAAGCTGCTAGAATGATGTACAAGGCATAAGATTGCATAAACCCACCAAAATAAAGCTTTTGAGGGCTACTAAATTGCGGAGGAGGGCTTCACATTACGGGGATCATATTAAAATCTTTTGAGGGCTATCGAACCTGAAATATAGTTGCTATGCAGCGGTATATGAAGGGCCCTTATTGCATAGCTGAGCCTGGGCATGCACGTCTCATGCATGTCTGAGGTGCGTTATACCTTTCCCCCAGGCAGTGTATCTGTCTCTTTTAATCAAATATGGTTCCACTTATTAAGCAATGTACCATTGGAAACACAACTACTAGATGCGCTTACATTGGAGCCTATACGTGGGTAGGAGCAAGTCTACAGTAGCTATAGGGAGCGCGCAGAGCACACCCAATAGGAGCGATAGCTATGGAGCGCTTGAGAAGTTCGTTAGGCTGCGGTACCTTTGAATGGAAGTGTGTAAAAGTGTTACGTATAACCACCAGCAACACTGCCTGTGACATTACCAGCAACATTGGCAGCCACATGTACCGTCCGTCACGCCACCCTGGTGTTGGCCAATCCATAGTACAGAAAACACTTCACTAATCAACGATTACCACTATTAGCGACGTGGTGCCATTACTGCTAGCTATAATATTACCCGACCTGGCTCAGCCTCCCAGCTTAGGTTTAGATACTACATCAACGCGGTGTCTCCAACACTCAGGATTAATTATTTAGGACCCACTACCCGAGACCTATTCACGCTAACCGATACTGAGAGGAGTTATAACTCATTGGTGTATTAAAACAATTGTCGGTGGAAAGATCTCAGCTACGGCTTCAGACAACTAAACTATATCCAGACCAAGGGCTCAATCCTTCAGCAAGGGCAAGAAAGGTATGCCGATAATTCACAGATGAATCATTCCTACATTGCCATCCGTATCTGAAATTTGATTAGCACCCAACTCACTTATATATTATGCTTAGTTTGCCATTGATAAACGCCATAAACATCTCCAAGATGAAGAGGCAAATCATCTCTGCAAGAACATTCCGGAGCGGCAACTAGTGCTCTCACTCACCGACTTATGTGATGATCTGGACACACGACCTGGATTCACTTTCAATGATCGACTCCTTCCTTCAGGTGTCTTGTTACCAGCCCTCCGATGGATGAGCTCCGAAGGCTACAATTTTGGTGAGGCATATGCCTTGGCCAGTACCATATTTATGAAGGTCTCGCTAAACCCAGCTCAACAAATTCCTCCTGGTTCAAACCTCATTAAGGACGTCTTGGAAGCCGTGGAACGGAACCAGGATCAGCGCGATAAGAGGCATCTCGACAAGGATAGCTTGGGTGCTGAGATCGTTGTCCAGCCTTACGAAATCCTCCCGCGACGGATTTGGGATATCAGATGATCCCATTTCTTCTCCTCACTATTGAGAAGATCTGGTGGAATTTCAATTCTAGGAAATGGGAAGTTGAATTTTCTGCCGTCGACCGAGCATTCTGGGCGGTCTCGCATAGCTGGGCTGAGAAAATGTGCCCTGAACTCACTGAGGTAAACAACAAGCAATGGCCTGTTCTCCTACCTTATAAAATCACCCTACATAGTGTGCGGAGTCAGCTTATTCACTTCGGTGGACACTATGCTTGGCTTGATGTTCTCTGTTTACGCCAGGGCTGGGCGGAATCCACCCATGAATTCCAAGAACTTGTGAAGCAGGAATGGAAGCTTGATGTACCTACCATTGGCAATGTATATCGAATTGCTACCACCATTGTTCGTTACTTCAATGGCCTCGGGTGTGATTTTAGCTCAGAAAACTGGGATGATCATCGGCACTGGTTGCAGCGCGCGTGGACATTGCAGGAGCTTCGTCCCGAGGACATCACGCATAATGGTGGCACTAGCGATTCTCAAAACATTTGGAACATTACTGGGCTCTTTCAGGAGAAGGAAACTACCCTGAGGGAGCTTATGACGCCCCTTTGGAAGCTTGCTGAAGATTTGCAGCTCAATAAGCGTCACGGAGAAATCTATCGTCTTGTAAAGGAGATGAGGCGACGATTCGCTACTAATGATCTGGGCAAGGTATCTGGGTTGTTCTATTTACTAGGCACCAGCTCGCTCCCACAATATTTCAAAGGTACCACGGCGGGCGAAGCATGGGAAAGGTGTTTCCATGTGCTACCGAACAAGACTCAACTAGAGTTTCTCTTCGAATTTCCTTATCCTGGTACCGATGGCAAATGGTTCCCATCATGGAAACAGCTTTTGAACTGGCCTGACCGTGGTAGCGCACTCAGACACCTCACACGGCGAATGGAATTGATTGTAGAACCAGCAGAATTTGATGGGTGCGAACATTTGGACCCCAAATATAAACGCCAATTACTATGTGTCAAAGGGCTATCCATCCTTCCCAATGTAACCATTGAACATGCCAACGACAATGACGAATACATCATCCAGACTTCAAGAGTCATCGGAAATTTTCCCCCCCGCACGACTTCCGTACCACAAAAACGTATTCATTTCCAAAGCGTTTACCAAACCCATGAACGGATTCCAGAGGGATTGTACTTTTTGATCACCCCGCAGCCAAGTACATTGCACAATAGCCGTTTCGGGAGTGTATGATACGGCATACACCACTTTGTCGACACACCAGCCCCCAAAAGTGTATCCGTAGGTTACAGGGGCAGATATTTAGAAAGATTGGTATTTTGCGAACAGATTTTGTGATTTCTCTTTGTGGGTCTGATTCAACGTTGGATAATTCCTGTGAATGTTTGTTTATTTAACTGTGATGAAGGAAAACTACGGAGCTGCGGAACAAAAGTCTTTTTCTCCTTATTTGGGAAAACCTTTGTTCCGCACCTCCGTAATGAATTGTAAAATTAATTAATATTTGATACAAAGATAGTTTTGGAGCAAATAATTCGGATAGGTTTAGGTTCTATTTAATCGTGTATTATTTGACACATTAATAATTCAGTACCGGTGCCCTTGATGGAAGGTGGTGGTGGTTGAAGTAGGCAAGTATACATAAGAGATCCGGAGATTCTATTAATCCAATATCATTAGATTTTCCTTTCTAGCTATCCAGCTAAACCTAGTTCGTTAGACATCATTGTAAAGTGAGTCAAGTAGTATATTCCAGATACTTTGGTACATTGCATACATCACGATTGAGCAGGATATGATATATATCACTTGAACAAGATTTTAACCATCCCTGAGTCTATGCTGATCATTTGAAGCACTACTCATATCATCACCCAAGTCTCCTCGGTGTTGGTCCTCCATCAGGGGAAAAGAAAGAAGACTCCTTTACGCTGGTGTACAAAGTCCAAGGAATGCTCCCCAGATGACTCCTCTTGGCTGTGATGGGGTTCGGGAATATCTCCCGGAATACTTTATAACCACTAATCGCATCCCACCATGCCAGGGCATAATTCAACGCTTATCAAACTCGATATTAGACAGCTAAGTGAACTACTCACAGACTGATCGATGCACGCTCAATGTCGGGTCAATGCTTTTCGTAACTGATTTAAAAGAGCGACCCCCACAACGAGATTGAGAGAGTGTGATTATTGCAATATTCAGGCTGTTCAATCTTGGGTCTGAGCTAGTGCGGAGTAGAAGGGATTATTACCCTGAACTGCGACCTGTGGTGTTGCCTTGAACATGCTTTAGGCAGCCCAGTAACATGTACTTCAAACATTAACGGTTAGGTAAAGAACATTGATGTACTTGAATGCGATTTATTTACAAATACTGGCAGTACAAGAAGCTTCATTGCGGGGAGAATACAGTACTACCTAAGGTACCTACCTTTGTTGGTACAGTAGTGGAGGCTGGGTGAGAGCTTGGCACAACACCAGAACGAGGTTGACAAATGGGCTAGGCCTGTTTGGTACATGTACCCAAGTAGGTATTGTACAGTCGTGCTCCTTCATAAAGGGTTTTGATGTATCTGCTGACTACAGCAATCCTTACTTTCATTCGGAGATTTTATTGTTTACTTTACATGTTCCTGCTCTTTTCATTCAATGATCGCCGGCCTCGGCAACCGGCATCTGTCTACCCAACTACAACGTCATTTCTTTCGCTGACGCGGAAGAAAGGATCGGAGGCCGATATGGCAATTGCGAACGACAAAGCTGGGTGCGATGCGCGACGCAAGTTAACTTGACGTGGTAACGTTCGACAAGGCAGACGTAGACTAGAATAGAACAATTCAATAATTATAAGCGAGGGTCTATCCTCACGACATCCATATATTGAGATAACAAACACGCTCTCGCTGCTGACATTGTACGACAGCTACAACTGCTACGACCACCTGTACTTTACCGTCACATCGATCCATCCATAATTCGAGCTTCTAGGCACGCGCTTACATCTATCTATACGGAAACCAGGTCTTCCCACAGGTCGGAGGTTATGTATCACCCCCAGCGAGGTCGTCCGACATAAACACTAGTACCTACTGGTATTCACATCAATCGCCACCGAATACCATCAAGCAAACTCCCAACAGCACTACCCGACAGCCATATCCTTTGTCACAATACTTCCATCACTCAATGAAATATACAAACAATCAACCAAACCATTCATCCATCTTTCTGTATCCTCACTCATTGTATAGAACAATAACCCTATATTCTCTGTCACTTGAAACACTCCATCATACCGAATCATTTGCCAATGCTCTCCTGTAGTAACAGAAACATATACTTCCTCTCCTTTATTGCTATCCCAAGCAACTTTCAAGGATAATAAGCATTGCCTCATTTCCTCTCCAACTACTCCTTCCTTCGATCATGAAGACAAGAGGGAGAAATTGTCGCAGAGTTTGAAGTGTCCAGCTACCAGATGTTGAACAACAACTTATGATATATCATGACTGTGGTGATTCTGATTCTACCTATATCGACAATAATAGAAACAAATATATCCTACTATATGATTACCCTCACATCCAGTCAAATCCAATCCAATACCTAATGCGCCCCCCCCCAATATAACATTTCTAGAATCCCCACCCTACCGTTACTACTTTTACAGCTTCAAGTAAGCTTTTATCAACGAGGAGGCCTGTAGCTAAGATCTATTTATATTGAAATAGATTCTATTGAAGTAACCTATAATACAGCAAAACCATATATTATAAGCCTCAAGCAAGTACTCGGAAGGTTGCAACATTAAATGCTCTTTCATAATCTGTTAGTCTACCAATCTATCTATCCTTTGGGCCGGTGAGATAGAGCCCACCGTGCATGAATGCTATTGTTCCTATTGTTAAGAACAATGAGAAATACTGAGAAATATGTACCTTGTAATAATTGTATACATGCATGGTGGGCTCTGTCTCACCGGCCCAAGGGATACATATCTATTTGATATCGACTACCAATCCATGCAAGGCAGTTTAGTAAATCCATTATGGTACAACTAACATTCAGCAGGCAGTTCCAATACTGGCCAGCTATGGGAATTTGGGGACCTGCAGTACTCTCAACTGTCTTTCTGGTACATAAAGAGTGCCTTTACACTGTGCCGGAGTATTACCCTGGAATTATAATTCAAGCCTGCTATACGTAACACTACTACTATCTAGGAGAAAAGGAACATCATGAATATTGTAACATAATTATTAACATGCTGGTATCAACCATTAATTCCCCTCGAAAAAATTATAATTGACCCGACAGAAACAACATTCAAGTTCAAACCCATCAGCCTACCAGCAGTGTATATATCCTCCTGTCCTCGTAAAACTAGTTGTGCATCCGAATTAACTATCATAATCACCTCTTCCAATTACCTATTTCCATATGTATGCCTTTCAACTTCTGCGTTTTAACGTAACTCAAAGACGAGCATTTGTATCAATCTAGAAACAAAAAAGCCTTCAAGATAAAAATTCAAATCACTCCAAGAGTTACAGCTGGCAATTAACGATGAGCCTTTGGCCACAGTTCAGCTCAGGCGATCACCTATTTCCTCTTCTTTTCTGGGCCGTTAGGTTCTTGTTCCGGAGCCTGTCGAAGCGAAGTTTCGGACTTGCGGTTCGGGGGGCCCCGTAGAGGGCTTTGTTTTCCTGGAAGCTTAAAGGCTGTAGTCGAGCGCATATGGGGCTTCGCGGTGGGGCTATCAAGAGCTCGATTCCCTAGACGACCACTCGCGGATCCGAGCCTGAAGTCGGCATTAGGATTTTCTCCCGGGTTAATGTGTGGAGCAGCAACTTCCCTCCCCTTCCCGTTCCTACGGATGCTCGGGGACAGATGTCCCTCCGAACCCCCCCCGCAAAGTGGAAGTTCTTGCACGCTTGCCCCTACGAGTTGAAGAAATCGTTCTTCGGCGTTCTCCCGTTCGCGAGGTAGAAGACAGTATATTCGTATATTATGGAAGAGAAGACTTGATGACATCGAACTAAGAGAACGTGAGGAAATCCACCGACTTAAATACCCTTACCCGTGGAGTACAATCAACCCGAGAAAATAACGTTATCCATCCACCCCATCGTTCAGCTCATTCAGCCCTGAGGCCCCGCTCATTCAGCCCTGAGGCCCCGCTCATTCAGCCCTGAGGCCCCGCTCATGCAGTTATTATTTCTCAACCCCCATTCAACACGAGTAGTAGGAGTTGTGATGTCGGAACTCCAGATCGACGCTTGTGGGTTGAAAGCAACAGGCGTTTTGGGCATGAACTTTTGCCTTATTTGTCCTGACTTAAGTATTTCAAGGTCTGACACCCCGATAATGACTCTGCAGACGTGTTGTAGAACCCGGTCCACATCCTTAGGCGTTGCACCCGTCACGCAAAACATTTCGTTGTGCGCTTGCCCACATTTACATTTCCCGTTGTGCTCACATGCACATTTGGATGAAATGCCCGTAATGAACCCTGGTAGTATGTGTAATTTTGGGTGATTCGCCAATTGGGCGCCCTTGGGACAACAGCTGGTCGAATTGTTTTCGCAAAATCTTCAAAGCATTTTTCTCGACCTGCCGAGAGTCTACCACCTCAAGGTGCCAAATCATAGTCATATCACAACGCTCGAGCTGCTTGTTGCGCTCCACTGGCTCTGACAAGCTGTGTTGACCGACTTTGAATTTGGCGGGTCCAACCGTTGTGGCAGTATGATCCAAGTGCACAGCGAGATATACATACTGCTTAGGCAATTTGGTACCAATAATTGCATCTAGCGCCCCCAATGCTTCCCCGTATAACCCCAGGCGCTGGATTGTGCATTCTTTGAAGGTATCTATATTGATTGGCAAAATTGTTTAGCCTGATTGTGAAGTTGCTGGAGTCAAAATCAAGTGAGAATGTTCTTACCAGCATCGGGATACAGATTTTTTCTGATGTGTTTGTTACATGCATTACTAGAAGAGATATTGTTGTCGCATCCATGGCCAGGGCTAGCTTCAGGTTCAAGCTTAGGCCCCTGGCAGATGTTGGTCTTTGGTCCATCGCCAGGCTGAGGTTCAGAACACTGGCAAAAGCCCTCCTCGAGGAATTTCTGTAGATATTGTAACGCTCTCCCAGGTGTTTGCGGAGCTCCTGCCTCTAATGAGTTCGTTATAGGGGGTTTTGTGGGGGTTGTGGGTTGTCTGTCTGAGGTAGATACAGATGGTGATTGGCCTGTTGACAGTACATGTCCGATGTCATTTAATGGTCTCCTAGTACTCGGAGCGGTAGGCGTTTGCTGTATTGGTTTTGAAGAGTGATCGGTATATGGAACAGGAGGGTCGTTTTCGTTGTGCCAAACGTCCAATGGCGATGTGCTACCCAGTGGCGGGTGGAAATCGCCTAGATCCGTTGAATCTTGTGTACTTTGGTCTGATTGGGCTTCCGTAGACTCCTCCTATGGTGACTCTGCGGAATTACCGTGTATGTTACCGATATCGCTTTGATCTTCCGCCAACAATTTGCAATGTTGTTCGCGGCGTGCCCCGCCTCGAGAGCAGTGCCCTGTTTGACGTTTTCTACCGTTCCGTATTGGGTACGGGGAAGTTCTATGGGACATGGTTTAGAGCTTGCAGGATAGAGGAGAAATAAATTCAAGCCGGAACTTGTGTGTGTATATTAGAACTGGTCAAGGTAAGCTTAAGATTTAAAGAAGCGAACAGCGATTTTCGGTCGCGCACAGGGTCCGGAACGGATACGAGATGTCCCTTGGATACACTAGGTGGAAATATGGCTTCAATATAGGCAACCTCCGCACAGCAGAGCAGAGCTCTGGGGCTATGGGCGTCACGCATTCTCCCCATACCTATGGCGCGTGACTTGCCTGGAGCGGGGTAGAGTCCCCTGTCTGGCAGGCCAGCCATAGCAGCATACGTATTATCATGCATGATAGCAAAATGTGTAGCCTCCTATTGGTGTCGTGGCGAACTATACCTTAGTTCAACAATGATATCAAGGAATATAAATACCGTTAAGGTTAGCTGCAATGCATCACTTATCTCTGTACGCGTAGAAGTTATTGCGGGTATCAATATCCTATGGTTTTAATCTTGTAGGAGGGAATACCTAAGGTATGCATCAATCAATATTAATGGCATTGCCTCTTCTACATGGACCTTGTTTTCTGGTTTGCTGTCCAGCTGCATGTATTCCGAATTGCACATCCGTTCGAAATGCTCTTCTGTGTTTTATGGTATGAGAAAGGTTTTTCTCTGAGATACATAACCCGTATATATGCAAACATGTATGTAGGTAGGTTGATCAAAGAAAGTAATGTCACATGATCACATAGGCAATATCGCTAACCCATGTCGTAAGTTGTCTGGCGAGTTGTCATGTTGAAGATCGATCACCGACGGGTCGGGTCGGGCCGTTGTTTGTACAAACCCTGAAAAGGCGCATGTACTAAACCTACTTGGTAGTTTAAGCTTGAGGATCCTAAATCTCCGTCAGAACCCTACTTAGTTCAAAATATCTAGTTGACTCAAATCCTGGGGATTATCCTCTCTCGATGCCACCTGAGTGTGGAAGAGTAGGCAGAGAATAGTACCTAAATAGGGTGTACGATTCACGACAAAGGTCTTGGTGGACCAGCGAAGACAGAGTGAGTCGATAGAGCTAGAGGACATCTAATAGCACTGTATATTGAGAAAATATGTTTACATGATAACAAATTTTCTAGAATTAAAGAGGAATGTCCAACTAGAATTATTTTGTCCCGATATACATATGTTATATTCCGGTGTCAGCAGCCTGTACTTATAAGTAGCTACAACAAGAGATATATGATTTCGCTAAGTACACGCAGTCCCTACACAGGTTTACCTTAATCACCCGCACAGATCCAAAAAAACTGACAATATCAGGGGGCTCTTCAATGCGGTAGTCACATTGAATTTTAGGTCAAAATCAACAGGTATTCAGTGTTTACCAGTAGCTTCACAGCCAGCAGGGAAAAGCAACGTGAGGCACTCTAGGTTTACAAACCTCATTCTCTGAGGTAAGCGAAAGCTCCCCCGACCTAACCAATAGTTATATAATTCAATATTGACTCTGGTCACAGAGTAAATTAAAGCCAATACATTTGCCTCCTTGGATCTACTAAGGTTCTGGGGTGATATCCCTGGAGCTCTCTATAGAGGTGCATGTGTTTGGGAAGAAAAAAAGAAGAAAAAAATCACTGCCAAATAGGAAGAGCAAAAACACCTGTGATTCTATATTGATTCCAAGCCTCCTGAGTGTTAGCTCTCCATGGAGCAAGAACGAGTTCCAAGACTTGACGTTGAGGTACTAGAGTATGGCTGCAAGTGACTGAACCCGATATATTTCTGTGGCGCTGAACAGCGTCCCCGGCCTCTACTATCGTGCTTCCTGCCAGACAGACTACTTTCCCGGCTGGGCTGGTAAAAGAGATTGATGATATA
>Ga0307511_10003908_pt1 | contig 15224 bp, 6 predicted proteins | sample 13_EM_MG_FD_200266 | JGI IMG/M metagenome (GOLD analysis project Ga0307511, IMG submission 200266) | Populus trichocarpa ectomycorrhiza microbial communities from riparian zone in the Pacific Northwest, United States - 13_EM | ecosystem: Host-associated > Plants > Roots > Unclassified | place... | reverse complement strand
ACTAAAGTGCAAGAGGATGTGTAAATTTAACTTATAAGCTTCTATTATGACTTAATATAAGGAAGAGGTTTAATTTATGAAATTGTTTGATATCATTGTCAATTCTAGATTCGAAAGTGTGTTTGGTATTGTGGTAGCTTTTGTGATTATGATTTGAAAAAAAATATTTTATAAAAAGCACTTTTAGTTGAGGTTGAATTAATATTTATATATGTTTGGTTAAAACTGTGGTTGCAATTGAGGTTGAATAAAAAGTAGTTTAATGTATTTGGTTAATAATGTTTTACAAATTGATGTTATAAAATAACTAAAAAAGATATATATTAATATTGATGGTTTTTAATTTAAATATTGTAGATTTAACTACTACTATTACATCATGAAATAAATAATACTTCATTTAAAATATTTTTTATTATTCCATTAAACTATCTACAATTCCATCATGTACGAAATTCATCCGACAAGGACTACAGTTTCTATGGTTTTTTTAGCTTGCAACAAAATCAGGTAAAATATCATCAGGAACAAAATTGAGATTACGATCAAATTCTGCAAATGTTACATCATCATGTGATCTCCTTCTAATTTATGTAGTGTTATTGAATAATTAAACACTAGTTTTTCGAATAAAACACGATTAAAAAAAAATTAAATTTTTTTGATTGGGTTGGACCCGGTCCAATGCATTTAGGTTTGGGTCGAACCCGGTCCGGTCATAAACAATGGAGAGTGAATTAATTCACTCTGCACTGTTTACTTTTGTGAATTAATTCACTCTCCACAGACGGCATAAGAAGAGAAGCAGCTTGAAGCTGCTTTCGGTTAACCTGCGTTTTAAACGCAAATTATATTGGGCCCACAAATAGTAAATGACGTTTTATAATTTATCAAATGGTTTTTTTCTGTGGCTTACTTCAAAAGCAGAAGCAACCACAGAAACAAACACCCATGCCTATTTGAGAGTGTGGTTGCGGTTGCTTTTCAAAGTGTCTTTCGTGCCGAAATGCATCAAAATAATGTTTTTTTATTTTTTAAAAATTATTTTTAAGATCAGCGTATCAAAACAATCCAAAACATATGAAAAAATTAATTTTTAACATAAAAAATTTAATTTTTATGGAACGCGATTTGCACCGTAACACTCATCATCGTACAACCAGATTTTTATCCTTGAACCTACTACCTCATATAGTAATCGGGATGCATTATTAAAACAACATCATTAAGTGAATAACAACTAAGAAAAGCTTGCAATAGAAAAAGAAATGAAAGAAAAGCTAAAGCTAAACATGCCTATTAGAAAACAACAAAACACTATTAGAACATCTCATCAAGTCATTGCTTGTATAAGTAAAATTAGGAGTACTCCCCTTTAATCTATTGAGTAAGATGGTAGACAGTAAGATCATAATTGTAAGATCAATCTATAGCTTGCTTCTTAAATAAGAGTTTATTCTGGGCTATTCAGATACTCTAAAAAATTCGAACACACAACATGAAAATAGCCCTCGCTAAAACTTTCCACCAATCACCATACTATACCATTCCCATGAGAAAGTGTCAACTGAATTCAGCATATAACCCTGGTAAACAAGCCATCTCATGAAACAGGTCCAAAACCTCCAGGTTTCATAACAAATGAGGAATTGATTGAATTTCAGATACACAAAATTAATGGACAAAGTGCATCATTGTGGTGAGTAATGTGTTTATATGCAAGGAACCCTCTTGTGCTGAGACTACCTTGAAGCATTAACCAAAGGAATTAAGACATCCATTTTAAGAGGCATCCAACCCTTCCAAAGCAGATTTGAAAAAGAATCAGCCCTTAAATTACAAATCTCATCGATTAGATGAGTGGCTGACTTAACCGTAGAAGCACCATTCTTCTCCAATTCCATAAGCTTGCATATTTCCCAACCAAGACTGTTTTTTTTAGCACATCAGCTGTTTGACCATGTTTATGGCTCATTGTACGCTACTTGTGGTTTATGTTTCACTATGTCATGGTCATAACCCGTATGATTTGACATATCATGGTTTGTTTCAACACATCATACTAGTTTTGCCATATTCTTGTATGGCCTGGCATGCTTTCGATCTTTGATCTATTTTTATTTTTTTATCACGACCAAATTCAGTTTTGCTAGTTTGCAAACTCAGGCTGTCCTACATACGCTATCTTGAGTTTGAGGGGAAATTTTGATAAATGTGATAGTGTAAACTTTACTTTATGGGAATGTGTAGGCTTCAGTTAGACACTTGATACGATGTTTAATTTGTCGGATTTTTTGATATCATTGTCCTTTCTAGAGCAAGTGTTGTGTATAAATAAGATTGTGTTTCTAATTTCAATTATAATTTTGTTTTATTCCTTATTATAATTTGCATTTAACATTTTATGTGTTTTATTTATAAAATTCTTTATAGCACAATAAAAAAAAGTTATATAGATTGAAATTAATTTCAATTTAGGAAAAGAGTTTAACTTGTCAATTTATTAGTGAATATAACTTATTTTTTCTTGTAGTGGGTGGTGTTTCACACGAGATTAATAAAATGAGAATGAATGACTGTAGGAATAATTATAATTTTTAAGGATAAAAAACAAAAGCTTAGAGGGTGAATTTGACCCTCTAAAAGCACCACTTTGGAAGGTCTACTTTGCCAGCTACTGGTAAAAAAAATCAAACAAGCTTAAAATTTAATGCCTTTTAGCCCCCGCAACATTCTTTTAGTAGTATATGTTTTAGTGATGGGTAGAAACTTTTGAATGTTTTATCTATTAATGTAAATATGTTGTGTATATATATATATATATTATCAATTTAATTATAGAGTAGATGAAAAGTCGATGCCCTAGATTCAAGCTTATCAAGAAAGACAACAATGATGTTTTTAAAATAAAAGGGAACGCATGAACTTTCGCGTTCTCTTTTTAAAATATGTAAAATAACATTTTTTCAGTGTGAAATATTTTTAATAGCATAGCTAAAGCTCGGTCATGTCGTCGTTGCCGTATTCATTCAAACATGCTCCTGCTTGGGAACTGGTGTTCACCAGACAATCAACCATAACTATATATATATTGTCTTAGACAAGGCATCGACCTTTCAAAGGATGCTCTGGCTGGTATTAGAACAAAAAATAAATAAATAAAATCCTATGAGAACAAATTAAAAAAGGTGCACTACTCAATCCTTCTCAATAATTCTTTGATAGAAACCAAATACCAGTCTATTAGGTTAATCAGAAAGATCTGTCTCCATGATCTGTCTCCGGCTAACCCAAATCTTCCTAACACATTGTCTTTTTCCTTCATGTTCCAAAAGATTACAAGTCTCCTTTTGATTTTCTTACCTTATAAATTACAACACGGCAGTACAGCCAACAATGGCTGAGTTGATGAACACCCGGCAATCTCCAGCTAGAGGTGTTCTATTATTATACTAGCTAATTCCCTGCTCTCTATTTCCATTCCCACTTCCTGATCAAGACTGGAGCCAAAGCCATCACCGAAGTAGAAGGAAGCCCTTTTGAAATGTCAGGCTTTTCTGGAACCTTGCAGGTTAATCACACCAAAACACAACTGAAATGAAAAGGTACATACATAAACAGTTACTTGTGGATCTCAAGGCATTTGTAGGTATTTACACGCCACCCATTATGCTTCCGCAACTCAGTTGCAGAGGTTAGAACTCAACAAGACCTTGAGTGAATGGAATCATGGTTCCAAAATCAATATCAATTTCAGCAGTTGCTATCTGATCTTCATAAAGCTTTTGACTTATTCTGATTTTGTAGAAGCTGGCAAGAGAAAGCAAGACTTCACCTGCTGAAATGAAACAAGAAACTCAGGAAAAAAGCCATGCAACGACTTCTGAAAGAAGCCATCTACTTGTCCATTCAGTTAAGAAGTGAAAATTAATCAAACAGAAATTGGTATAGGTTTCAAAAAGCTACCGGCATTGAAATTTAGGACAATCGTGACATTGGAGGTCGTCCACGGCCTTTCACAGCAGGAAGCTTCCTCTGTCGTTTGGGCCCATCCAATTTAAGTGAGCGAGATCCGTTTACAAAAGGAACTTCCTTTTCAAATTTTAGGTCTTCACCTACAATCATATACATATTTCCAGCTTCCGGTACGGTAAAATCAGCAGGGTTTCTGTTCACGCTGCAAACTTCAGTCTCAGAACTGCTTTTATGGGCGTGAACAGTTCTATTGTTAGCAGGGGACTCCAACTTGTGTTTGTTTGGCTTTTCCAATGCACGGAATGGCAAAGGAAACATTGAAGAATCTGAAGCACCATAAAACATTGTCTGCATGTTATGAGCGGGAATGGATCCACAGTTGGTGCCAAAACCACCATATGCTGATTTTTGTGATCTATTTACTTTATTCTGTGTGCGTGAATCAGAGCCTTTTCTCTTATCTTTATCTTGAACAACTTGAATGGGAAAATCAGTAGCCTTCCTAATACCTTTATCATGTAGAATTGACGAAGAAGATGCACCAGCTGTTGTTTGAATGACAGGAATATGATCACGGAAATTCTCTGCAAGTTGATTTTTACCATGATGATTAGGAGGTGGGTGCTTCACAGTATTAACAGCTTTAAATGCCCCGGTGTCCAGCCTAGAAAACTCCTTAGGTTCAGGATTGTGTGTAATGGAAGGTCTCTTGAGGAACTTTGAGTTTACATCCATATTGATGGGTGCACTGGACTGTACTCCTGCATCCATGAGGCTGAGCAAGTGCATAGCTGGTATGGTTTCATTAGAATACAGATCTAATGACCCTATTGGCTTCTGATTAAGCTCAATCCCATTATGTTTTCCAGCAAAGGGGTATTCTGAACGTGCCCTGATGAGAGTTTCTGAACCAAAATTCCTGTTTTGCTTTCCCAGGTTGGCAGCATTCTTATTCAAAAACTTCAGCTCACGATCCCCATTCATATTTTCCTTGAGGTTACTTCCAGAAGAATGAGGAAACACATTTACATTGGTAGATTGAGTTACACACTTTGGAGGAATGGTATAAACAAAAGGCATGTGATTCGACATCATTGATGACCAAAGGTGATTTGCTTCCTTACTTTGCTGTGGAATGCTCTGGCATGTGTTACATGGTCCTGGGGTGTGGAAATTGGCATAACAAGATCTATTCCCCACCACATCCCCTATCTGTTTGCAATTTTGAGAAATGTTTTGGACGTTAGAAATGCAAGCAGAATGTTGAACTCTGCTGGATGGCTTCTCTTGATGTTGAAGAAATGGTCCAAACCCCACAGGGGAACCAGTTTTTTCCAGTCGCCTCATATTGAATGAGTTTCGATCAGCTTGAGAGAAGAAATCAACTGCCTTCTGTTTGGTTGATTCTTCCATTTCACCCATCTTTATTATGCCATTTCTTCTGGCTGGAGGGTTCTGTTTTTGAGTAGTTTCCTGATGAAATAAGCTTAACCCTCCAAGCCCATATACTTGACTGAAATTCATCATCTGACTCCTCCTTGAGCTACTAGTTGTTTCTAACTGGCGTTTCTCATATTCACCATCAGGAAGACACCTCTCATACTGATTCTTTGCCATGAGTTCAACAATTTCCATTGGAATGTCATCTAAAGCTCCCTGTTCAGACAACTTATCAGCTCTTTGGTTGATATCTTTCCTTGGAAATGCTGAATGTTCCTGCATTCCAATGGTTTTCTCGTTGCTTTTGGTATTACAAAAGTCCTGGAACAAAGAGAAACATAATTGAGTATCCAGACAAGCCATACTATGAAGCATGTGAGCCTGCAGCCTATCCAAACATGTACAAAAAATATGGCCACTAATAAGCTAAACTACCCAGTTCCCATAAATATGAAACACCCATAATCACATAAATCATTTTAAAAAACCAGAAATGAGAATGCTATGACAAAACATTCAGGTAATAAAAGATTGGAAAGTATGAGTGTTTATTTTAAAGGTTGGAAAGTTTCAATTTCAAATCAATTAACTGCAAAATATGATTAGCCAGCCATGATCCCTTAGAAGTCAGGTTTTGGAAGGGACTTTGGTTCCTGGCAGAATTTTGAACCAGTCCCTATCCTTCAACCATTAGTACAATGTGGCAGCTCTCCAGCCTCAAACCTGCAACCTAGTAATTGCATGACTTTTCCCATTGCATTAAGCAATGTTCCCAAATCGATCAGTTATCTAAAAACCTCTCCTTCTATGCTGTGATATTCCAACAATACCAGCGTGAACAGAGGTCATACCTTTTTCTGCATGAGAGAACAACCCCCAATTTCAACCTGAAAGTTGTATTTCTGCTTCTCACTGAGGAAGGGAATTTTAAAAGATGGTCTCTTGGTACTGGGATCGCTACGTATTCCTTTCTCAAAAGGTGCATCTTGGGCAATTTTAGAAGTGAAATTGAAATTTCCCACATGCTCAATTTCTGTAGCTTTCCTCATTGCCTGATTTTTGGAACTTCCCTCTTGCCAAGTAAATAAAGAACTTTGCCTATTTTCTACCAGTGGAATATGTTTCCCATCATAGCTTTGTGCTGTCTTGTAGCTGTTAAGAGAAAGATCCAGCCCCTTTTCAAGATATGTGTCCTCTGCTGAATGAAACGGAACAGGTACAAGTCCAGCATGTATTGTCCCCACATCTTTCCTAATCACTGGACCTTCTCTGAGAATGCCATGATTCCAAGGAGACGGGGAAACCTGATAATCCTCAAAAAGAGGCATCTTTCCTTTCTTCTTGTAATCATTAACATTTTTCTCCATTTGTGAAGAATGCAAAGGGAAAAAGTCCATCTCTCTGCCTGTAAATGCATTGTGTACTGATTTGGTCAAAACATCATCAACAGCAGTGGCCTTTTCTGGTGAAATTTTCTCCCCGATTTCAATTGGCGCCTTTTCTGGTGACAGCTCTGAGAACAAACATTCATCAAAACTCAGTGCCTTTTTGTTTTTCTTCTTGCTTACAACAAGACTTCTGTCAACTTTGTTTTTGGCCCACTGACTCTTCATGCCAGTTTGTAAACCCATTCTTCCGAATGCATCTTCTTCTGATTCAGAACCCCCACTGAGTTCAGCTGTTTCCCCATCTCTCTTTGAGTTCCTAACTTCTTTACACACTTTACTGGTAGATCTCATCTCTGGAGATCTTGAATCTTCATCCTGAGGCAACTTTCTTTTCCTATTCTGACCCAAGCCCCTTCTAGCTTTGCCTTGGATAGCCACCTCCCCTTGGAGAACAGGAACCTTGTCAACTCCAGCAGATGCATCAGGAAAGGCATGGGGCAGAGAATACTGAGTTTGGTTATCAGTGTCTCCATCCCCATTTTCACACAACAATTCAGTCAACAAGCGCACCTTTCGAGTTTTCCTACGATGCAAACCACTTGAATTTTCATGGTGAACATCCTGAGAATTATTACCAACCATGATATCAGTGCTTTCAGATGAAGGATCATCATACTCATCTAATTCCAGGGAAGGGCGGCTCACAGGATCCTTGTCAGCAGTGAGTGCCCCATCATCAATGTTACCTGCTTCTCCAGATGCCCCACGAGTTATTATCTCTTTGTATTGATCATCTATGGAAGTTTCTTTTCCCGCTTCACAAATTTCAGTAGCATTGTTTACCATGCAATTAAGATTTCTAGCAAACTCAGCAGCAACTACTTCATGATGACCACAGCCTGGCTCACATAGGTTGATACATTTTGACTTGAAAGCTGCTGTTTGCAGAAATCAGAAGCACTATTATTAGAGAGAAGGTACAAGCAATGCAATGTTTTGATTTGGGTACTGGGAAGTTAAGCTGTTTTCTTGCTTCTATTGTATGTCAAAGTACTTAGCACTTTTACCTATTTTATCTGTAAGATCTGTCTTCTGAATTGGGCTTGAAACAACTTCAGTTGCTACACATGCCAGTCTATGATTTTCCTGCTTCAAATTATCTTCTGAACCCACACTTTTCCCTTGAGAAAAGAGCAAAACAGGAAAAAAAATATTCTGATTTCATACAGTTAATTTATATGATACTGCAACAAAGCTTGGATTTCAGCATATATGTAAATACCTATGTTGGAAACATTTTCATCTTTAGTCTTCCTTTCATTCTTATCAATAGACTGAGAATGATGACATTTACTGGTATTGGTCAAACTGGCAAAAGCATCAGCCTGTGTTCCCTCGGGAATTTCTTGATTTGCAGCTCCCTGAACATCAGATGGTAGCATTGCATCATCACCAAGGATTGGTGCATGGGAACAAACTTTAGTGGATTTGAATCCAGTACTGCATGATTTTAGAGCAGTACTTCCGTAACAGTTCGCAGTGGCATCAACTTCCCACACACAGTTCTGACAACGCCAAAATCGGAATTTTGGAACATGTAAAGGAGGAAGAAGGCATGCTTGCTCCTCATAGTTATTACTGTCACCATCTGACACAAACGGCCAACAGATCTTCCAGTCTCGTTTACGAATTTCAGATACATATCCACTGCATTCAGAATATAAGAAATTTTTTGTTCATTTTCAGTAACTCAGAATTTGCAGCAACAAGAGATAAGCACATGGAAAATTACTATGTGCAGAAAAATTCCTAATATCTTATGCTGAGCTATATATATTTCCTCCATTTTTCAATTGTATGCTTTCAGAAATCAATACTTGAGACTAGCAAGTAACAATTTCTCTTCCAAGTTCGTTGACAGTTCCCAATGGATTGTTCCAGATTTGTTTTGAATACCATTGGTGCTAGCTAATTATTATGGCCAACTAAAAGGTATCCAACAAATTCCTCATTTGCATCTCATCAATAGTACTAAAGGCTATTGTTTAGTTCTCATCAGTAGTATATTCAATGATGAACAAACAACAAATATAAAGGTTAAAGCCCGAGACAGTATATAATATGAAAAACAAAAAGAAATCATTAAAAAAAAAAAAAAAACGTGTAAAGAAGCTAAATATGCATGGTGTTAACAACTCAAAAATCAGACAAGCATTCCCATGGACCACATGCTGAAAAATGCTAGTGTTTAACCAAAACATGTAACATGAGAAACTAAATTTTAATCCTACCAAATGATTGGGATCAAGGCTTACCGCATAGAAAAATGTGAGCATTTTTCTGCCTCAACTTTCTCATCAACATTGTCCAGGTCAATTGTTATGGAATCGATCCTAATAGATGATTCCACCTTGGAGACAAGTTTTGAATGTCTACCAGGATGATTCTTCTCCACTAACATAGTCCTTTCCATGGTAGAAGGAAGCTGATATATAGCACAACTGCCAAACGACAAATTTCCTATGCATACACAATACAAATCTTAAGTCATAATGTATATTATCATATGCTAATGATTAATACACTAGATTATTATCAAAAAAAAAAACACCATATGCTAAACTTACAAAATTATTCAGTTTAAAACAACATGGATGACAGGCAAATCAAAACAAGCCATTACAGTTCCAAAGTAGATCAGAAGATCTTAAGAGATGGTCCAAACATACACCTTAGGGTTTGTTCATAATTATTAGCAAATGTAAACTAAAAACAAAGATTCCTTCTAGCTTTCGTTCTAAATCAAGTAACACATCAAAATTCTATAATTTAAAGTGATTAAGCACATAAAATAACAACCACTTGCAAATACAAGTAAATGACATCACAAAGCAAAACTTAGAGAAACCCTAGATTTCATCACAACAAACATAAATCTTCACTTACCATATCAGTGCTTCACATAGAATATAATCAAACATGTAATGAAATCCCTTCATTTTAATTACAAACTAATTCAAGAAATAACCCCAGTAAGACAAATCATAGATTAGGGTTACATAAAACTAGCAGTGCTAACTCAAGAATAGAAGTCATTAATCTGTCAATTAAAACAAGAAAAAACTATAAACCCAATTCAAAACATCCTCTAAAAGCTCCAAGTTAACTATTACAATCATGGACCTCAATTATAAAATGAAAACTTTAGGGTTTCATTTCCACACAAATTGACCATAAGTAAACAGTCAACACAAATTCAATAGCCACGAAACACACAAAAAAATCCCCATGAAATATACCAAAAATCAATCAATTCACACCCCAGAAAGAGCCGAAATGATAAAACGCATGGAAATGAACAAACTTAACGTGCTTCAAGCAGTGAAATGACCTAAATAACACTAACAAACAAGCTAAACCACAGCTAGAACCCACACGAATCAACAAAACATCAACAATAAAAAACACCCAGAAGTATAAAAAAGAGTAATTCGAGTAAAAGTCACACCTTTTCTCACTAGAAAATCAAAAGCTACGATCTTGTACGAACTTGACTTCAATTCTTCACGGCCAGTTCAAAGAAAGGTATCATCATAGAGAGCATTTGGTCATCAAGAAGAAGATATAAATCACAAGCTGAGATTCAGAGGTGACTGTGTAGAATTAGAGCGCGAAGTTTCTAAAAACCTAGCTTTTTAGAGAGGTTTTCGATTCTTCAGCTAGAGAGAGAAGAAGAGATAAAGAGAGAGAGTGAGAGTGAGTTTTTAACTTTTGTCTTGGGAACCAGGTTTTATTTTGAATTAAAAAAACATGCCCATGACCATGTCATGTTATAACCATGCACATGATACAATCCCTGGCATATACGTATAGAGAGAGAAAGAGAGTAAAGGTTGAGAGAAGCCGTGGAAAGTGAGGCTTAGCCAATAGAAAACACCCACGTGTCAAGAATGTGCGGTTCTTATCACCATCCATTAGCTCTCTTGTGAGGCTTGTACAAGGGCAAAAGAAAAAAGAAAACCCTAGATGGCAATAGTAAAAGTTTTACTATTTCCCCACACGTTATCTCCACGCTCTGCTAAAGATGGGATTAAATAAAATAGTGCTTGTCTTGTCATGGCAGAATCAAAGATGCCTTTCGCATATAAATAGTTTTTGATTGGAGTGTGTAGGGGACTGCCCTCGTTAGAGAGTGGTGTTAGGTTTAAACCATAAAACCCTAAGCTTTTTTTTTTTCTTTTTTTCATGGGCATGTAACCCTAAAGGACATTTGTGTTCTAGTACAATAATAAATATCTAACCCTAAACATTGGCCTAGCAATCGAGGGTGGGTATGGCACTCATTTTTGCTCCCATATTAGCCCAACCATCTCTGTTTATGAGTTACCTACCTTTGTTATAATGCTATGAGGTTTTAATGGGGTGGATCGACCCATCATTTACCAAATATTGTACTATACTATTGCCTCTATTGTCATGAACGATCGATTATAAATAAAATCTCTGGCACCAAACACTTCTTGCCATTTCGGAGATAAACGCAACAGCATATGGATATCATTTTTTGTTGACTTTGGTGGGTTTAATTGTACCTAAAAGGTGATAAAAAGGAATGGGAAAAGGGTTGTGAATTTTATTTTTTTTTCCTTGAAGATGAAATATTTTCTAACAAGTCACATCAAGATCCCTTTTTTTCTTTTTATTGATTTGTACACTTTTTAAAGAGGTGTAGAGAGGAATGTACGTACGTAGCTACAACATAAGGCATGCTATGTGTGTATGAATCTATGTATTTTGTATAAGCATGTGTGTATTTTACGTCATTAATTATGTCTTTTGTGCTTATCTATCTTCTTGCTCTAACGTCATTCTACATTCCATGTTTGTCTATCATGTTGCCAACCACAAGATTTCAGTTTCTTGTTGGCCTTCAAAGTCTAAGAGAATTGATTTAAATGACATTATCATCTGCATTTTCTTTATAAGGGAAATGCAATGCAAACATGGATATTCATGATCTGATATCTCCTTGTGTGTATAGTTAAATAAGTAAGAATGAATTTTTAATTATTTTATAAAATGGTGTGATAGATCATAATACAAAGATCAGATTTGCGCTATATAACATCACGTGTTTTTTTTATAGTAATCGAGAGAAAATATTAATAAAATTTAGTCCGTACTCCGTACCATTAAAAAATAGCAAACTAATTAAAAAAAAACTTATGGTAAAAAAATAAAAAAACAATAAAAATATATATTAATTCTGAGCATTAAATCACCTCATCACACAATCTAAACCTCTAATTAAATCAATATCTAGATAAGTAAAATTTTAAAATGAATAACATTACATGTTACTTAATTGCATGGCTGTCTAGAAGCTTTCAATGCTAGCAAAGCATTGATCGGTGATTAAAATACTATTTAAAATTGAAATTCGATAATTCTCAAAGACAATGATGCAATAATCTAATGGAAAAATAGCATTTAAATGTAGATTATGCATGTTGGAATGCCCAAATCTAAAGACCCTTACTCATGAACTATCAAAAAATAAAATTTTTAATGAAATAAAATTTTTAATGAGGTAATTTTCCCCATTCATTATTGTTAATTGCAATCATATATTCCTCCCCTAGTTTTGCCCTAATCTGATACACACACACACACACCATATGATTAGTTTGAATTCATGATAGCCTTTTAAAGCTTGTCTCCTAGTTTATGATTTCAACATCCATAATAAACCATGGCACGCAGTAATTTTATGTCTTTATGAATGGAAGAATTCGTATATTAAAAATCTCACCAAGCATGCTGCGAATTAAACTTGCACGATCAAAGAGTGATGATAAGCTGAAAAACTAACAAAATCAGTCACTAATTAACAGTAATAATTAGCTATCGTGTTCTTGATAAATGAATTAATATCATTGTGATGATCAACTGTATATATGATTAATTTGTCGAGAAAGAACATGCATGGCTGGTGTTCGTAGGTAACACAGCCACTAACTTCGAGCAGTACATGTAATTATCAATACATGCGTGTATTAATTGCTTTACTAGCTTCGTGTCATGACAGCAGTGCATGTATTGCCAGCTACAATTAATAATTTTCAGACACCGGAACAGCTTGCCCTTTTCCCTTCCTGATCGTCACTTTCTAGGGAAAATGGCCACAAGCTTCTCATCGCTTGGGAAGTGGCACCTTCAAGGTCACAAGAAAAGGCTTTGTAATTTCAGTACCTAAGCAAAAGACATATCATGGCTATCCAATTCTTTCGGCTAATATTCTTTCATACAATAGAATAATTGTAGAGGGAGAGGGGGTAAATGAGTGGAGGTAAAGTGTATACTATATGTATATTTGTGCTCTATATATATATATAGCTTGTCTATATTTCCCAGGAGTCGTACTGCAGAACTGCATCCAGGTCAGTGCACCCATTGAGAAGCGTGTTGAATTTGTTGAAATTTGACACAAATCTTAAGAAACCAGAGGGTCTTTTGGGTGAAAGGGATACCTCACCCTTCTTATGAAAAGGGCCCTCTACATATCATCTGTCATCATGAATATATATAGGACCCAACAGATACTTCCAATTAAAAAAAAAAAAAAAACGTAATGATGGCTAGTGCTTCCATGACATAAGGTATTTGTCTCCTCCTTAATTTCCTCAAATAATATTGTTCATACCTCTTCTTTTCCACTATGATCAATTAAATTTAATTTCACAGATATGGATGACCTAGTTAATTAAACAATGCAAAAGCTAACAAGCACTTTAAGTCACCTCCATTGAGTATTATCTAAATACATTTATTGTACTTAATTTATCATTAGATTGTGATAAAAAAATAAAAATAAATTATTTTATTAAAAAAGATGATTTTTTATATATCATGGACACATTTCTGGACACGACTCACGAGTGAATGATTACTTTTAAAAACTAAACAATAAAAAAAATTCGTCAATTCAAGATCATATTAACCCTCGAAACAATAATAAACAAACCAAGAAGGAAAAAAATGAATTCAAATGTGACTAATTAAGATTTCATCCAAGTACGATGCATTCAAGGAAATTAAGTATTAATTACTCAAAACCTAGTACATATATATTATAGATCTGTAATTAATAAGTTTAGAATTATATACAGAGATGTGTATTATTGGTCCATGAATCAACTTTGTGTGTGAGTGTGTGTGTGTGTGTGGGTGTGGGTGTGTGGGTGTGGGTGTGGGTGTTGGAGGGGATGCTGGATAGCTTTAGCCACAAGATATAAAGTTGGAAACGATACCCATAGAGCATGGGTCCAGAATAGACTCCTAACCATGAATTCTAGAAAACCTTTATTAACTTTTCTTTCTTTCTTTTTCTTCTTCATTAAATAAAAAAACCAAAAACAGATCGAACATTTGTTTGTTGATTCAATGGTAATGATATATTTTTTTTATGAGTTTAAATATCAATCGAGTTAAAACAATTTTAAAGATGTACTTTTTATTTTATCCGAGTTTATTCAAAGAATTTAATGAATTTCTCGAAGTGTAGATTCTAAAATTTAAACCTAAAATAAAAATAAAAATGAAGAATGAAGGAAACAAACCTCTTAAATTATCAGACCAACCTCATAAAAGTAAAAGAAAATAAATGTAATTGTCATTATAGCTGTAAATCGCTCACAATTAACTATTATTTTAGTTCTATGATGACATTCACTCGGAAAATTAGGTTTTAAGCTAAGTCCGAGTTCGGTTTATTTAATATGATGAGCCCAATGAAGCAAATCCCCAAAGTTATAGTTATTAGACACTTTCGTTGGATTTTACACCTTGATATTTCCCTTATGGTCGTCTAACTATGCCCATGAACTAGCATTTTTGTTCCTTTACCTTGTTTTTGCATTTGTGAATGGACCAATTAAGGTACATAGAGATATTTGAAGTATGAAATACAAGATATTCTATAGAATAACACATATATTTTAAAAAAAAATAAAGGAGGAAAAGTCTCATTAACATGATGAATAATTTAGTGTGTGTTCCGTATTTTTTATTTATAAAATACTAGAGATTTATATTAAAAAAATTAATTTAATCATTAAGAATATAACTAACTTAACCCACTAAAAACATATAAATCAAGCAAAGTATAAAGCTTTTATAATTAGGGATTGAAAAGATAGATTTCAAAAACGTTACATATTATAATTTTTTTAAAATAATATTTTAAGAGTGTATTTTCAATAAAACTAGTGCAAAATTATATCATGTATTCATTAACAAAACATTTTTAAATTTATAATTGAGATAAATCACCAACCACGCTACACCACATCACAGAAAAAATAAATGAAGGTTTCTTTTGAAAAAAAACAGCTAAACATAATCATAAATAAAAAAAAAAGC